>Ga0181538_10001214_pt1 | contig 29534 bp, 25 predicted proteins | sample PEATcosm2014_Bin_40_FD_119773 | JGI IMG/M metagenome (GOLD analysis project Ga0181538, IMG submission 119773) | Peatland microbial communities from MTU Mesocosm Facility, Houghton, MI, USA - PEATcosm2014_Bin23_30_metaG | ecosystem: Environmental > Terrestrial > Soil > Wetlands > Peat | place... | reverse complement strand
TAACTTCGCGCTCTTCGCGCCGTGGTTTGTCTCTTGGTTTGGCCGTCTCCACGAGGCGCAACAAATCAGCGACGCTCGCCCAACCCGATCTCAGCGAAAACATCGAGGGTTTTCATCAGCCCACCCTGACCCTCTCCCCATGAGTATATGGGCGCTTTGCACAACAGAACCATTTTCAGCAGTCCCGTTGTGCGGCCAAGACTAGATAAGCAATTCCCATTTATCTTTAAATCGAGTGGCATTTTCCCTCATCGTCTTGAACTGAAGCAGTCGTCGGCCACCCGGGGCATCGTAGGCAAGCAAGTCCATTTCGGTAGATGGAACCACGTATGCTTCGGGAGCAACTTCGGGTTTATCGATTTTCCCCAAGAAGGACACGAACACCAGGAAATGGCCCTTCTTGCCGGTCGGTATGTTGTCGATAGGCCACCCGGTTTTTCCCGCCAGGCCCTTGACGTCAACCGTGTACGCTTCGCCGGCACCGCGGATGATCGCGATATCTACCGACTTCTTGTTTCCAAGTGTGAGGCTGGCATCCAGTCCAAGTCGGTGCAGGACCGATAGGACATAAAATTCTGCCGCAAGATTCGTGTTGTACCCTTTGTCACCCAAGGTGACATCTCACCACCTGCACATGAAAAGACCTCCCGAAGGCGGTTGAATATCGGCGGACGTGCCTCAGGGCACTGCGCGACAGACTCCGTCGCCGCTTTTCGACCCGCCTGCCGGTGAATCTTGATGAGAATGGTTATTCCGTTGTTAAGCCCCGCGTTCCATCGTGCAGGACGCTTCTGTTGTGCAAAGCCCTACGTGAGGAGAGGGGAAGAACATGCTGAAATAGCAGAGTCTCAAGGCGTCACGGCACCGGAGGCGCGAAGAAGGGGCATTGATTGACGCCCCAATTCAGCGGGCGTAGAGTTTTCTCTTGATGCGTCTTTTTCTTGCGGGGCTCCTGGTCTTGGCGATGCCGGCGATGGCTTTGGCGCAGGCCAGGGGGCAGGTGCTTTCGCTGGGGTTCAATAACCATTACCGGCCGGATTGCTGGACGCCGATGCTGGTGCAATTGACCAGCCAGAGCCCCGATCCGCAATCCTATCAGATTCAGATCGTGCAGGAGGATTTGGACCGCGACCGCGTGACTTACACCCAGACGGTGGCGTTGGGCGGGAACGTGGAGGGCCGGCCGGCGACGACGGAAAATTTCTGGGCCTATTTCAAGCCGAAGCCCGTGGACGGTGGATTGCCGGATGCCACCGATCTGACCACGACGCTGGCGACGTTGAACAGCCAGCTAAAAGTTTTCCTATGCGACAAGGACGGCAAGCAGATTTCGACGTTGCCGCTGACTTCGACGATCCTGAACGTCGATCCGTCCCGGTCGGCGGGCGATGCTTCACGGGGGCGGAAGCTGATTTTGTTCGTGTCGGATGGGAACGACCAGCCGGAGATTTCGGATTATTCGCAGCAAAAGGGAGTGTTGGAGGACGTGGATGCGGTGGCCGTGGCGCCGCGGGATTTGCCGTCCAAGGTGATCGGGTACGAGGCGGTGGACGCGATCGTGTGGATAGACGCGGACGCGAATTTTTTGATTTCCGGCACGCACACGCCGTCGCTGGAAGCGCTGTTGCAATGGGTGCACCAGGGCGGAAACCTCGTCATCTGCCAGCCGCCCGAGTCGATCAAGATCAAACCGTTCGAGCCGATCCTGCCGGTGGGCGGCCAGATCAACGGCCAATGGGCGATCCCCACCGTGGACCGGACGGACATGGACGTTCTGGTCCGGCTGGCGCATCCCCTGGCAAACACCGGCGGCCAGGCTTGGCCGAAGGACCTCGGCCCATTCAAGGTCGCGCGGGTTCCCGCGTTGCCGGGATCGAAGGTGGATGAGTGGATGCAATGGACGGACGAAGGCGAAACGTCGTTCACGCCCTGGCTGGCGCGGCGTGGCGTGGGATTGGGGGCGGTCACCTGGGTGGCGCAGGATTTGGGCAACGCCGCCCTCACCCGCAAGGCCAAGACCGGCTGGCGCTACGTCTGGGACCGCGTCTTCGATTGGAACAATCCCAACGACGTGCCCGAGGACTACAAGGCGCCGGAGAACGGCGCACTCGACCTTTGGCCTGGCGCCGAGACGGCGCTGGACCTGGGAACCCAGGTGAGCCGGGATGGAATGGATTTGAGGAGCACGGCCGCGGTCTATCTGGCCATCGCGGGATTCTTCTTCGCGCTGTATTGGGGCATCGCCGGTCCCGGCACGTACCTGGTGCTGGCGCTCAAAAAGCGGGCGAATTTAAGCTGGTTTTTGTTCGGGGCGACCGCCGTGGCGGCGACGGCGGTGACGGCGGTGCTGGTCAAGATCGTCGTCCGCGGCGCGCCCGAGCTTCGCCACGTCAGCATCGTGCGCTACGCCATGGGCGAGCCCTACGGCGTCATCGACAGCCGGTTCGGACTCTACATTCACCAGGACGGGCTCAAGGCCATCGGCCTGGGCGACACCGCGCCGCACGAGATCAGCTTCCTCAGCCCGTTCAGCCTCCATCCGCAATATGCCTCCAACTCCGATGAGTTGCCTTCATATTCGGAATACCAGATCGCGGTGCCGGATGCGTCGGATTCCGGTGCGCTGTCCGTGACGATCCCCTTTCGCAGCACGTCGAAGAAATTGCAGGCGCATTGGGTGGGCGAGATCAAAGGCGCGATCGAACTGGCGGCCGACACCCAGCAGGTGAAGATTGACCAGAGCACCCACCTCGTGGGGACGCTGATCAACCATACCGGGTATGATTTGTGGCACGTGTTTCTCGGCTTCAAGCAGCCGAGCTTCAGCCAAGGTGATCCGGACAAGGATGCCATTATCTACGTTGAAAAATGGGCCAAGGACGATTCGCTGAAGCTCGACGATTTGATGACCAATAAGAACCTGATAGATCTGGCGGACCCCGATAAGCGCGGCAAGATAATGGGCGTCGATCCGTCTTACGGTTGGATGATGAACGTAACAGATACACCGACATCCTGGAGCCAGTTTTGGCGGGAACAAAGCACGAACCTGGATAGCGACCTGGATTATTCGTTGCCGATGCTGACGTTTTTCGATCGTTTGCCGCCATGGGCCCAGCAGAGCGGGCAGAAATCGAATCGCTATGAACTGCGGCGTCATGGGGCGAGGGTGCTGGATTTATCTCCGGCCATGAGCGCGGGAAGTCTGGTGATTTGCGCCCGGGCGATGGTGGGCAAGGATGAAAACGTCGCTCCGTTGCCCGTGCCGCTGACCGTTTCCGACGAGCCGGTCAGCGGGTATGGAACGACGATTTATCAGTTCGTGTTGCCGTTGGACCGCACCGCCGTTTCCAGCACGCCCTCGACGAAGCCCAGCGGGCAGTAGTAAAAGGCGATGCAGTAACGCAAAGGTGAATTCGCATGGCCGCCGTCATTAAGACCGTCAATCTCACCAAGCGATACGGCACGCTGGTCGCGCTGTCGAACCTGAATCTCGAAATCAACGAGGGGGATTGCTTCGGATTCATCGGCCCGAACGGGGCAGGGAAAACCACGACGATCAAAATCCTCGCCACGCTGCTTCAGCCCACCTGGGGCGAGGCGCGGGTTTGCGATTACGTGGTGGGATACCAGTCGCGCTCGATCCGGCCGTTGATCGGATACGTGCCGGATTATTTCGGCGCGTACGAGGACATGGTTGTGCAGGAATACCTGGAATTTTTCGCCGCCGCGTACAACATCAACGGCGCCCAGCGGACGAAGATCGTCAACGACGTGTTGGAACTGACCGATCTGGGCTTCAAGCGCGACGCCGCCGTGGACGGGCTTTCGCGAGGAATGAAGCAGAGGCTGTCGATCGCCCGGGTGCTGGTGCACGATCCGAAGGTGCTGCTGCTGGACGAGCCGGCGGGCAACCTCGACCCGCGGGCGCGGATCGAGATGCGCGAGCTTCTCAAAGAGCTTCGGCGGATGGGCAAGACGATCCTGATCTCGTCGCACATCCTTCCGGAGCTGGCGGATTTGTGCAACACGGTGGGGATCATCGAGCAGGGTGAGCTGCTGTACAGCGGCCCGGTGGCGGACATCGTCCGCCGCGCCCGGGCCGGAACGGTCGTGCACGTCGGCGTGCTCCGCGCGCCGGAGCAGGCCGCGGCGCTGCTCGCCCAGCATCCCGACGTCGAATCCGCCGCACCCAACAACGGGTATATCGAGGTGGCGCTCAAGACCGGCGTGCAGGACTACAGCTTCATCCCGTCGCAACTCGTGGCGGCGGGGTTCCAGATCAATCTCCTTCGCGAAGAGGAGGTGAACCTGGAAACGGCGTTCATGCGGCTGACGAAGGGAATGGTGCAATAACTCTTGCTCGGAATCGCGGATTATCTTTGGCGGTTGGTTCCGGGAAACCCGATCCTTCTCCGCGTGGTCGAAAACGCCGGGAAAAAGAGGCGGGATGCGATCATCCGTTGCGGATATCTCGGACTTCTGGTCGTCGTCGTCCTCTATACTCTGGTAACCGGCAGCGGCGACCCCGGCAATCTGGCGGACCTGTCACACACATCCACCGTGCTGTTCCAACAGATGTCGTATCTGCAACTGGGGCTGGTCGCATTGCTTTCCCCCATCTTCACCGCCGGGGCGATCACCCAGGAGCGGGACAGCCAGACCTACGACATTCTCCTTTCCACGCCGCTGACCAACGGCCAAATCGTCCTTGGCTCGCTTCTGAGCCGGGAGTTTTTCATCATCGCCCTGCTGGTCAGCGGCATTCCCGTCTTCGCGGTGACGCAGATTTTCGGCGGCGTCGCGATCCAGAGCATCGTCTTCAGCTTTCTCATCGCCGCCAGCACCGCCATGGTCACGGGCGCCATGGCCATGGCCATCGCCACCTTCAAGGTCGGCACCCGCCGAACCATCTTCAGCTTTTACCTGTTCATCGTGGTCTACCTGGTCGGCGGATACCTGCTGGACCGCGTGGATTTCTTTCGTCTCGACTGGGTAGACAGCACCGGTAACAGGGTCCCCACCTCGACGAGTTGGTTTACATCGCTGAACCCCTTCCTGGCGCTTCGGGTGATTTTCAAAGACCGGTTGTACCTGCCGCCCAACCTGGCGGATTTGCCCCAGAGCTACCAAACCTGGCCGCTGGGATGGTATTGGACCAACCCGGCGTCGTTTTACGTCTGCTTCATGCTCTTCTTGAGCCTGGCGATGATGGTGCCGTCGGTGCTGTTTTTGCGCCGATTGGCGCAGTCCACGACGAGCATCAAGGGCTGGCTGCTGCAAAAACTGCGGCTGAGCGCGGGCGACCGGTCGCGCAAGCCGCGGCCCGTCTGGCACAACCCCATCGCCTGGCGCGAGGCCAGGACCAAGGCTTCCGCCGCCCGCGCGACGTTCCTGCGATATGGATTCATCCTGCTGGGGATCATCGGCGCGGTCGTGCTTCTGGCGATGCACAGCACCGAACTCACGCCGAAACAGTCCATCAATCACAGTTACGATCCGGCGAAAAATACGCTCTATGTTGAAGGCAGCGGTCAGCCGGAAATCCCGGTGGCGCCCGGCGTGGAAGTGAAACTCGCCGACGCACCCGCGACCTTGGACGATCTTTATGGACGGTACGAAGTCGCCAACTTCACGCAGGATGCCAACCAGGCCATCGCGACCATCAACCTCAAGGAATATCCGAGAGAACTCGATCCAGAGCAGGCGAGGAGTTGGCTGCTGGGGCTGACGATCGTGGAATTTTCGGTGATTCTGCTGATCATCTCCAACGCCGCCGCCAGCACCGTCACCCGGGAGAAGGAGGACGGCACGCTTGACCTGCTGCTCTCCACGCCCATCACCAGCCGGTATTACATCTGGGGCAAACTGCGCGGCCTGGTCGCGTTCGTCCTTCCGCTGCTGGCCGTGCCCGTGGCCAGCTCGCTTCTGTTCATCGTTCACGACCTGGTGCGCTGGTTGGCGGCGCGGGACAGCAATTTCCAATGGATCGTCTTCCCCGAGGCGATGCTGACGATGCCGGCGATGCTCATCATCGTCTGCGCCTTCGCCGCGATTTTGGGGATGCAGATGTCCCTCCGCTGCCGGACCACCGTGCGCGCCGTCATGAGCAGCGTGGGCATCATCGTCGGCGCGTGCGCCGCGCTGGGCTGGTGCGGGTATCAGGTCCTCCAATCCAGCACGCCCCCCGAACTGGCCGCGGCCATCGGCGCCTTCAGCCCCTTCACCCTCCTGACCATCCTGATCGACCCCTACCAGTTCGCCGGCAACGGCTTCAACCCCAATGCCGGAACCAGTTACGATCCAGCCGGCGTCCGCGTCGCGGCGTTCCTCGTCTGCGCCGTCGCCATCGCCGCCTATGCCATGGGAATCTGGTCGATGTATAAGTCGATGGTGAAGAATTTCGACATGACCATCCGCCGGCAATCGAGATAACCAATGCAGGACACGGCTATGAAAGAAACTGATCTGCTCCGCGCCAATCCCGATCATTCCCAATTCTGGCAAAACGCCCACGAATATTTCGACCGGGTCTATCGACAGATGAACCTGGACCCAAGCTGGCGCGCCGTCCTGGCCTCGCCCAAGCGCGTGCTGACCGTGTCGTGTCCGGTGAAGATGGACGATGGGCGCATCCAAGTCTTCACCGGCTACCGCGCCCAGCACAACAACGCGCGCGGGCCGTTCAAGGGCGGAATCCGCTTCGACGGTTCGGTCAAGCGCGACGAGATCATGGCCCTGGCGATGCTGCAAACGTGGAAAAATGCGTTGGTCGATCTTCCCTTCGGCGGGGCCAAGGGCGGGGTCGTTTGCGATCCACAAAAATTGTCTCCGGGTGAAAAGGAGCGAATTACCCGGCGATACGTCAGCGAAATCCTGCCGATCATCGGCCCCGTCCACGATATCCCCGCCCCCGACGTGGGAACCGATTCGCAGGTCATGGCCTGGTTTCTGGACACCTACAGCATGATGGTGGGCCATCAGGAATTGGGCGTGGTCACGGGCAAACCCGTTTCGCTGGGCGGCTCCGCCGGCCGCGAGGAGGCCACCGGCCGCGGCGTCACCTACGTCCTGCGCGCCTTCCTCAAGACCCAAAACAAAACCCTCGAAGGAACGCGCATCGCCATCCAGGGCTTCGGCAACGTCGGCTCGCACGCCGCCCGCCTCCTCGACGAGATGGGCGCCACCATCCTCGCCATCACCGAACGCAAGAGCGGAATCTACGACGAGCACGGCATCGACGTGGAGGCGGCGAGCCTTTACTACCGCGAGCGCGGCGACCTGACCGACTATCCCACCGGCGATGCCATCACCAACGAAGAACTCCTCACCTGCGATTGCGACGTGATAATCCCCGCCGCGATGGAAAGCACCGTGACCGCGGAGATCGCCCCGCACGTCAAGGCCCGCATCCTGGTCGAGGCCGCCAATGGCCCGACCACTCCCCCGGCCGACGAAATCCTCCGCGACAACGGCGTGACCGTATTGCCCGACATCCTCGCCAACGCCGGCGGCGTCACCGTCAGCTATTTCGAATGGGTCCAGGGATTGCAGAATTTCTTCTGGTCCTTGAAGGAGGTGAACGAGGAATTGCAGAAGGTGATGGAGCGTGCGTTCGATGCGGTGAACGCCAAGGCCGACCAGGCCGATTGCGACTACCGCACGGCGGCGTACACGATCGCCATAAGCCGAGTGGCCGAGGCGTGCAGGCTCAAGGGGCTGTTTCCGTGAGCCTCTCGCCGAGCCGGGCCGCCTGCATGGCCGCGATGGATTACCTCTTGTCCCCGGGATTGGATAGGGCCGCTTTTATAGTCATTTGTGGTTAATGGTTCGCGTCACCTTTAATTCGTTCGAAACAGTCCGTGCCTGAATACCGGCACGTATCTGCCGGAGGCCTGCAATGAAAGCCTATTCGGAAGATCTGAGAGTGCGCGTTATTTACGACAGCGACTCTGGGATGCCTACAAAAGCAGTGGCAGGCAAGTATCGTGTCTCCCGGGCTTGGGTTCACCGCCTTAAGCAACGCCGACGTGAAACAGGATCTATTTCGCCAAAACAGCGAGCAAAGTCGGCCACACTCAAAAGATTTCCTGTCGACAGGCTCTCTGAACTTGAAGCCTTCTTAAGAGAAGGAGCGATTGCGCATGGCTGGATCAACGAGCTTTGGACAATTCAGCGTGTGGGGGAACTCATTAAGTCGAAATTCCAACTCGACCTCTCACATACGACGGTATGGAGAATTTTGAAAACGGACCTCGGGTGGTCGTCGATAAAGCCGCAAACAGTTCTGCGCGAAAGAGACGAGGAGAAGATCTCCAAATGGCGAGAACAGGACTTCGACGAGATTAGAAGGCGCGCTCAAAAACGCGGCGCATACTTGGTATTTGTCGATGAAGCGGGCTTTATGTTGCAGCCAACACTTCGGAAAACCTTCGCTCCACGCGGAAGCCGCCCCGTCACTCGGGTGTCCGACCCCCACGGACGGATATCGACGGTCTGCGCCATGGCGGTAAGTCCGAAACGTAAGCGGCTAAATCTCTATTTCCGATTGCTGCCGGACAACACGAACTTCACCGGTCACTCGATTGCGTCGTTCCTCAAGTACGTCCATCAGGAACTCCGATCGCCGATTACCGTGATTTGGGACTCAATACCGATTCACTCGGCTGACCCTGTGCGCCGATATCTGCGTTCCCAGCGAGAGGTTGTCTTGGAGATGATTCCCGAATACGCGCCAGAATTGAATCCGGCCGATGGCGTCTGGAGTTATATCAAGTACGGCCGGCTCGCAAATTTCGCGCCGCATGACTTGAGCACTCTCCGCAAACAAGTGACCAAGGAATTGAAGGAACTCTGCGATAAACCACAGCATTTGGCCTCTTTCATTGCGAAGTGCAAACTCTCGCTTGACGATTGGTAAAGCGCGTGCGGTACCGGCCAGCCGCCGTAGAGAATGGATGCCGTTCAGATACCGCTCACGTCCTATCTGATTCGATTTGATATCCATTGAAGAAAGAGGCTCACGCGAAGGCACAGAGGCGCAAAGATTCTTTCTCGGCTTTGCGCCTCTGCGCCTTTGCGTGAGCCGTTTTTTGAGCCCGTTCCGGGGAAATTTACTCGCCGCCGAGGGCTTCGACGATTTGTTTGGTGTCGCCGACCTGGCGGATGCGCAGGCCGAAGTTCTCGCCGACTTTCACGGCTTCGCCCAGGGCGATGACGACGTTGTTGACCAGCAGTTCCAGCGGCTGGTCGCTGCTCTTTGAAAATTCGATGATCGCCCCGCTCCCCAGGCGAAGGACCTCGCTGCAGTGCATCTTTCGCTCGGCCAGGCGAACGATCAGGGGAACTTTGAGTCGGAGGATCCGATCCAGTTCCCCCTCGCTGGGAGACGCCTGGGGCGGTTTGGGTGAGTGCAGCAGGGGCATCCGTTCCTCTAATTGTTATTATCGGCCGTTGCGGGGAGATGGCAATAGGGAGCGGCCAAACATCAGGGCCATCGCATTGGGCGATGGCGTTCAAAGGTTCAAGGGTTCAAGGGTTAAAAGGTTCAAGGGAAAAACGTTCCCCTTGAACCCTTCAACCCTTGAACCCTTGAACGCCATCGCCAAATGCGATGGCCCTAGTTCGACTCCGACAAACCTTCTCGCCCCATCCGCAAAATTGCCGGCATTCCCGCGGAAGCGTAGAATATGGTAATGAATCCCGAATCGCTGGCTCAAGAGCTGGATCGCGACCCGTTTATTCCGCTACGGATTCATCTGGCCGACGGCCGGAGCATTGATATCCGCAATCCCGGACTTTGTTTCATCGCCCACCTCTCTCTCTACGTTTTTGCCGCCAAGCCGCACAAAGCTCTGGCGGAGGACGTAGAGGTGATCAGCTTACGCGGAATTGTTTCAGTGGAAACGCTGTCGCCATCCGAAGCCGCCTAACGCCTCGCCGAAACCTTCCCCAGTTCGATTCTCTTCAAAATCGCTCGAATGGCGCTTCAGAACCGCCGACGCATTCGCGCTCGATATTCTCCGCCAAGATTTTCGGGAGAGGATGAATTGAACCGCCAAGACGCCAAGACGCCAAGGTGGAAAATGCGACAGGAAACGTTGCCATGGTTTGCGGATTTCTCCGCGTAAGATGATTTCACCTTGGCGTCATGGCGTCTTGGCGGTTCAATCGCCTTTGATGTCGGAAGAATTGATACGGCCACAAAAGATGGCCCCGCCCCCTACACCCTCCGCATCAGCAAACACGCATTATGCCCGCCGAAGCCGAAGCTGTTGCTCATGGCCACGTTTACGTGGCGTTCGCGGGCCTTGTGGGGGACGTAATCCAAATCGCACTCGGGATCGGGATTGTCGAGGTTGATCGTCGGGGCGATCAGATTGCGGTCGATGGTCAGGGCACTGATGACCGCTTCCACGCCGCCGCTGGCGCCGAGAAGATGACCCAGCTCGCTCTTGGTGGAGCTGATCGCCAATTTTTTGGCGTGATCGCCGAAGAAATGCTTGATGGCCTTGGTCTCGGCGAGATCGCCGAGGGGGGTGCTGGTGCCGTGGGCGTTGATGTAATCGACCTGATCGCTCGAGAGCTTGGCGTCGCGGAGGGCCATCTCCATGGCCCGGCTGGCGCCGTGGCCCTGCTCGTCGGGGGCGGTGATGTGGTAGGCATCGGCGCTCATGCCGTAGCCGACCAGTTCGCAATACATTTTCGCCCCGCGTTTTTTGGCGTGCTCGAATTCTTCGAGGACGACGACGCCCGCGCCTTCGCCCATGACGAACCCGTCGCGGTCGCGGTCCCAGGGCCGGCTGGCGCGGGGGGGATCGTCGTTTCTCGTGGATAGCGCCCGGGCGGCGCAGAAGCTGCCAAGCCCCAGCGCACACAGCGCCGCCTCGGACCCGCCGGCGATCATCACGTCCGCCTGATCGTGCTGGATGTAGCGGGCGGCGTCGCCGATGGCGTTGGACCCGGTGGCGCAGGCGGTGGCGACGGCGGTGTTCGGGCCATAGAGCTTGAAGATGATCGACACGTTTCCGCTGGCGGCGTTGACCATGAGCCGCGGGACGGTAAACGGGCTGACCCGGCTGATTCCGCGGGTGTTGAGAATCTTGTTCTGGTCCTCAAGCGTTTCGATGCCGCCGATGCCGCTGCCGATGATCACCCCGCAGCGATAGCGGTTGGTTTTCTCGAAGTCGATTCCCGAATCGCCGACGGCGCTGATGGAAGCGGCGATGCCGAACTGTCCGAACCGGTCCAGCCGCTTGGGTAGGAGGCGTTCCTCGGTATAACGGGAGACGTCGTAGCGGGTGAGATCGAAGTCGGTGCATTCCCCGCCGAATCGGGTGGGATACGCGCTGGCGTCCCAGCGCTTGATAAGCGAGATGCCGCTCTTTCCGGCGCAGAGCGCGGCCCACATTTCCTCGACGTTATCGCCGAGGGAAGTGACGACGCCCAAACCCGTTAAGACAACTCGGCGCCCGCTCATTTGCTGGAATGTTCTTTGATATAGTCGATCGCCTGACCAACGGTCTGGATTTTCTCCGCCTCTTCGTCAGGAATGGACAGCTCGAATTCATCCTCGAACTCCATGACGAGTTCGACGGTATCAAGCGAGTCGGCGTTGAGATCGTTTATAAAGTGCGTCTCCCGCGTGACTTCGCTCTTATCCACGCCCATCTGCTCGCTGACGATTTCGATGACCTTTTGATCGATTTCTTCTGCCATATCCACCTGCCCTACCCAAAAATCCCAAGGGCCACCGCGGCCCAAGTGGGGAGACTATAGCGGTGCCAAAGCCTTTTGCCAACCGCTCATACCACGACGCTCACGTCACGACACGCTCACATGACCATTCCCCCATCCACGCATAATACCTGACCGGTGACATAACTTGCATCCGGGCTGGCGAAAAAACTGACCACCGCGGCAACTTCCTGCGCCATCCCGAACCGCTTGAGCGGGATGAAGTTCTTCACCCCTTCCTTGATCTGCTCGCTCAGCACGTCCGTCATGTCCGAAACGATGAATCCGGGCGCCACGACGTTACACGTTATGTTCTTCCCAGCCAACTCCTTGGCGACGGATTTGCTCAGGCCAATCAACCCCGCCTTGCTGGCGGCGTAATTGGCCTGCCCGGCGTTTCCGGCGACCCCGGAGACTGAACTGATGTTGATAATGCGCCCGCCCTTGGCCCTGATCATCGGCCGCACCGCGGCGCGAATCGCCACGAATGCGCCTTTCAGGTTCGTCGCGATCACCGAATCAAAATCCTCGTCCTCCATGCGCAGCAGCAGTCCATCTTTGGTGATGCCGGCATTGTTGACCAGGACGTCGATCCGGCCCAGCCGCTCCGCCGCGCCCTCCACCGCGGCCGCCAGGGCCTTGGGATCGGCAATATCGCAGACGACCGGCTCGGCGGCGCCACCGGCGGCGACCGCTTCGGCGCAGACCTGCTGAAGCTTCTCCAAGTTCCTCGCCAGCGCCACGACGTGCAGCCCGTCGCCCGCCAGCCGCCGCACGATCGCCGCGCCAATGCCTCGCGATCCACCGGTTACCACGGCAACGCGTTTTTCCGTCATCGTTCTGCGCTCCTAGCGGATAGGGCTTTGCCCCAGGCTACCCGAGGCTTTCCACCAGCAGGCGGCGATTGATTCGCTTGGCCAGGCCCGCCAGCGTTTTGCCCGGCGAAAGTTCGATGAATCGCGCTTCATGCGACGCCACCGATGGCTGCTGAGCCAATGCCTGCATCGTCTGCGCCCATCGCACCGGCGAGATAATCTGCTCGACCAGGAGCTTCTTGATGGACTGCGGCTCGTGATGCGGCTCGGCCGTGACGTTGGAGTATACGGTTTTGGCCGGGCGGGAGAAGTCCACTTTCGCCAATTCCGCGGTCATTTTGTCGGCGGCGGATTGCATCAGCGGGCTGTGAAACGCCCCGGCAACTTTCAGGGGCATGGTGCGGATGCCCATCGCCTCGGCGGCCGCGGTCGCCCGCCCGCATGCCGCGCTCGTTCCGCTTATCACGATCTGTCCAGGCGCGTTGAAATTCGCGGGGACCAGGGCCTCGCCCGCGGCCGATTCCAGGCAAAGCCGCCGGGCCGTCGGTTCATCCGCCCCGATCAGGGCCACCATCCCGCTCGGCGATGCCACCGCCGCTTCCTGCATGTATTTGCCGCGCAAGGCCACCAATCGCAACCCCTCTTCAAACCCAAACGTCCCCGCAAGATGCAGGGCCGTGTATTCGCCAAGGCTCAGCCCCGCAAAGGCCGTCACCGCGGCGGCGTCGAACGTCCCCGAGGCAGCCGCCTCCTTGAAGCTGGCGATGCTGGTGACGTAAATGGCCGGCTGGCTGATGTCGGTTTGGTTGAGGCGATCCTCCGGGCCGTGGAAGCAAACCTCGCCGAGGTCAAAGCCCAGAATCCGTCCGGCATGCTGGAAAAGCTCGCGCGCCGACGCCGACGACTCGTACAGCGCCTTGCCCATTCCCACCATCTGCGCGCCCTGGCCGGGACAAAGGATATCGGTGGTGGAGGCCATTCAGATTCTCGCAACCGCGTTGGCCCAGGTAAGTCCCCCGCCGAATGCCACGAAGATCACCGCATCGCCGGTTTTGAACCGCCCGCCTCGGTGTGCCTCGTCCAGAGCGATGGGGATGCTGGCGGCCGACGTGTTGCCATATCGGTCGATGTTCACAAACGCCTTTTCCGACGGCAGACCAAGCTTTTCCATGGCCGAATCAATGATCCGCTGATTCACCTGATGCGGAATGATCAGCTTCACGTCCTGGGCGGTCAACTCGCAGGCGCGCATCGCCTCGTGGATCAATTCCTCGAACTTGGTGACCGCGAACTTGTACACCTCGCGCCCCTTGATCTTCATAAACTGGTTGCGGTCGACGATCATCTGCTGGTTGAGCGGGAACCGGCTGCCGGGAATGCACTTCATCGCATCCGCGCCGGCGCCGTCGGCATGAAGCGAGCTGTAGATAAGCCCCCTTTTCGGATCGCTGGATCGTTTCAGCACCACCGCCCCCGCTCCATCCCCGAACAGGATGCAGCTCGAGCGATCGGTATAATCGGTGATCCGGCTGAGAGTTTCGGCGCCAATGACCAGGACGTTTTTGAACTGCCCGGCCTTGACGAAATTGGCGCCGGCGACCAGGGCGTAGATGAACCCGCTGCACGCGGCGGACAAGTCGAACGCCGGCACCCCGCCCAACCCCAGCGCCGCACCCACGAAACAGGCCGTCGACGGAAACACCATCTCCGGAGTGATGGTCGCGCAGACGATCAACTCGACGTCCGCCGGCTCCAAACCCGCCGAGGCGATCGCCTTCCGCGCCGCCGCCGTTGCCAGCGACGCCGTGGATTCACCGTCGACGACGATCCGGCGTTCCCTGATCCCGGTTCGCTGCGTGATCCAGTCGTCGTTGGTATCGACCATCTTCGAAAGATCGTCGTTGGTAAGCCGTTTGTCCGGCAATTGACTGCCGAAACCCGCGAGAATGGCCGAGAACATTTGCATTGAATAACAAATAAAACCAGAGACCGGGCACTAGAAACTAATTCTTATTCCTCCGCAACTGGAATGGAACACTCGATCGCTTCGACGATCTTTTCATTGATCCGGCTGTTGGTGAGCTGCTTGGCGACGCGGATGGCGTTCTTGATGGCGCGGGCTTCGGAGCGGCCGTGGCAGATCAGGCAATACCCGTCAACGCCCAGCAGCGGCGCGCCGCCGTATTCCTGCCAGTCGTGATTCGCATAAATCTTCCGCATGATCGGCTCGAACTGCGGAATCAGCCCCGGCGCGGCCTGTTCAATCTCCGCGGCGATCGTGCGGAACAGCCCATCGGCCATCCCTTCCGTGAACTTCAACACGATGTTGCCCACGAACCCGTCGCACACCACCACGTCCACGACGCCCTTGAATAAATCCCGGCCCTCGACGTTGCCGATGAAGTTGATCAGCGGCTCATCGCGCATCATCTTGCGCGCTTCCTTGGTGAGCGCGTTGCCCTTGGCGTCTTCCTCGCCAATGCTGAGCAGCCCGACGCGCGGCTCGCTGCGGCCGCAGACCACGCTGGCGTAGGTGCCGGCCATGATCGCGTACTGCTCGAGGTGTTTGGGCTTGGGCTCGGGGTTGGCGCCGACGTCGCAGATCACCACCGGGCCATGGAACGTCGGAAGAATGATGGCAATCCCCGGCCGGCTGACCCCCGGTAACAATCTCATCCGCAACTGCGCCGCCGCCACGCACGCCCCGGTGTTCCCCGCCGAGATCACCGCCTCAACCTCGCCCTGGGCCGCCAGCTTGCACATCACGCTTATACTGCTGTCCGGCTTGCTGCGAATCGCCTCCACCGGCGAATCGTCCATCAGGATCACCTGCGTCGTGGGGATTACCTTGTAATGTTTTCTTTGCTCGCCGCTAAGAGAGGAACCGTCCAGCCCGCGGCGGATTTCCCCTTCGTCGCCGACGAGACACACCACGTCGCCATCCGTGAGCAAAGGCGCGGCATGCCAGCATCCCTGAAGGATTTCGGCGGGGGCATGGTCCCCACCCATCACATCCACCGCAACTCGCACCGGCAATCTCCTTCGATTGCGGAGGCTACGCCTTCCGCGCGGAGGCAACACCTTCCGCTGCGGAGGCTACGCCTTCCGCGGGGCCAATGAGAGCCATCATATCCCAAACCCGCTCTTCCCTGAATCAGGCCTGCTCGGTCTCCATCTGCAACGCCAGTTTCGGATTGACGTACCCGCAATTGTCGCACGCACAATGCGGAAGCTTGGCGTTGGAACATTGTGGGCAGCGGACGTAGTGGATCGGCCGCAACGCGTGATGCGAACGCCGCTTACGCTTGCGGGACTTGCTGATTTTCATGACCGGCTGCATGCGGCAAACTCCCGGCGGATCAAAAACCGAACCGCCAATAAAAAGTCACGGCGGGACGATACCCGCCGGGCATTGATTTCAAGCGTATTTGGGTTAATGGGTTCTGTCAAGATTGGGGGCAAATGTCATTGGTCATTGGTCATTGGTCATTTGTCATTGGCGAATTGCATTTACAAATGACCAATGACGAATGACCAATGACAATCGCTTTCGAGAGCCGTCCCGATTTTCGACGCAATTGTAAATATATTGAACATTATCACCGATTTTTATTGATTTTATTGATCTTTCAAAGTAAATACTTCCAATAGCTTTATGAATGAACTTCGCCCGGTCGGCAGCGATTGTCCGTACTGCTCTTCGCCCATGACGGTGACGCAGATGAGTTGCCAGCGCTGCCGGATCTCGGTTCAGGCGGATTTTCCGATGTCCCGCCTCGGCAGGATGCCCGTGGAACATCAGCGGTTTATCGAGATGTTCCTCCTCTCGGGCGGAAATCTCAAGGAGATCGCCGAGCAGGTGGGAGTTTCCTATCCCACGATCCGGTCCCGGCTGGACAAGGTGATCGAGACTTTGCGGGCGGATATCGGCAAAACCCGGCAGGTGAAGGGAAATCTGCTGGATGCGGTCGGCACGTCGCGGTCCAGCGCCGAAGAGGCCGCCAAGATGATCAAGGACATTTAGTTAGTGACGAACGAGCCGGGGGAGTCCCCGGCCCGATGAAAGCGAGTGGCTGATGAGTTCCGTCAACGGGTTACCGGAGCGGGCGCTGGAAGCCGCGACGCCAGCATTTCCGGATGAACAGTCGCGGCTGGATGACGCGATGCGGCGGGCGGATGATCTGCTCATCTCATCGCTGGAAAAAGAGGAACGCCGGCGCAAGAAACGCCGCCGACGAATCTTCATCACGATTGGAGGTTCAGCCATGATCGCTTTATTGGGTGTAATTTCATTGCTTTTGCTGCAATCAAACGGTGCTGCCGCCGATGCCGGACAATTGGTCCAGCAGGGTTGGGAACTGTGGCAACAACATCACTTCGATGAGGCGGCGCAAAAATTCCAGCAGGCCACGCGCATCAATCCGCAACTGACGGACGCCTGGAACGGCCTGGGTTGGAGCGATTTTGACTCCGGCAAAGGCCAGGAAGCGGAGGATGCATTCAAGAAGGCCATCGAGTTGGAACCCAATTATCCGGCCGCGCTCAATGGCCTGGGACAGCTTTATTTCTCGCGAAATGAATTGGATAAGGCGGAGCAGTATCTGCTGAAGGCCGCGCCATCGGCGCCGGCGGCGTGGTGGGGATTGGGCAAGATTTATCTCTTGCAGGGAAAGTGGGACCAGGCCGCCATTTACCTGCAAAAAATCGTGGATTCCGGTCAGGCAACCGGGACCGAACTGGATCAGGTGAAGCTGATGCTGGATGCGGCCAAGAACCAGAATTTGCCGGACTCGCTGAAGAAGCAGATTTCGCCGCAGTACGCCAACGCCCCGGTCGCAAAAACCGTGCAACAAGCATGGGTGGCGATGAACCAGGGCGATACCCACAAGGCGCGGCAACTCTTCGAGCAGGCGCTGCAGGATAATCCCAACGATGCCAACGCCCTCAACGGCATGGGCTGGCTGCTGCTCCGCACCGGCAACTTGAATAGAGCCAAGGATGAATTCGAGTCGGCGTTGAAGAATGATCCCGACGCCGCCGGGGCCATGAACGGCCTCGCGTTGATCGATCGTCAGCAGGGAAAACTCGACGATGCGATCGCCATCTGGGAGAAAATGGTCCAGAAATATCCTGGCGTGAACGCCGGGACTTATGGCTTGGCCGATGCGTACATGTCCAAGCACCAGTACGACAAGGCGGTCACGCTTTACCAGCAAATCGTTGATGCCAATCCCAACGATCACGATGCGCAGGCGAAGCTGGACGAGGCCAAGAGGCGGGCGGCGAAGTAGTCACTCGCGGGGCACGGGCGAAATGACGGATGCCCGTGCCCCATTTGTAATACCCGTGAATCCTGCATATCCGAGCAGCGCACTGGTGAAATCCGAATGACGAAATCCGAATGACGAATCAAATTCGAAACTAGAATGACGAAACGGTCTTCATTCGGTCATTCGGATTTCGGATTTGATTCGTCATTCGGATTTCGTCATTCGAATTTCGCCGCGATGCGGCGCGCTGCCTCCAGCGCTTCCCCAATCTTCGCCGCATCCTTCCCGCTTCCCTGCGCCATCTGCGGCCTCCCGCCTCCCCCGCCGCCGGCAACGATCGCAACCTGCTTCACCCAATCGCCGGCTTTCAGGCCCTTGGCCACCACGTCGTCGCTCACGGCCGCGACGAATGTCACCTTGTCGTTATCGGACGCTGCCAGCAAAATCGCGTGCGTCGGCGATTTCTTCCGCAGGGAATCGATCGCCGAACGAAGCTGCTCGTCCGTGGCGCCCGGGATTTGTCCGATAATAAGCTTTCCCCCGGCCAAGGGCGGGGCATGGGCCAGAAGATCGGCGGCGGCTTTCACCGCGTCCACGCCGCCGCCCGCGGATTGCGTGCGGCTCGACTTCTCGTAGGCCCGGTTCCGTGTTTGCAGTTCGACGATCGCCGCCTGGGCGCGGCGCTTGGCTCTCAGCGGCAGCGGAGCGGCGACGGCTGCCTGCAATTCGGCGATCGCCGCGGCCAAGTCAGCATCGGCAACCTGTCGCGCGCCGGCGATTGCGCTCTCCAGCCGGCCGGCCGCGGATTCCACGGCCGTTGCGGATTCGCCCGTCAACGCCACGATCCGGCGAATCCCTTTGCTGACCGATTCCTCCGATGTGATGGCGAATCGGCCGATCTGGTCCGAACTGGCCAGATGAGTCCCGCCGCAGAATTCAATCGAGAATTGCCGCCATTTGGGATCGTTTGGATTTGCCAGCAAATCGCCGACCGGCGCGCCGATGGAAACGACGCGAACCATGGGCGGGTATTTCTCGCCAAAAACCGCCCGCAGACCATTGATCTTCAGGGCCTGATCCTGCGAAGCCTCCTGGGCATAAACCGGAAGCTTCTTGTCGATTGCCTCGTTGACCATTTTCTCGACGCGGGCGATTTCCTCGTCGCTCATCGCCTTGGGATGCGAGAAGTCAAAGCGGAGTTTTTCCGGATCGACCAGCGATCCTTTCTGCTGCACGCCATCGCCGAGGGTTTCGCGCAAGGCCCAGTTGGCAAGGTGGGTGCCGGTGTGGTTTTTCTCGGTGCGGGGGCGCACAGGCGAGACCGTGGCTTGAACCGTATCGCCGACGCGAAGTGTTCCGCCGCGAATTCGGCCGATGTGCAGGACATATCCGCCGACGCTCTTGGTGGTATCGACGTCAAATTCTCCCGCGCTTACTTCCCCTCGCCCGGTACTCCGGGAGAGGGCTGGGGTGAGGGCCTTCTTCGAATCGGCCCAAGAGCCCTCACCCAAACCCTCTCCCGGAGTACCGGGCGAGGGGTTAGAGGAGGTTTGCCGCGTCACTTGCAATTCCCCGCTGTCGCCGACCTGGCCGCCCATTTCGGCGTAGAAGTTGGTGCGGTCGAGCACGATGGCGACTTCCTGGTCCGCCGAGGTGTCCGCCGATGGATCGAAGTTGCTGCCGTTCCAGATGCCCAGGACCTTGGCCTCGATGGCATCGTGGCCGAATTTGGCCGAGTCATCCGTCGGTCCGCCGGCCGTCGCCGCCAGCCGGGCCAGTGCATCCGGAGGAAGTTCGGCGACTTTCGTTTCTTCTTCCCTTCCCCCGGCACGGGCGATTTCGCGGGCTTGCTCCATCAGCTTTTCATAGCCGGCGATATCCACGGACATCCCGCGCTCCTCGGCCATGATGCGCGTCAGATCGATGGGAAAACCGTAGGTGTCGTGGAGTTTAAATGCGACTACCGCCGGTATTCGGCGGTTCAGAATATCTTCCGTTACAGCTTCATTGCTTAGATTAATCTGAAGACTTAACCAGCTTCCCGGTGGAACTTCGCGCTTCCCCCCAGCAAAGATCGGTTGATACTCGTCGATGATCTGTGCAACCTGCTGGAATATCGCAATTCCGCGATCCAACGTCTTGCCGAAGGAGATTTCTTCATCTTTAATCAGGTTGATGACGTGGTTGGGATCCTTCTTTAATTCCGGAAAACTTTCGCCCATTGAATCGACAACCACCGGCACCAGCTTATGGAGAAACGGCTCGGCCAATCCAAGCTGCTGCCGCCCGAACCGAACCGCCCGGCGCAGAATCCTCCGCAGCACGTACCCGCGTCCCTCGTTGCTCGGCACGGCGCCATCCGTCAGGGCGAAAGTCAACGTGCGAACGTGATCGGCGATCACACGAAAAGCGATGTCGTGCCGCAACTGCTGATCGGCAGCCTCGGCTTGCGGGTCCGGCGCGTTCGTCTTGGGGAATTTGCCCGTATATTTGAAGCCGCTCAGGGTTGTGATTGCGGCGAAAAATGGATCAAACAGGTCGATCCCATACATATCCATCTTGTCCTGGAGGATCGAGCAAATGCGTTCAAAACCCATGCCGGTATCGACGTGCCTGGCGGGCAGCGGCGTCAGCGTGCGGTCGACGTTGCGGTTGTATTGGATGAACACCAGGTTCCAGAACTCCATGACGCGGGGGTCTTCGCGGTTGACATCCTTACCGCCGGTTTTGTCGGGAGTGCGGTCGATGTGGATTTCGGAGCACGGCCCGCAGGGTCCGGTGTCGCCCATCTCCCAGAAATTGTCCTTGCCGAAATAGTGGATATGATCGTCCGGCAAGCCGGCAATTTGCTTCCATAGCTCGGCCGCTTCGGCATCGCGGGGAACGCCGTGGGCCGGATCGCCCTCGAAGCAACTGACATGCAGCCGCGACGGGTCCATTTTCCAGACCTTGGTGAGCAGTTCCCACGCCATCTCGATGGCTCCGCGCTTGAAATAATCGCCAAAACTCCAATTGCCGAGCATTTCGAAGAACGTGCCATGCCGCCGCGACCGGCCGACGTCGTCGAGGTCATTGTGTTTCCCGCCGGCGCGGATGCACTTTTGGGTATTGGCGGCGCGGGTGTAGGGGCGCTTTTCCTGGCCGAGGAAGATCGGCTTGAACTGGTTCATCCCGGCGTTGGCGAACAGGAGCGTGGGATCATCCAGCGGAACCACGGGGGAGGAGGGCACGAACGTGTGCCCGTGCTTCTGAACAAAGAAGTCGAGGAATTGCCGGCGAATCTGTGCGGAGGTCATGTTGGTATCGTCGGCATGAGGGGCGGCAGACGGGCAGGGATAAACGCCATGACGCGGCGGGCTTGGTCCATGTTGGGTTTTTAACCTCGGTATTGCCTGCGGACAAGGGTCATCAATACGGCCAGCAAAACGGCGAGCAAGCTCGCCGGCTAAACGGGGGAGTCGGCCTCCGCCTCGATTCGCGTCAACCGGACAATTCGCTCGAGCTTGAAATTCCGGCGGTCGTTCCGCAGATGGCAATGGGCCACCAACACCAATTCTCCGCCGGAGCGGCGAATCGCAATCGGGTCAACCACCCGGCGGGTCCGCATCTGCCGGGCGTCCAGATACTCCATCAGCACGGGCCGGCGCTGATCCAGGGCCTCCTGAAGCTCCAGCGGCAGCAGGCTTTCGCGCGGCGACGCCGGCTGCAAGCCCATCACCCCGCCCTGCTCCTTGAGCGCATCGCATAGGCAAATATTCCATCCACCCACCGGCGCCAGCAGCAACTCGAATACCCTGACGGTTGTCAAGGCATCCGGCAGCGCCCGGTGGGCGGCGGGCGGCTCATACCCCAATCGCCGCGACAGCCGTCCCAGCCCATTGCCTCCCCGGCCAAACCGATGCCGGGCAATCCGCACCGTATCCAGCACGTGCGGGTTTTCCAGCCCCCGGCCAAGATCGAGCCCGGCCATATCGCACTCACGCAGCAGAAACGAAAGATCGAACCGAACGTTGTGCCCCAGAATCGCCACCCCGCCCAGCCACGGCAACATTTCCCCAAGCTGCTGGGCGAACGTCGGCTGGCCCTGGCACATCGTCTGCGTAATACCCGTCAGCTCCGTGACCCCGGCGCCGATTCGGCGCTGCGGATCGATCAACTGCTGGTATTCGCCTGTCTTCCGGCCATTCTCGTAGCGGGCGATCCCGACCTCGATGATGCGATCGCCGAACTGCGCGCTTGCCCCGGTCGTTTCAAGGTCGATGCAGGCGATGGGAACGGAAAAGAGGGGTTGGATGAGCGAAAACGGCATTGACCGATCTAAATTTCCACGCCGATGATTTTAGCCTCGAAGACAAGATTTCCCCTGACAATTCCCTGCATGGCGCAAAACAAGCGTCCGTGACGACGCCAGATTTGTTCACCCAGGACGTACATGCGAGTTGGCGGCACGACCTGTTGTCGGAATCGGCAGTCCTCCACGCCGCCGAAGCCCACAAAACCCGGCCAGCCGATGAATTTCCGCGCGTAGAACGATGCCAGTTGCGCCGCCGTCTCGACCATCAGAACGCCGGGAAGCAGGGGCCGCCCGGGGATATGCCCGGCGACCCAGAATTCATCGCTGCGGACGTTCTTATATCCGATGAGGCGATGGCGCTTCTCATCGACGTGGACGATGCCATTGAGCATCTCCATGTCGCCGCGGTGCGGATTGCATTGGCGGACGGACTCCTGGTCGAAGACGTCCCTGCTGAGGTCGAGGCCGGCGATGTCAAAAAGCAGTTGTGGCGGCATGGGGATAAGGAGTGCCAGACGCTCCGCCAGGTCGATTGACGCGATGAATCAAAAGACGATTGGATTTGGCACGGAATGCCGGCCCGCGGCCAAGCCGCGCGGCGCGACCGTCCTATGCCGCGCCCGGCTCGGCGGTATTGCGGCCTTCGAGAATCTTTTTGCGAATATCTGTGGCGGCAGCTTTCACTTCCTGCATTTTCTTGCGGACACGCGTCCCCGCCGCCTTGTTCCCGCCAACCGCCTTGTTGACGTCTTCCTCAGCCTCAGCCACGAGGCGCTTGAGGTTCTCATATTCCTGCATCAAAACCTCCATGGGTTTTAATAAACGAAAAAACTGTAATGGCACGGCCGCGGGGTGTCAAATGGTGATTGAACGCCCTGCATGCCCATCGCATACAGCGATGGCGTTCAAGGGTTCAAGAGTTCAAGGGTTCAAGGGAGGGAGTTTTCCCTTGAACTTTTGAACCCTTGAGCTCTTGACCCCCCCTATTCCTTCACGTGCTTATGGAACGCCTCCATCAGACGCCGGGTGATCGGCCCCGGCGTCCCGGCGCCGATCGGCCGCCCGTCGATCCGGGTCACTGGAACCACCTCCGCCGCCGTGCCCGTCAGGAAGCATTCGTCCGCAATGTATAAATCGTGCCGCTGAAGCGACTTCTCGACGCAGGGAATTGACAGCTTCTGGCACAACTCGATCATGACGTGACGCGTGACGCCCTCCAGGATGCCATCCGCCGTCGCCGGCGTCTGAACCTTACCCATACGCACGATGAAGATGTTGTCCCCCGTGCACTCGGCGACGTTTCCCTCCTGATTCAGCAGCACCGCCTCCGGAACGTCGGCATCGGCGGCCTCGATCTTGGCCAGGATGTTGTTCAGATAGTTCAGGCTCTTGATCCGCGGCGACAGCGAATTGGGATGCGTCCGCACCACCGATGAGGTGATGATCGACATCCCCTTGTCATACATCTGCGGCGGATATAGCTCGATGGTGTCGGTGATGATGAAAACCGTCGGCGTGGGACATCGGTTGGGATTCAGACCCAGATATCCCACGCCGCGCGTGATCACCAGGCGAATGTAGCAATCCGAAAAATTGTTGATCCTGACGGTCTCTTCCATCGCCGCCTTGAGCTGCTCGGCCGTTCGCGGCGGAGCCAGCCGGATCGCCCTCGCCGAATCGAACAGCCGGCGAAGATGGGCCTCGCATTCAAAGATTCGGCCCCGATAAACGCGGATGCCCTCGAACACGCCGTCGCCGTAGAGCAGGCCGTGATCGTAAACGCTGATTTTCGCGTCTTCCTTATCGTAGAATTTGCCGTCGATCCAGATCTTGAGTGACATGGGGGGTATATTAACGGAGATTGGGAAAAACGGTAAGGAAGTAGCAAGTTACAAATTGCAAGTAGCAAGTGGCAAGTTGCAAGTTGCAAGTGGAAGAGTCGCCATCTTGTCTGCAACTTGTAACTTGTCACTTGCACTTTTCCCCCTCCCCACTTGCAACTTCCCCTAATTCCCCCCCGTCCAGGACCAACACGCGATCGGCTCGCTGCGCCAGCGACCGGTCGTGCGTGACCAACACGATCGTCTGCCCCTTCTGCTGATGCAGACGTTCCAGCACGGACATGATCTGCCGGCCGGTGTCGGCGTCGAGGTTGCCGGTCGGCTCGTCCGCGAACACGACCCGCGGCTGATTCATCAGGGCGCGGGCGATGGCGACGCGCTGGCGCTCCCCGCCGCTCAGATGCGCCGGCCTATGCCGCAGGCGATGCTCCAGGCCCATCTGACCGAGCAATTCCCTCGCCCGCCCCGCCAACTCCCGCTTCTTCGCCCTGAATCCGGCCAGGCTGTTCTGGATCATCGACGACAGCATCGTGTTTTCCAGAACGTTCAGCTCCGGAAGCAGATGATAGAACTGGAAGACGAATCCAAACTGCGTGCAGCGAAGCACCGCGCGCTCGGCGGAGGAAAGCTTGGCGACGTCGCGCCCGTCAAACATCACTTCGCCCCCGTTGGATTCATCCAGGGCCCCTAGGATGTGCAGCAGCGTGCTTTTCCCCGAGCCGCTGCGCCCTTCGATGGCGATGAATTCGCCGGGGGCGACGGCCAAATTCACGCTCTTCAGCACCTGGATTTCGCTGTCGCCCATGCGGAAGGTCTTGCGGACTCCGTTGGCGACGAGGATGGACGGTTCTTTCGCGGCCATTTATTCCCAGCGCAAAGCCTCGACCGGGTTCATCCTCGCCGCCCGGATCGCCGGCACCAATGCCCCCAACACCGAAGACAAAATCGCGATCGACACGATCACCACCACGTCGCGATGGTCCATCGTGTTGGGGATGGTATCGAACATATAAGTCTTGGCATCCCAGATTTTATAGCCCGTGTGATACGCCAAAGACGCATGAAGCTGGTTGATGTAATGCACGACCAGAAACGCCAGCAGCAGCCCCATCCCGCCCCCGAAAATCCCGATGCTCAGTCCGTAGCCCAGGAAGATCGCCGCCACCGTCGAACTGGTGGCGCCCACGCTTTTGACGATCCCGATGTCGCGCGTCTTCTCCATCACGATCATGAAGAAAATGCAAAAAATGAGGAAGATCGCCACCACGCTGATGATGGCGAAGAGAATCACCAGCAGCGATTTTTCATGCTCGACGGCACTGAGAAAATACTGCTGATGCTGGTCCCAGGTTTCCACCCGCACGTTGCCAGGCTCGGGATAATACAGGCGATATCGCTCCAAAACGCCGTTGACCGCCGCGGATACTTTATCCCTCGTGGAATAACTGTCCGCATCGGGCCTAAGGCTGATGAGGATTTCCGTGCATCGCGCCGGTTCCGTTCCCGTTTCGCCCGTCGCCGTGGTGTAGGGATGCTCTCCCATCCCCAGTTCCTTCTGAAGAACGTCAAACGGCAAATACACGGTTGCCTGATCGGCTTGAAAAAAGCCGGTGTGGCTGTCATCCGTAAGCCAGAAATAATCCGTCGAAGTCTGGTCTTGCAGGCTCGGACCCGATTCGCCAAGATTCACTTTCAACACCGTCAGCTTGACGCGAGCCTTGTAAATGATGCTTTCGCGCGGATCATCGCTCCGCAGGCCGATCACGCCGCTTCCGACGATGATCCCGCCCCATGTCGCGGGATCGCGCTTGGATTGGGGAAACTGTTCGCGATAGACAAAATCGGGAAGGGGCTTGTCCCACGATGGGAAACTCGCCGCCTTGGCGCGGAGCGAATCCGCCGTCGCCGATTCTTCCTGCGCCAGCTGCGCGGGATCGAAGGGCTCGAAATTGTCCCCGGCGGAAATCCGCGTTGCCGCATCGCGCTGCGTCTGGGCCGCCCCGGCCGCCAGTGCATCCGCCCTGGCCCGCAACACCTCCTTCTGCAAATGCAGGCTCTTCACGAAACCGTTCACGTCCCCGATCTGCCTGATGTCCAACCCCACGACGTCCACCATGTTCCGAATCGGATTCTCCGTGTGCGCCAGCCCGATCTCGACAAGCCCATACGAATGAATCGTCGGCGTGGCGGCCTTCACGTCGGGAATCTTGCGGATCTCATCGATCATCTCCTGGTAATGCTCGAATCCATCGAGCCCCAGGCGGTAAACGATCAGGTCTCCGATCAGGTCGTGGTTCGTTTGCCGAAACATCCTCAGCCAGCCGCCCATGACGCTGATGACGATCAGCACCATGGCCGTGCAAAGTATCACCGCAACCAGCGACACCCAGGCGATCCGGCGTTTCATCAGATACCGGAACATGAGTTTTGAAATCAACCGCGGCCCGGTGACGATTCGCCAAACCGCGAAAACCGTCGCCAGCGGCGCCAGCGCGACGAGCGTCCAGAGGATGATGGGAACGATGGGCATTTAGCCTGGAATGAAGAAATGCGATTTTTGCCACAGATGAAAATCAGATGGACACAGATGAAATGCAAAGCAGAAGAGCTCACGCAGAGGCGCAAAGGCGCAGAGAAGAAAATGCCTTGTCTTCTCTGCGCCTTTGCGCCTCTGCGTGAGATTCTTCTTTGGATTTATCTGTGTCCATCTGATTTTCATCCGTGGCAATAATTGGAATTTCATTAGCTCTCCCGTGGCTTCATCAGGGGAAACAAAATCACGTCCCGAACGCTTTCCGCCCCGGTGAGCATCATCACCAGCCGATCGATCCCCAGCCCCAGCCCCCCCGCCGGCGGCATGCCGTATCGCAACGCATTCAAAAAATCCTCGTCCATCTTCTGCTGCTCGTCTTTATCGCCGACCTGATGCGCGAAATGTTTCGCCTGCACGTCAGGATCATTCAATTCGCTATATCCCGGTGAAATCTCCACGCCGTTGATCGCCAACTCATACACATCCGCAAAATATGGATCGTCCTTGTTCTCGCGGGCGAGTGGAACAATTACCGAAGGGAAGTGCGTAACGAAACAGGGGTCAATCAGCGTCGGTTCGACCAGTTTTTCGTAGACTACCGCCAATTGCTCTTGAGGCAGAAGCTGAAGCCTAGTGAAGTGGTCCTTTATCGCCTCTGCCATGCTTTTGGCGTGTATTGCTCGTGTCACCTCAATCTCATGAGGTTGAGGATCTTTCAAGTTTGGCAGCAATTCGGCGACGCTGATTCTAGAATAGCGGCGCTTGGCTCCGAGGTGCAATAGCTCAACCCAATCTTTGCGAGCATCTTGAAGGCAACGCTTATCGAATTTCCAACTCATGCACTCTTCCACCAAATCCGCCAACTTCACCCTTCGCCATCGCCGCTCCAAATTAATTGTTTTCGTCACCTCACCGGCCGCATTTTTATGTTCAATCTTCAAGCCACCAAACAGAGTCTCGGCGACGTGGCAGATCATCTCCTCGACCAAATCCGCCATGGTTTCCCACGATCCGAAGGCCTCATAGACTTCCAGCATCGTGAATTCCGGATTATGCCGCGGGCTGATGCCTTCGTTGCGGAAATTGCGGTTCAACTCGAAGACCTTCGAGAATCCGCCGACCAGCAAACGCTTGAGATAAAGTTCCGGCGCGATCCGCATGTAGAGCGGGATGTCCAGGGCGTTGTGATGCGTCACGAACGGCTTGGCGGCCGCGCCGCCGGCCAGCGTCTGCATCATCGGCGTTTCCACCTCGACGAATCCCCGCCCGGCCAAAAATCGGCGGACTTCATCCACCACCCGCATGCGCATTTTCAATACCCGCATCACCTCGGGGTTGGCCCACAGATCGACGTAGCGCTGCCGATACCGAAGCTCGACATCGGACAGGCCTTCCCACTTGGCCGGCGGCGGCAGCAGCGCCTTGGCGGCCATCGACACCGAATTGGCCCAGATCGTCGTTTCGCCCTTGTTGGTCTGGCCGAGCTTGCCCCCGACCACGAGCAGATCGCCCAGATCGATCAGATCGCGCACCTGCCAGTCGCGCTCCGAAAGCCGCTTCTTGTCCAGGGCAACCTGCAAATCCCCGCTCTCGTCGCGGAGGGTGAGAAAGCTGAGCTTGCCCATGTCGCGCTTGAGCATGACGCGCCCGGCCCCGATCATTTCCGGCCCGCCGTCGTGGCCCATTTCCGGTTTGTAGAGCGATTTAATCGTCGCCAGCGGCTGAATCCCCGCCGTCCGCTGGCCATAAGGCTCGATCCCCAACTCGCGCAGCTTGGCCAACTTCTGCCGGCGCTCCTGCTCGTAATGGCTGGTTGCTTCCATCTTCGCGCGACTGATATTAAGGATGCGGAAGAAAAAAGGAAACCAAACCCCTGCCCCGCGGCTGTACCCAAGTTCCCAGGAGAGCATAAATTGAACCGCCAAGACGCCGTGACGCCAAGATTAGGAACGAATGTCGCATTCCCCACCTTGGCGTCACGGCGTCTTGGCGGTTCAATCGTCTTTGTCGCCGAAATTGTTGGAGGCCCGCCAAAAAACAACCCATGACGTTGGGGTGATGCTTTTTCAAGGGGTTAGGTCATCTTCAAAACGGGTAGTCGCGTCTCTCGGCGAATGACCCGCACAGTTTTGTCCTCAGCCGATACGCCACCGCGTCCGGTGTGAAGAGAATAGTCGTGAATGATGGCTGCCCATTCGCTATCGGCAGACCCCGCCACTTCGTCAGGTCGCGGGACGCCATGGCCGAAAGCGCGGGATGAATCGCCGAACATGCCGACGATATTCCCGATATGAGTCACCAAATCGTCCCTCCAGCCGTGGCTCCTCAATGAGGGGAATGTAAATGAGGTTGAGAATCACGAAGCAGATTGCCCAGGTGGCGTGTGGCAGCGACAGCAGCGCCAACGCCTCACCGAACAGCAACAACATGACCCCGGAAATCATAGGATTGCGGACGAATTGATACGGTCCGCGCACGACGAACACCCGCGGAGGATCCCAAGGGGCCAGGGTGCCCTTCCCCTCGGTGGCAAACTGCCACACCGAGACGACAAAAAGGATAAAGCCCAGGCCCAGCACGGCGAGGCCCACAAATTGCACCAGGAGGGAGCCGGCTGAGCGACCGATGGTTAGCGTCACGCCGTAGTGCCGTGCAATCCAAATGGGAACCAGAACGGTAACTGTGAACGGAAGGATTGCGATGGCGAGCAGTTGACGCAGGAACTTAATCCTCATACGGCGCTGCCTAAGAATCCGGCGGAGAACAGCAACCCCTCCGCCGGCGGAATCAGGCGGCCATGCGGCAACGCCGGAGCCGTCAACGCGACGCATCGCGTCCTCTTTTCCGCCAGCTTCCGGAAGAATTGCCCAAACCCCATCATGCTCCTCGCGGCAGAAAGCATACCAATACGGCACCGGAAGATCACGACCCCGCCGAGGGAAGGCATGAACAAACCACATCGTCCGCGCCTCCAAGAATGGCGGCGCGATCATTGAGGGGCAGCGGCTCAGCGGACTTACCGTGGCGGCGTCGCGAACGAGCGCC
>Ga0181538_10001212_pt1 | contig 29586 bp, 22 predicted proteins | sample PEATcosm2014_Bin_40_FD_119773 | JGI IMG/M metagenome (GOLD analysis project Ga0181538, IMG submission 119773) | Peatland microbial communities from MTU Mesocosm Facility, Houghton, MI, USA - PEATcosm2014_Bin23_30_metaG | ecosystem: Environmental > Terrestrial > Soil > Wetlands > Peat | place... | reverse complement strand
GCCCTTCGCTTTGCTGAAGGTCAGGATGAGAATCGAGTCCGGATCGGAAGCGGGCCAATGTTCCGCGCGCCACGCCTGGACGATCATCTTGCCGGGGACAATCACGAGGTTGTGCCCGCTCAGTTGTCCGTCATACGCGGTGAATGGGCCCGCCTTGGGGCTCATTTTCGCGCGCCCTCCAGTCGCCTCGGAGTGTTTCTTGGAATCCATATACAGTTCGAACAGCACTTCCGGCGGCGCTTTGAAGCGCGCGGATTGCACGATCGGTCTTGTGGTCATGTCTTGCTCCTCGCCCGGCTGCGGCTTCCCCTGCGGCATAATAGCAGCGCTCTGACTACTCGGCCAGAATAGTGCGCTCAATTCGCGGGAAATTTCAATGGCAGTCTGACCGTGCGGGCCGCGGCCACGAAGAAGGGAATCGCCGCGCATTCGAGCACGACGCACGCCGCGACCGTCGCGCTGAGTGAAACGTCGTACAGCGCGCCAATCAATACGCTCCCCAGAAACCACGACACGCCGTACGCCGCCGTGAACAGTCCGTATGCCGACGCGCGCCGCTCCCGCGCTACCATCGGCGCCACCGCCGCCGGAACGATGGACTCGTGCACCCCCATGCCGACGCCCCAGATCGCCGCGCCCGCGAGCGCGATCCAGAATCCCGCGCGCCCCGTGCCTCCAAGAAATACCAGCGGCGCAAACAGCGAGGACAAAATCGTCAGCGGCACGAGCACGCGTAATCCGGCGCGATCGTACAAGCGTCCGAAGACCAGCGAGCCCGCGCCGCTCGTTCCCATCGCCACCGCGTAAAAAATCGGAATCCAGTCGCGGCCCACGCTGCTGGTCTTCGCGAAGTGAAACTCGATGAGTGAAAAATCCGCGAAGCCCGCCGCCACCAGCGCCGCACCGGCAAGATAAATCCAGAAGACGCGCGGCATCCCTTTGGTGTGAACGTCCTGCGGATGAGATTCCATTTCTTCCGGTCGGGGGTAGAGCAGCCGCGCCACACCCAGCAGCACGAGCGTCACCGCCGCCGGAATCGCCAGTGCGCCAAACGCGAGACGGTAGTCTCCGCGGCGCGCCAGGACCGCCGCAATCACCAGCGGGCCCGTGACGGCGCCCGCCTGGTCCAGCGCCTCGTGCAGTCCGAACGCCCAGCCGTAGCCGCCCATCTCCGCGCCGGCGTGCGAGAGCATGACGTCGCGCGGGGGATTGCGTGTCGCTCGCCCCGCGCGTTCCAGCACCAGCAGCGCCGCAGCCGCCCGCCAATTTCCCGCGAGGGCCAGCGCGGGCACCGCGGCCATCTGCACGACGTAGCCTACGATGGTGATCGGCCAGAATTGCCGCGTCTTATCCGCAAGACGCCCGGAGACGATTCGCAATCCGTAGCCCGCCAGTTCTCCCAGCCCGCTGACGAATCCCACCGCCGCGCCGCTTGCGCCCAGCAGCAATAGATACGGCCCGAGCACGCTGCGCGCGCCCTCGTACACGAAATCGGCGAAATAGCTCATCGCGCCGATCAGCAGCACGAATCGCAGCGCGTTCGAACTCGAGTTTGCCGACATCGTCAGCACACCGTCAGGAAATTGGATGGAAGAGCCGTCGCAGCGATTCCGGATTGAGGCGCGTCAGTCCCACGGCCACGGCCATCACCACCACGCCGGCAATCGTCAGAATCATCACGTAGGGGCTGGGCGAGCGCCGGTGCGCCTCCGGCAGCAAATCCGACGTCGCGGTGTAAAGGAAAAATCCGGACGCGACCGCGAGAAAAACCGCCAGCCACTTTGGCGACGGCAGAAATCCCAGCGCCAGAAGTCCGCCCACCACTGGCGCGATGGCGTCGAGCCCGAGAAAAAGATAATCGCTGCGCCGCGGTACCTCGCCTCGCGTGACGAGCAGAATCGTATTCAAACCGTCGCTCATATCGTGCGCTATCACGGCCAACGCCACCACGATCCCCACGCGCCAACTGAGCAGCGTCGCCGCGCCGATCGCCGCGCCGTCCAACGTGCTGTGTGCGATCAGTCCCATCACACTGAGCCGGCCCAGCCGCCGGTGCGCTTCGTTGAAGCAATCATCTTCGGCGCACGAGTGGAGAATCAGAGTGCGCTCCAGAATGTAAAAGCCCAGGAAGCCCGCAACCAAAAGGAGCAGGACCAGGCGCACGCTCCAGCCTTGCGTTTGTCCCACATCCACTGCTTCCGGCAATAAATCGAAAAACGTCGCGCCCAGCAGCATGCCCGCGCCAATTCCCAGCAGCAGGTGAATGCGTCGGTGCGCGCGCAAAGCCACCAACCCTCCGCAAATCGTGGAGAGCATCGCGAGGCCCGTGAGCAGCAAAACCACCATGCAGCCGTTCGTCCGTTCCGCGCTCATCGCCGGCGATCGGCGGGCGCTTGGGAAGCGGCCAGCATTCTACTCTGGACTCCTTCAAATTGCGCCGCGCATTGCGCCGGCGCCCGGTAGCGCCTCCGCCCGCGGCGCGCTCGCATAAATGTCTGTACCCATCGCGCGGATGGGCATATTCTTTGCGCGCAGCAGCGGGCGAGAGGCGCACGCGTGCAACCCTTTCCACTGAAGTACATTTATGTTTGCTGGATCGTCGTCGGCATCGTGTGGCTCATCGGCGCGTTTCTGGCGAAGCGCACCGCGCGAAAACAATCGCTCGTTACTCGACTGTCTCAGGTGGCGGTGGCCGTCGCGATCTTCGCCTTGCTTTACGGGAACAAGATGCGGTTGAGCGGGCTCGCGAAGCGTTTTGTGCCGGACACCGCGGCAACGGCCTGGGTAGGTTTATCGCTCACGATTGCCGGATGCGGCCTGGCGATCCTCGCTCGTTTTTATCTCGGCGGGAACTGGAGCGGAATCGTCACGATCAAGCAAGGTCACACGCTGGTGCGCACCGGCCCCTACGCCTTGGTGCGCAATCCAATCTATTCGGGCTTTCTGCTTGCGGCGCTGGGTTTTGCAATCGCCGCGGGGCATTTTCGCGACCTCCTTGCGTCCATCGTGATGCTCGCCGTCTTCGTCTATAAGATCAGCATCGAAGAACGCTTCATGCGCGAGCAGTTCGGCGAGCAATACCTGCAATACAAGCGCGAAACGAAAGCCCTCATCCCCTACGTGTGGTGAGAACACGGTGCCTCCGCTGGTTCAATTCGTTCTAGGCCGCGGCACCCTGGAAACGAAAGTCCGTTTCGATTAGAATGCGGTCACTATTCAATATGAGTACCTATTCCAGAAGTGGTGTCTCATTCCTGTGCAAGTGTGTTTCTTTTCTTGCCGTCCTATCTCTTCTTCCGTCCTATCTTCGTTCGCAGACAACGCCATCCCAGCAGGCTCCGCAACCCGAGGCGGGCGGCCTGGCTCCCACGGGACCCAAATTTCGGGTGCTGCGTTCAGTAGCGGGCACGTCCGGTACTCAGAGTGGCGACAAACTCATAATTGATAATCCGCAGACCGTTTTCCACCTCAACCAAGATCACAAAGTCATCGTGTACTTTGAGTGGGAAGGGCCAATCGGCCAGCACAAGTTTGAGGGCCTTTGGAAAAATCCGGATGGCAATGTGGTTATGGTATCGGATTTCGCGTACACCGCGACCGGCACCCAATTTGCGGGCTATTGGACGATGTTGCTAAGTGGCTCTGAAGTTGTAGGCATTTGGACTCTCCAAGCGCGGATTGACGGGGAAGATGCCGGTAGTTTTCCCTTCCAATTAGTGACGGAGCCCGGCGCACCAGCCCCGCCTCCTCCACCCCCCGAGCGCGAGCCACTTGCGCCCGACGAGCTTTACAAGAAGGCACTCAACGCGATCGTATTTGTGGACAAATATGATGCCAACGGGAAAGTGATTTCGCGCGGGTCGGGGTTTTGTTTGGATGATGGTCGCCTTGTGACGGCGTATTACAACATTGACGGCGCGAAGTACGTTCGCGTGACGCTTGCGGACGGCCAAACGTACGAAGTCGCAGAGGTGCTCGCGTGGAATCGCTGGCAAGATTGGGCGATCCTGCAGTCGGATCCTCTGAAGGTTCAGGGACTCATGCGGGCGCAATCGCGGACATCGCGGGTCGGCTCCAAAGCCTATTATCTGGAAGCTTCCACAGGGGCAGGTCGAATTATTGGGGATGCGGACATTGTTGGGGATACGAACTACCCTCGCTCGGGAGAGCGATTCAACATCGACTCGAGTCCAACCGATGGCGCAATCGGCGGCCCCGTTTTCGATGGATTTGGCGATGTTATCGGGATGATTGGGGGTAGCCTCGTGCCCGGCACGAACCTTACCGAATCATTCTTGCTGGTCGGCGGCCCGGGCGCGGCCACCTCGACGGTCGTTCTCAGATATGGTTTGGCTGTCCCTATCAATTTGATATCTGCGAGCGGCACGTCCGGTGGCGCGACTAGCTTCGAGCAAATGTCTCGGACTGGCCAAATGATTTCGCCTTTATTCGGGCAGAGCCCCGCGAACTTCGGAACCTTCACCCTTTCAATTAACAAGGCGAAGGGATTGGCGTTTCCGCCGAGCGGGTCGCTCCACTATTCTCATTCCGATTCTAGCGTCTATGTTTACGTGAATTGGGATCTTCAGGCGAATATTAAGGGCGCGCCAAGCCTTTCTCTATACGACGCCGATAACCACGTGGTGCCGCTCGAGATTCCTTCGAAGGTTGATTTTCATTCGCGGCAATCGCAGTCGAATTACTGGCAGATCGGCCTCTCCACCCTTCCCTCGGGGATCTATCGCGTTGACGTAGCGCTGGGAGGCCAAGTGATCTGGCGCTCCTTTTTCCGGCTGGACGATTAGGAATCGGGCGCGATCCTCCGCTCACCACTTTCGTAGATTGCATGGATTCTTCCGCACCCCCGGGGCCGACGCAACCGGGAAAGCCAGCTTGTAATCCCACCCATCGAAATTGCCAATTGGGTCGATAGCTTTTCTGAGTGTACTCGGACGCCTTCCTGCCTCAGAATCATTACTGCTGGCCGCACTCGCTGGCAGTGAGGAAGCGCGGATGATTTTGATTCGCATAGGGTTTGACATCCAATTCGAGATCCCTGCCCCGGTTGCGATGATTGCGCTCTTCCACGTGCATCCTACCCGCCGCGCCGATCTGCGCGAACCCGATGAACCGCGAATCACGCCCCAGGTGCAGGTCAACGAGTACGAAGATTCGCACGGGAACGTCTGCACTCGCTTCGTTGCACCTGCCGGCAAGCTTCAGCTCTATCACTCGACTTTGATTGCGGACAGCGGGGAGCCTGATGCCGTAAGTCCCGAGGCGCGACAGTCGCCCGTAGAAAATCTGCCTCCGGAAGTGCTGCGATATCTGCTGCCCTCCAGATATTGTGAGGTGGACCGCATGCAGGATGTTGCCGGCAACCTCTTCGGCAATTCGCAGCCGGGATGGGCGCGCGTCCAGGCGGTGTGCGATTGGGTCCAGGCGAATATCACCTTCGGCTATCCGTTCGCCAACCCGACATTGACCGCGTTAAACGTCTTCGCGGATCGCAAAGGCGTTTGCCGCGATTTTCAACATCTCGCCATCACGTTTTGCCGATGCTTGAATATCCCGGCGCGCTACGCCACAGGGTATCTTGGCGACATCGGGGTTCCATTCGTTCCGCCGATGGATTTCAGCGCGTGGTTTGAGGCGTACCTCGAAGGCCGCTGGTGGACGTTCGACGCGCGCAACAACACGCCGCGAATCGGACGCGTGCTGATGGCCACCGGACGCGACGCAGCGGACGTCGCGATCACTACGTCGTTCGGAACTTCCTGGCTGAAACAATTTACGGTTGTGACCGATGAAGTGGTGGCGGGGGGAACGGCGGCGGCTCAATAGCTTTGCCCTAGCACAGGGATTCTGCAATCCGGCTTTGCTCGATCAACTATGGCCATAAACGTCGCACTCACGCACAAGACGCATTACCGCTACGACCGCCGTGTAGCGCTCGGCCCGCATGTGGTGCGGCTGCGCCCAGCTCCGCATTGCCGCACGCCGATCTTGTCGTATTCCCTGAAAGTCCGCCCCGAAAACCATTTCATCAATTGGCAGCAAGATCCGCAAAGCAACTACCTCGCCCGCCTGGTCTTCCCGGAGCCGGCCGCGGAGCTGTTCGTGGAAGTCGATCTGGTCGCCGAAATGGGCGTCCTCAATCCCTTCGACTTTTTCCTCGAGCCGAGCGCGGAAACGTTTCCCTTTAAATACGACGCTGCGCTGGCACGCGAGCTGCGTCCGTATCTCGAAACCGAGCCGGCCGGGCCGAAATTGGCTGAGTTTCTGGCCAAGGTCCCGCGCACAAGAATGCGGACGATCGATTTCATGGTCGCGCTCAATCAGCGCGTGAAAGACGCAATCGGCTACGTGATCCGCATGGAGCCGGGCATTCAATCCTGCGAGGAAACCCTGGGCGTCAAGACCGGTTCCTGCCGCGATTCCGCCTGGCTGCTGGTGGAAACTCTGCGCCATCTGGGCCTCGCGTCGCGTTTTGTCTCCGGCTATCTCATTCAGCTCGTTGCGGACGTGAAACCGCTCGAAGGTCCCGCCGGGCCGACCGCCGATTTCACGGACTTGCACGCGTGGACAGAAGTCTATCTGCCTGGCGCAGGCTGGATTGGATTTGACCAGACCTCCGGCCTGCTCGCCGGCGAAGGCCACATTCCCCTCGCCTGCACTCCGGACGCCACCAGCGCAGCGCCCATCACCGGCGCGCTCGAACCCTGCAAAGTGGAATTCACCCACGAGATGAGGGTTCAGCGGATTTACGAATCGCCGCGCATCACGAAGCCCTACACGGAGCGACACTGGCGCGACATCGAATCGCTCGGCCATACGGTGGACGCTAAGTTAAAAGCCGGAGACGTGCGCCTCACGATGGGCGGCGAACCGACTTTCGTTTCCCTCGATGACGCCGACGGCGCGGAATGGACGCGCGACGCGCTCGGACCGGCAAAACGCAAGCTTGCCGTGCAACTGCTCACTAAGCTGCGCGACCACTTCGCGCCCCACGCGCTGCTGCACTTCGGACAAGGCAAGTGGTACCCCGGGGAATTGCTGCCAAGATGGGCGCTCTCCTGCTACTGGCGCAAGGATGGAATCCCCGTTTGGGAGAATCAGAGCCTCATCGCGGAAGATGAAAAAAATTACGGCTACACCAGCGAGGACGCGCAGAAATTTCTTCAGGCGTTGGCGCGCCGCTTGCAAGTGGACGCCGCGATTGCGATGTCCGCCTATGAGGACACGTTCTACTATCTCTGGAAAGAACGCCGCCTCCCGGTGAATGTCGATCCTCTCGATCCAAGACTCGAGAATCCCGTCGAGCGCAAGCGCATGGCCCGCGTCTTCGAGGAAGAATTGGGCAAGTTGGTCGGCTACGTTCTTCCCCTGCGTCGGGTTCCCACCGAGCACGGCTTGGTGCGCTGGACGAGCCAGCCGTGGTTTCTCCGGTCTGAACATATATTTCTTATTCCGGGCGATTCGCCGATTGGTTATCGATTGCCGCTCGATTCGCTGCCTTGGACCAAGCCGGAAGACGTTGCGTACTCCTTCGATCCCGATCCGTTTGCGACGCGCGATGTGCTGCCGGTAAGGCCATCGCGCAAGCCGGGCCGTTTTACCGCCACGCCCGTGGCTGATCTTCGCCGGCCCGCGATGGAGCGCACGAAACCGCCGGAGAAAGGAGAGTCCGCGACATGGGTCTCACGTCCCGCGCTGTGCCTGCAGGCGCGGGAAGGGAAGCTGTTCGTCTTCATGCCGCCGCTCGAATATCTCGCGGACTATCTGGATCTGGTGGCCGCGATCGAAGATACGGCCGAGCATCTCAAGATGCCGGTGATGCTCGAAGGCTACACGCCGCCCTTCGATCCCAGAATTCGCGTGCTCAAAGTGACGCCCGATCCGGGCGTCATCGAACTGAATATTCATCCCGCGGAATCATGGGATGAGCTGGTGCGAAATACAGAGACAATCTATGCCCTCGCGCGCGAATCGCGCCTCGGCACAGAAAAATTCATGATCGACGGCCAGCACTCCGGCACCGGCGGCGGCAATCACATCGTGATCGGCGGCCCAACGCCCGCGGATAGCGCCTTCTTGCGCCGCCCCGATCTGCTGCGCAGCCTGGTGGGTTACTGGCACAACCATCCTTCGCTTTCGTATCTCTTCTCGGGGATGTTCATCGGGCCTACCAGCCAGCATCCCCGCGTGGATGAAGCGCGCACGGATTCCATCTACGAGCTTGAAATTGCGTTTGACCAGACTCCAGACAAGGGTTCACCGGACGTCTTGCCGTGGCAGGTTGACCGCGTCTTCCGACATCTCTTAACCGACATCTCCGGCAACACGCATCGCGCCGAGTTCTGCATCGACAAACTCTACTCGCCCGATGCCGCCGGCTCGCGGCTTGGACTGGTGGAATTGCGCGCATTTGAGATGCCTCCGCACGCGCGCATGAGCCTCACGCAACAACTTCTCGTGCGCGCGCTCATCGCAGAGTTCTGGCAGTCTCCGTATCGTCAGAAACTGGTCTGGTGGGGAACCACGCTGCAGGACCGTTTCATGCTTCCGCACTTCGTGCAACTCGATTGGGAAGACGTGGTGGCGGATCTGTGCGCTGCGGGCTATCCATTTCAATTGGAGTGGTTCGCGCCGCACTTCGAGTTTCGCTTTCCGTTGATTGGCGCGGTCACCAAGCGCGGCATGACCCTGGAATTGCGGCACGCGCTCGAACCCTGGCACGTCCTAGGAGAAGAAGCCGCGGGCAGCCAGACCGTGCGCAACGTGGATTCCTCGGTGGAGCGCTTGCAAGTGAAGGTCACGGGCATGACCGACCCGCGCTACGTCGTTTTGTGCAATGGCCGCCGAGTTCCGCTGCACGAGACGGGCGTAGAAGGCGAGTTCGTCGCCGGCGTCCGCTATCGCGCCTGGCAACCGGCCTCGTGCCTGCACCCGAACATCCCGGTGCACTCGCCTCTCGTGTTTGATATCGTGGACACGTGGTCGGGACGTTCCATCGGGGGTTGTACGTATCATGTGGTCCATCCCGGCGGGCGAGCGCATGAACAGTTTCCCGTTAATGCTTTCGAAGCGGAGAGCCGTCGTCTGGCCCGCTTCAGCGCGCTCGGGCACACGCCGGGAATCGTGACGGTTCCTGCGGAAGAGCGCAATCCCAAGTTCCCGTTGACATTGGATTTGCGAAGGACGCCATGACGCTTCCTTACAAAGCCCGGCAGCTCCTCCCCTCGAAACCCGTATGAAGATTTCTGCCGACACCACGAACGCGCCGCTCCTCAGCGCCGGCTACCCGCAAACACCTGGCGTTTACGACGAGATGTCCGCCGCGCCCGGCGTTCTTCGCCCTCATTGGGACACCTTGATCAAATCGCTTTCCGCGCTGGGCGAGCAGGAACTCGCGCGCCGCTGGCAAACCGCAACCCAGCGCATCCGCGAAAATGGCGTCACCTACAACGTTTACGGTGATCCGCAAGGAATCGATCGCCCGTGGAATCTGGACGCCATCCCTCTGATGATCTCGGCCGCGGAATGGAGCCAGTTGGAAACGGGGTTGATCCAGCGCGCCCGATTGCTTAATTCGATTCTGGCCGATCTCTACGGCCCGCAACAGTTGCTGCACTCCGGCCAGATTCCAGCGGCGCTCGTGTTTGCGAATCCTGGCTTCTGGCGGCCTTGTCATGGCGTGCCCGTCTCGGGGAGCACTTATTTGCATTTGCTCGCCGTGGACATCGCGCGCGGGCCGGATGGCGATTGGTGGGTCATCTCTGACCGCACACAGGCGCCATCAGGCGCAGGCTACTCGCTCGAGAATCGCATCGTCATGGCCGAGACGTTTCCGGATCTGTTCCGCGAATTTCAGGTCAAGCGGCTCGCCTCATTTTTCCGTTCTTTCCGCGACACGCTGCTCCGCCTTTCGCCCGTGGCCCGCGACAATCCGCGCATCGTCATCCTGACGCCCGGCCCGTTTAACGAAACCTATTTCGAGCACGCTTACCTCGCTCGTTATCTCGGCTTCACTTTGGTTCAGGGCGGCGACCTCACGGTGCGCGATAGCCGCGTCTACCTCAAGACGCTTGAAGGACTCAAGCAGGTAGATGTGATTCTGCGCCGCCTGGACGATAGTTTCTGCGATCCGATCGAGTTGCGCTCTGATTCTTTCCTCGGCGTGGCCGGATTGGTGGAAGCGGTGCGCGCAGGCAACGTCACGGTGGCGAATGCCCTGGGCTGCGGCCTCATCGAAACGTCGGCCTTCATGCCGTTTTTCGCAGGCCTGAGCCAGAGAATCCTGGGCGAATCGCTGAAACTGCCCTCGGCCGCAACGTGGTGGTGCGGCCAGCCCAAGGCGCTCAACTACGTGCTCGAGAATCTCGAGCATCTGGTAATCAAGCCCGCGTTCCCTTCAAGGGCCATGGAGCCTGTTTTTGGCGGGAAGCTAGGGGCCGATGAGCGCTCGCAACTGATTGCGCGTATCAAAGCGGGCCCGCACGAATTCGCCGGCCAGGAGTTGCTGAATCTTTCCGCGGCTCCTGTCTGGTCGGAACAGCAGGGACTCACCCCGCGCCGCGTTGTACTGCGCGTTTTTCTCGCGGCCCACGGAGACTCGTGGAGTGTGATCCCCGGGGGACTCGCACGCGTTTCCCCATCCATTGACACGCCTGTCGTCTCCATGCAGCGCGGCGGCGGCAGCAAGGACACCTGGGTTCTATCGGGCGAGCCGGTGGACACGCTCAGTTTGCAGACGCCGCGCGATGTGCCGGTGGAGTTGAGTCGTGGCGTCATCAGCGATTTGCCGAGCCGCGCCGCCGACCATCTTTTCTGGCTCGGGCGTTACGCCGAACGCGCCGAGCACCTGGCCCGCATGCTGAGATGCATCCTTATCCGCTGGACGCGCCAATTGGGCGTGCCGAGCGGTTCGGATTGGGATTCGCTGTTGAAGATGCACGATTGCCTGGAATCTCCCCACGCGCGCGCCTCGAAGGATGAACTCCACGGTCATCCGGATCAATTGCGCGATCTGGAGCAGGAAATTCTTTCGCGCATCTTCGAGGAACAGCGCAGTGACAGCCTCATCGCAATCTTGAATCGCGCCGGTCGTTCCGCCACGCAGATGCGGGATCGCCTTCCGAGCGATCTGCTGCGCGCCGTCAGCCAGTTTGCCTCCGTAGCGCGCGGCGCGGAGAGTCAGGCTTGGGGCTACGTTTCGGTCGGCGATGCGCTGGCCGTCTTGAATTCGTGTATCGGGATGCTCGCGGCTCTTCGAGGGATCGAGATGGAAAACATGACGCGTGGCCCCGGCTGGCATTTCCTCAGTATTGGCCGGCGCATCGAGCGTTCCCTGCATCTCGTGAAATTGTTCCGCACGGTCATCGTTCCGCTGAATGTTCACACCTGGCCCGCGCTGGAAATGCTACTCGAAGTCGCCGATAGTTCTGTGACGTACCGCTCGCGCTACTTCACCATCATCCAGCCCGCGCCGGTCCTCGATCTTTTGATGAACGAAGAGAACAATCCGCGCTCGCTCGCCTTTCAGATCAACGATCTCTCCGAGCATTGCCGTAGCCTGTCCGGCATGCCATCGGGCGCGGGCTGGCCGATTTTCAAACAGCGGCGGCTGGAGGAGGCGGCATCCAATCTGTTTATGGCGGATGTGCGTATGCTTTGCGAACCGGACATCAACGGGCTGCGCGAGACACTCGATGAACTCCTGGCCGTGTTGGACGCTGCGCTGCCCGGCTTGTCGAACGCCATCACGCACGCCTACTTCAGTCACGCCGAGGCGGTGCGCACCCTGTGATCTATCGCGTCCGCCATCGTACGATCTACGACTACCAGGATCCGGTCTCGGTGTCTCATCACTTGTTGCGGCTCACGCCTCGCATGTTGCCGTGTCAACTTTGCCGCACCGCCCGGATTTCCATTTTGCCTTCGCCCTCCGCGACGGTCACCAATTTCGATTATTTCGGCAACTTCCAGACGTTTTTCACGCTCCAGGAACCACATAGCAGCCTGGCCCTCGAGGCGACCAGCGAACTCGAAGTGTTCAGCCCGATGGTGCCGGATTTCTCTGTCTCGCCGCCGTGGGAAACTGTTGTCGAGTCGTTGGTCAACGATCACAGCGAGGCTGGGCTGGACGCGTACCAGTTTGTGTTTGCATCGCAACGCGTCGGAATCAGCCGCGAACTGGCCGAGTACGCGCGCGAAGTGTTTCCCGCAGGACGTCCGCTGCTCGAAGCAGTTCGCGATCTGATGCAAAAAATTAATCGCGATTTCAGTTTTGACACCAAGGCCACCGAAGTCACCACTCCGGTCCAAGTCTTTTTCGAGAAGCGCCGCGGCGTATGCCAGGATTTCGCGCACCTGCAGATTGCCTGCTTGCGATCGCTCGGTCTGCCCGCCCGCTATGTCAGTGGCTACCTGCGAACGATGCCGCCTCCCGGCCACGCGAGATGGATCGGCGCAGATGCCTCGCACGCGTGGTGCGCGGCGTGGTGCCCGGGAGTGGGCTGGGTTGATTTCGATCCTACAAATAATTGCGTGCCCATGGACGGTCACATCACCGTAGCGTGGGGACGCGATTACAGCGACGTAAGCCCCGTTCACGGTGTGCTCCTCGGTGGTGCCAAACACACGTTGCACGTTTCAGTAGACGTTGCGCCGCTCCAATAGCGACGCAGAAATCGCCGGAGCAAACCGCACGAACACATCATTTCCCTATAAAATCCCGGGAGAATCGCTGTGAGAAGGTTTGGAGCCGAGAGGCGGACTTGAACCGCCGACCTGCCGATTACGAATCGGCTGCTCTACCAACTGAGCTACCTCGGCTCATTTAGCCCACGGGAAGCGGGCCAAATCGTTGCATCGAATCTAGCATCCCGCCCCAGCACGGTCAAACGCGCACACGCCACGCTCTCTCACCTTGCCAAGGGGGAATCCTTTGGTCTGGCTAGCGCGTGAAGGGGTACAGCAACCAGCCAATCGCGATGGCCACAAGCACAAATGCGAGAAACGCCCAAATCGTGTACTTAAGACGCTCGCCCAGTTTTCTCTTGGAGAGAAACGCGAACGCCAGCGACGCGATGAACGCAAACAGCAGCAAAGTCTGAAAGTGGTTCAGCATCGAATCCTCAGAAATTCCTTTCGCGCGCGGCTCACGACTTGGTTTTGCGTCCGATGTCGAACGCTTCGAGAATGAACAGCATGTTAAGCACGCCCGCGGTCGCGATCATCATGGTCCCGTAAACGCCTGCCGAGCGCGAGACGTCCGGTCCCGCGGCCTCGAATGTCTTGGTGAGAAAATAAAACATACCGGTTCCCAGATCGGCGAAAAATCCCAACCGGTCGAACGGGTCCGAGCTCGAAGACGGGAAGACATTGCCGCGCATGGCCATGCCAAGAATTGCCAGCACGCTCACCGAAATAAAATACACCGCGGCCGAGCCCCAGCGTTTTAGGATCGCGTGTCCCAGCCCTGGAACGATCCATCCGGCGGCGGCCGCCACGACTCCGCGGCCGGTGTCGGCCATGGTCACTTCGTGTTTGTTTTCTTCGCTCATTTGTTCTCTGGCCGGCGACGTCACGCCAGCAAGGGCAAAATCTCCATCTGCGTCGGTCCGGTGACGCGCGCTTCCTTCTCGTCCACAAAAACATTCACTTCGCTTCGGATGCCGAACTCGGGCAAATAGATTCCCGGCTCGATGGAGAAGCAAGTATGCGGCAGAACGCGGCGAACGTCACGCGTCTCGAAGCCATCCATATTCGCGCCGTTGCCGTGGATCTCCTGGCCGATGTTGTGTCCCAGCCGATGGACAAAATATTTCCCATAACCCGCGATGCGAATGACCTCGCGCGCCGTATGATCCACTTTCCAGCCTTCGAGCGGCCGCTTCTCCGCCACGGCGGTCTGCACAAACGTGACCGCGCGATCGCGCGCCTCCCGCACCACTGCGAATACCTTGGCGTGTTTCGGTGGCACCGTCGCGCCGAGGAAGCCGACCCATGTGATGTCGTAATAAACGCTGTGCGGCGCCGCCAATTTGCCCCATACATCGAGCAACAGCAGTTCTCCCGCGCGAATCGGCGCGGACTTCGCCGCCGTCGGTTCGTAGTGCGGGTCGCCAGAGTTCGGGCCAATGGCGACGACGGGCGGATCTCCGGCCATTACTCCCCCAGCCGCCATTTGCGTCACCATCCACTGCTGCAATTCGTACTCGGTGATCGCCGTGCCCGCGCGCACTTTTGCCGCGGCGTGCACGAACGCTTCCTGCGTCACGCGATCCACCACGCGCCCGGCCGCCAGGTGCGACTGGTATTGCTCAGCCGACCAAGCCGCCTCGAACTGCTGCACCAGATCCGCCGAGCTGAAGATGCTGCAACCCATGCTGCGCACCAGCTCGATCGTTCCCGCGTCCACCATTGAGATGTAGGGAATGGCGTTCTTTGGCGAGTACTGCATCGCCACACGCTTTGCGCGACCGATCAACCGCGCCAGGTTCTTGTGAAGTTCGCCGTATTCCGAGTAAAGAAGCTTCTCGCCGGGAAGTGTATCCAGCGCGTGCGGTTCCACGCGGTGCACGAGTTTCCGCGGCGTGCCGCGCGCCGGAACCAAATAGAACCAGCGCCGCGTACCCATTCCGCCCGTGAGCCCGAGAATGCTCGCCGCGATTGGATCGCGGTGATGAAAATCGTAGAAAAGCCAGCCGTCGAGAGTTTGCGCGCGAAGTGCTTTCTGGATGGCGGCGATGTCGGGCATTGTCGCTAAAGTGTGTGATTCCCGCGTGCGATAGAATTTTGTCGCGGCCCCAGCCGGATCGGACGAATTCAGGCAAGCGCGCGGATCGCATCCAGGCTCGCGCCGCTGATTTCGATGAGTTTGGTCCGGCTGCGTTCGCCGGCGGCAATTCTAACAGCCGATACTGGCACTTTCAAATGCGAGGCCAGAAACCGCCGCAACGCTTCGTTTGCGCGATCCTCCACCGGCGGCGCCGTTAAACGGATTTTGAGCGCCCCGTCGTGCACGCCCGCAATCCCCTCACGGCTTGCCCGCGGTTGCACGCGCACGTTGAAGCTGAAAGTGCCGCCGCGTTCACGGATTTCCAACTCCGACGAAGATTTCATGCGACGTCAATTCTGCGCGCACCGAATACCGCCGTACCGATGCGCACCTCCGTCGCGCCCTCTTCCACGGCGACCTCGAAATCGTGAGACATTCCCATCGAGAGCACGGGCAACGTCAAGCCGGTCTGTGCTGCGGCCGCGTCGCGTAGCTCGCGCAAGCGCCGAAAGGCCGGACGCACGCGATCTGCGTCGCCGAACGGCGGCGGCACTCCCATGAGGCCATGCAATTCGAGGTGCGGCAACGACATCACGCCATCGATAAGTGCGGGCAATTCAATGTCGCTCACGCCGGACTTGGCCGGCGCCGGGTCCAGCTGGACCTCGATCAGCACGCGCAGACGCGGCGTCCGAGATTGCTCGGGGCCGGATGCCACAGCGCGATCGAGGCGCCGCGCGAGGTCCAGACTGTCGAGCGAGTCCACGGTGTGAAACAATTTCACCGCACGCGCAGCTTTGTTGCTTTGCAAGTGTCCGACGAGATGCCAGAACGCTTCGAGCGACGCAACATGGGACTGCTTCGACTCCCACTCCTGCACGCGATTTTCGCCGAAGTGCCGTGCGCCCGCCGCATAGGCTTCCTGAATGGCTTCCACCGGAAAGGTTTTCGACACTGCGACGAGCGTGATGTCTCCGGTGGAGCGTCCCGCGCGCGCGGCGGCCCGCTCGATTCGCTCGCGTATGCGCGATAGATTCCCCGCGATGTTGGAACTTTCACGCGTCATTTCGCGAATTGTAACAGGCCCCGCGCAAACTCTGAATCCTGGGGGCTGCTTGTACAAGCCGAGACTCCCCCAGGGGTTGCGGCGCGGCGCGCAGCTCGCTAGACTGGTTTAATCGGCATGGCTCCCAACGGAAAATTAATCGCGATCGAGGGTATTGACGGTTCCGGGAAGCACACCCAGATCGAATTGCTCGCCAGAGCGCTGGACGCCCGCGGAATTCCGCCGACGCGATTTAGTTTCCCCCGCTACGACTCCTCGTTCGGCCAGCTCGTGGCCTGCTATTTGAATGGCGAATTCGGCACACTCGATGTCGTGGATCCGCATTTCTCGGCCTTGCTGTTTGCCGGCGACCGCTATGAAGCGAAAGGCGAATTGGAAGCCGCGCTCGCCCGCACCCATCTCACTCTGGCGGACCGCTACATCGCATCCAACCTCGCCCACCAAACCGCGCGCGTCGGCCCGCAGCGCCGGGAGGAATTTTCTTCCTGGCTGAAGCGATTGGAATATGGAATCTACGGACTGCCCGTCGAGGATATCGTGATTTACTTGCGAGTCCCCGCGGTGGAAGCACAGCGCATGGTCGGGCGAAAAGGCGCGCGAACGTACACTGCGCAGAAGCGTGATTTGCAGGAGGCCGATCTGCGCCACCTCGAACAAGCGGCGCTCGTCTACGATCGTCTCGCGACCGAAGCCAATTGGCGAACGATCGAGTGCTGGGATCCCGTGAAACTGGCCTTGCGCCCACCGGATGAAATTCACGTCGAGGTGATTTCCGCGGTAGAGACGCTGCTCCCTGCGACCAAGGAGCCGTGATGAGTCCCCGCCGCAGCCGCGAAGAGAATCCTTCCTCCGAGGCATCCTCGTCTGCCGGTTTTGACTCGTTTCTCGGCAATGCGCGCATTGTTTCGGCTCTGCGCGGGATGCTGTCTGCGGGCCGCATTCCCCATGCCCTGCTTTTCACAGGACCGAGAGGAATCGGCAAGTACACGCTTGCGCGGATGTTTGCGCAAGCCGCGAATTGCGAACGCCTTAAAGACAATTTTTGCAGCGAATGCGATTCGTGCAAACGGATCGGACAGCTTGCAGACCCGCGCCCGCTGATTGAAAAGGGTTTGGCGGAGCGCGGTGAAAGCGCAGATGCTGCCACTGTCGAGCGAATCCCGCTGATATTGCAAACGCATCCTGACGTCTGGGTCTTCGTCCCGGATCCCATTCGATTGAAGAGCCCGGTTGTGCGTCCGGTTCTGCACGTGGGGCAGCTTCGAGCTATCCAGAGAGCGGCCTATTTCCGGCCAACTGGCCGGCGCCGCGTTTTCATCCTTGATGGCGCCGATACCATGCGCCCGGACTACTCCAATATCTTTCTGAAAGTCTTGGAGGAGCCGCCGGAAAGCGCCACGCTCATCCTCCTGGCGCCGAATCCCTTCGCGCTGCTACCGACGATTCGCTCGCGCTGTATTCAGTTTAGTTTTGCAGCGCTCGACGTTGAGCAGGTGGATCGCGTGCTGCGGGATCATTCCGACCTGGACTCCGCGCACCGCAAACTCGCCGCCGAACTCGGGGAGGGAAGCCCCGGCGTGGCCATGGAGTTGGACCTCGAAGCCGCTGCGGCGTTACGCCTCGGCGTCCTCGCGATCCTACAGAACGCCGCCACCGCGGGCTCTTTCACCGATCTGTTTGCCCGGACCACGCAGCTCTCCAAGCAACGCGAAATCCCATTTGAACGTGTACTCGATGTGTTTTATAGTCTTCTCAGCGACCTTCTCAGATTGACTTGGGTTCCGTCGGAACAGCACCTGCGAAATCCAGCCCTTCGCAAGCAACTGGACGCCTTGAGCAAGAAAGTGGACCCAGCGTGGGTCGTAATGGCGATTGGGGGACTTGACCGGCTTCACGGGCGCCTGAGGCGCAACGTGAATCGTCAATTGGGTTTGGATGCCGTGGCAACGTCGTTGGCCGGCAGGGTGGCCGGCTGGAATCAGCCGCACCCGTAATAACCCGAAACCTTTGCGCAGCGTCGCGCGTCTCACAGCTATAAGCTCTAGGCTCAATTCCCAATTGAAGTTTCTTGCAGCGGTTCCGGAGGAGTGTTTATGGTGAATCGTAAGCTGTTTCGTCCGAGTCTTACTGAGGTAAAGGAGCAGCCGCCGATGCGCTCTCAAAACAATGGGCCGCAGCCCCACAAGAAGCCCGCACCGCCGGACCAAACCGCCGCCGAGAATTTCTACTGGGTGAAGCAGATGCAGTCGCGTACGCCCATGGTCGTCGTGCTGACGAACGGGGAAGTGCTGCACGGCGTCATCGAATGGTATGACCGCGATTGCATCAAGCTCACGCGCGAGGGCAGCCCGAACCTCCTGATCTACAAGCAGGTGCTGAAGTACGTGTATAAGGAAGGGGAAGAGAACGCCGCGGGCGGCGTCAACGGACAGTAATCGGACAATTCTTCCTTCATCACAATTCTGAGAGAAACTCGCGGCGTGTGCGCAGACGGCGCGCGAGCTAGCGGCAGGCTCCAGCATCCTTCGTGTTGCAACATTCCCTGTTCTGTACTTCTAACTTTACTGTAGACTAACGGCGCGTTGTGGGGGACCTCTTGCTCGAGGCGCTTCGGCGGGATCTGCGTTTTGCCGCGCGGATGCTCGTCAAAAATCGCGGCGTGACTTTGATCGCCGTCGTTACGCTCGCGCTGGGCATCGGCGCGAATGCCGCGGTCTTTAGCGTGATTGATGCGGTCTTGCTGCGGCCCTTTCCATTTCCACATTCCGCGCAAATTTGTTTCATCTGGAAAACGGATCTCATTCGCGGAGCCGACCGGCAGATTGCTTCCCCGGCGGAATTTCTGGATTGGCGGGAGCAAAGCCATTCGTTTGCCGAATTGTCCGCGTGGCAAACGTGGTTCAGTACGTTGACCGGCACGGGCGCTCCCGAGCAGGTTTGGGGCGTCCACACATCCGCAAACTATTTTGATTTGCTGGGCCTTCAGCCACAATTCGGCCGGACATTTCTGTCGGAAGAAGAGCAGCCGGGCCACGATCAAGTGGTGGTTCTAACGCACGGATTGTGGCAGCGGCGATACGGCGGCGATCCGTCGCTGTTGAACCACAGCATTCTCATCGACGGCAAGCCGTATACAGTCATCGGAATTTTGCCCGCGCAATACGATCACGTTTACGGAACGGCGCGCGAATACGATCTCTGGATGCCGATGGCGCTCGCGCGCGATCAATCGACGCGCAAGGTGGCCTCGCTAATTGTGTATGGGCGGCTCCGTGACGGCGTCACAGTTGCGCAGGCGCAGGCGGAGATGGACAGCATCTTCGCGCGCTTGCGGCGCGAGTATCCCGACGCGGACGTGAACGAGGGAATCCACGTCGTGCCGATTTTGGATGACGCGGTGCACAGCGCGCGGGCGCAACTGCTGCTGTTGCAGGGCGCGGTGGGACTCGTCCTGCTGATTGCCTGCGCGAATGTGGCGAGCTTGCTGCTGGCAAAGGCTGCGGCGCGCGAAAAGGAAATTGCGATCCGGCGCGCGATGGGCGCGGGAGCCTGGCCGGTCGTGCGGCAATTGGTGACGGAGAGCCTGTTGCTGGCGTTCGTGGGCGGATTCGGGGGCATCTGGATCGCCGAGCTTGGCCTCGCTGCGCTGCGGCACGTCGGAAAATCCGCCGGACTCTTTCAGATACCGCGGCTGGAATCGGCGCGTCTTGATCTGCGCGCGCTCGGATTCACACTGGCGATTTCGCTTGCGACCGGCGTGCTGTTCAGCATTGCGCCGGCGATCAGCACATTGCGGCGCAATTTGAGCGAGCCGCTAAAAGAAGGTGGCCGATCCGCCGCTTCAGGAATTCGCACGCGTAGATTTCATAACATCGTCGTCGTGCTGGAGGTCGGCGTCTCCCTCGTTCTGCTCGCGGGAACAGGACTCCTGCTGCGAAGTTTCAAGCGCCTGCTCGATACGAGTCCCGGTTTTCGGCCTGATCACGTCCTGACCATGCAACTCTGGCTGCCGCAGAACAAATACCCAGACGCCGCGCGCATGGAGGAGTTCAGCCGCGAAATGCAAGAACAGGTGGCGGCGGCGCCCGGCGTGGAGTCCGCCAGCACCATTGATTTTCTGCCGCTCAGCGCATGGGCGGGGGTCTTTAATTTCAGCATCGAGGGGCGCGCCGCGCCGGCCGAACACGCGGCCCCGTACGCGTACTACGCAGTGGTTTCGCCCGGATACTTTCGCACCATGGGCATTCCGATGGAGCGCGGGCGCGAATTCGCAGCGCCGGACGATGCGAATGGCGCAGGCGTCGCCATCCTGAGCCGCACCGCGGCCGAATTCTACTTCGCCGGAAAAGATCCGATTGGACAGCGGATCGCATTGCAGATTCCGGAAGGCTACCAGCCGTGGCGTCCGAGTTTCCGGACTGATTCGCTCACCATCGTGGGAATCGCCGGCGATCTGCGCGAATGGGAATGGGGCGATCCGAAACTTCCGTACGTGTATTTGCCGGTGCTGCAGAATCCTTCGCCGTTGTTGAACTTGGTGGTTCGCACGCGGGAAGCGCCAACGGCCGCGGCGCCGCAGGTGATTGCGGCGATCCAGCACGTGGATCCCGAGCAGCCCGTATTCCAGATAAAGTCGATGGACGACTACTTGGACGAAGCGGTTGGGATGCGGCACTTTGAGCTGCTCCTGCTGGGCGTATTCGGTGCGGTGGCTGTGGGACTTGCGGCGGTGGGGCTGTACGGCGTGATGGCGTTCAGTGTGAGCCAGCGTTCACAGGAGATCGGCGTGCGAATGGCGCTGGGGGCGCAACAGGCGGATGTGTTGCGCATGGTGCTGAACGAGGGATTGTGGCTCGCGCTTTGGGGCTTGCTGGCGGGCGGAATCGCGGCGATCGGTATGATGCGAATGCTACGAAGCGAGTTATTCGGCGTGCAGATTTGGGATCCGGTGACGTACGTATGCGTTGCGACGCTGCTGGTGCTGGTGGCGGCGATGGCGTCGCTGATTCCGGCGCGGCGGGCGACGCGCGTGGACCCGTTGCGCGCGCTGCGGTACGAATAGCGCGCGAGTGCAGGGCAGGGAAGCGCCGCAATTATTTTCACCGCGGACTTGATTGCCTCAGAGCAGTTTCTCGCTGCGATCATACCGAGCCGGGCAGGGCGGTGGTCAATTCCGGCATTTCGATGCGGATGCGGGTGCCTTCGCCTTCGCGGCTGGAGATGTCCATCCGGAAATCGCCGCCGTAGAGAACGCGGAGTCGCTCCTGGACGTTGCTGATGCCGATCCCATCCTGATAGACCTGCGCGAGGCGCTCGGCGGGGATGCCCATGCCGTTGTCCTCGATTTCGATGACCAGGCGGCCATCGCGCAAAACCGTGCGAATGACGATGGTGCCGCCTTCGAGTTTCGCGGCGAGTCCGTGTTTTAGCGCATTTTCCACGATGGGCTGCAAAAGCATGCTGGGGATGAAAGCATCCAGCGTGCCCTGATCGACTTCCTTGAAAATTTGGAGATTGTCGCGGCCGAAGCGGACGACTTCGATGTCGAGGTAGTCGTCCACGAAGCTGAGTTCGTCACGCAAGGGGACGAACGTTTCGTGTTTGCGCAGGAGGCGGCGAAGAATGTTGCTGAGCTTGATGAGAACTTCGCGCGCGGTGTCGGGATCGTAGCGCGTGAGCGAAGAAACGGTGTTGAGCGTGTTGAAAAGAAAATGCGGGTTGATTTGAGCGGTGAGCGCGTCCATGCGCGCTCTTAGGAGCAACTGCTGATGGCGTTCGAGATTCATCTCGATGCGCGTGTTGTTCCAAATCTTGATGGGGACGGCTACGGCCATCATGCTGGCGATCAAAACGAGGGCGAGTTGCCAATAGGCGGTGGTCTGAATGTAGAAGAGCCATCGTAGATGCGTCGCGTGGCCCAAGGCCTGGCGGAACAGTTCGAGAGCGATGGAGCCGCCGAGCGGCAGCATCACCCACGTGGGGCGACCTTTGCGCACCAAGCGGACGATCGCGCTGGGAATTCCGAGAAACGTGAACGGGCCGAAATTCCAGATCTCCTCTTTGTTCGGGATTATTTGACGGATGATACCGCCGGCGAGTCCCGCAAACGCGGCCATCGGCATGGAAAGCCACTCGTGATTGATAAAACCTGGGAGGCTGACGAGCGACCCGCCGAGGGGGCCGACGACGCGTCCGCCGAGAAGCCCGAGAAGGAAAGAGCCTTCGAGCATCAGGTCAGCAAAGCGATACGCCGGGCCCAAGAGTCGCATCATCACGCCGAACGCGAGGGCCGGCGTGAGGAAGAGCATCAATTTGACTTTGAGGTCGGAATCGCGGACCTCGGTGTAGAGGACATTGCGAAAGGTGCCCCAGCGAGCCAGGATCGCCGCGATGGAGCCGGCCACGCCGATCTTCACCAGCAGCGTGAAGAGGAAGAAAAGATCCGTGCCGGCGGCTTGCGTGTCCATTGAGGTTAGCCTGCTCTCGCTGTGGCAACGGCGCAGCGGGGAACAGGCTCGCGCGTAAAGTTAGCCAAATGGGGTGCGGAAGTAAAGCGAGGGCGTGCTGGGGAGAACCTTGAAGATACGCACCCTCCCCCCCCCGGTATTTCTACGTAAGTGTTGAATCCAAAGAACTTGGGACACAAAAACGCGCAAGTGTTGATTCTGAAGGATTTGAAGTCGTGATTATGCCCTTGAAACAGGGCATAGCTATTAGTTATGTATTCTTAACGATTCTATGGCTTTTAGTTCGCGTCGTTCCCATCAGTGCTGAAGTTAAAAATAGCCCCTGGCAGCGGCGGGAATTTTCCAGTGTAACGGAGCCTAAAATTGGCGAAGCGGTTTTTCTTAAAGATGTCTTTATACTCGATTCTCCCGTTTATGTAAATTCCGAGTATCCCAGCTTCAATACTTTTGATTTCTTCGGCAGTAAGAGGATGATCGAACCACAACGCTTTGGAGAAGGTGCCATCGCGTCCGAGCGTAAGAGGACATTGTTCTGTTACTTGCGGGGTTATAAGTGCCGTTCTCTCTTCACTCAACAGAACGAGCTTAATTTCGGCAACACTGATGACTTTATATGCTGGAGTTTGTCCAAAGTTTTTCATGAGCATAGCTATCCCAGGTTTATTTGCACGCGCTGGTTGCGGCGGTTCCAGCATATTGCCTTCCAGTATTCCGGTAGCTTGCATGAGAACGTAAGCTCGCAATTGGCGTCGCCCGTAGAAGACCATCACGCCGACGGTAAGGACCAACGCAATAAACTGGAGAAACGCGACAAGACTGGCAATAACTGCAATTTTGTCGCTGAGACCCCAAGAATTAGTTGGATTGCTTGGTCCTTTGCTGCCGTTAGCTTGGGATTCATTATGTGCTTGTTCGGGGGGCAGTATTTTTATGACGAAGGGAGATTGCTCGGAGCCTTGTTGTTCAGTGTTGGTTTGATCTTGGGTGCCCTCGGATTCTTGATTTGGTGGCCGACGTATAGCAGTTTGTGGCGCTGGACTTGGGGGTGGATTCTGTGACCACCCTACCGCAGGGAATACAAGCAGCAAGAAAATTAGGTAACGCATGTTCAGTTCTCTCACTCCTTTGCGTGACAGGCGCGGCGCTCTTACTTGTTGTCATCTGTGTCGTTGTATCGGCTACACATCGCTGCGGTGTAAGTACCGCCAGGAACAAGGTCTGTCCAATCGCAGAACTTTGTCCAGTGCTGAATGCCAAAAACATCCGAATAGCGAACTTCTCCGTAAGCGACAACATAGGCGTTTCCTTTTTGGAGTTCTTCGAGATCGGCTGCGCTAAAGGGGGCGCTTACAACCTCCGTCTGGCTCTTGGAAACCATCCTATTGTCTATCACATCTATAAAATCATTGGGAAACACGGTGCCAATCTCCGAAATAGTAGATGGCTCACCCGGCGGGCTTCTCCATGTATCAAGATTTGGCGAGCTGTAGTTACTGACCTTCTTGAAAAAACAAACAACTTTAAAATTGCGGGCCGGGGTTTTTCCGATGTTGGTGAAGCGCAAGGAGACGTTAGCGTTGCTGGCATCTATTTGAAACGAACCATTCCGACTACCTTTCATCCACGGACGTTGATCGGCTCTCGTGACTTGGACCTGATTAAATATGAAGAGGCCGGTCAAGCCGCCTACGCAAAGGGCGAGAAAAGTGAGACTTGCCATAGCCCACTCGAAAACAGTCATTTTCCAAATTCGGCGGTCTACTGGTGGATTGAATTTGCAGTAGGATTCGGGGCCATTATGATTGGTGGGTTGCTGTTCTTCCGTTTTGGGGTAGCGGTCGGGAACGGCAAAATGGCCCTCTTGGGGTGCTTGCTGGCTCTTCTTGGGATGCTTTCTATGACCCATGGGCGGGTGGGCGGGTGGCCCACCTTTCCTTTTTCAGTAGCGAACATTGATATACCAATGATACCACTTTAGCACGTCGCCGTGGGGTGACTGGGGTGGCCTTTACGGGTGGCGGGTGGCGCACCCTTCGTTTTTTTTCCATTGGCAGACATCCGCGAGTTAATGATACCACTTTAGCAAATTGCCGCGGGGTGACTGCTGTTGTTTTTACGGGTGCCCGCCCCTTCCCGCCTTTGGAAGGGTCGGGGTTTTCTTTCCTTATGACTAAGGATTTGATTCGGCGGTACGGACGTGGAGAGCTGCATTTCAAATTATCGGCGGGCTCCAAGTGGAGCCCGCACCCGACCCTCAGTTGTTATCGGCGGATGGCGCTGCTGCGTTCGTCCCATGCGAAAAATGCTTTCGTTCAGATTCTCGGCGAAGTGCGAGACCGCGTCGTCTCACCCGGCGGGCTCCAAGTAGAGCCCGCACCCGTTCACATTGGTCGGATATGTGGTGATGCCGGAGCACATTCATTTGTTGATCGGCGAACCGGCGCGGGGAACACCTTCGACGGTGATGCAAGTTTTGAAACAGCGCGTCTCGCGACGACTGCGGCGGAGGAGGAAAGTGCGGGCGGGGCAACTGGAGTTGAAGTTCGAGAACGGCGAGGGTTTGCCAGCGCGTTTCTGGCAACGGCGATTCTTTGATTTGAACGTGTGGAGTCTGAAGAAGAGAGTGGAGAAGCTGGAGTACATGCACATGAATCCGGTAAAGCGTGGGTTGGTGGCGCACCCGAATAAGTGGCCGTGGAGTAGTTTTTCGTTTTACTCGAAAATGAAAACTGGATTGATTCGGATCGATCCCGTTAGATAGGTAGAGAAGCGTCGAGAGAACGACGACAGATTCGTGGTACAGGAAAGGACGGAAAAAGAAAGACCGACCCTTCGAAAAACCGCGAAGGGGCGGGCACCCGTAAAGGCAACCGCAGCGGCAACCCCTTCGAAAAATTCAACTTCAAAGGGTGGGCCACCCGCCCATCTTCCAATATTCACTACTGGAGAGTGACAAGCACCGAAAAATTGTGGCTCACCCCGCCCGTCTGAGCCGAGTAAACCACGGACGTGCCGCCTGTGAAGACTTCATTTAAGGGCGTGGCACTTTGCGAAGCTTGATTATTCGAGTCGCCGCTGTACATCGCTGTTATGGCGTAAGTGCCGGCAGTATTCGACCAATTGGACAGAAAGGAGGCGCCGGAGTTCACCACTGGTATTGGCCCGCTGCTTACGCCCGCGGCAGCGCATACAAACGTAACGTTTCCGGTGACGGGCTGAGTTGAAGTCACCGTGGCGGAGAGTGTGAATGTGCCTGCAGTTAAGGCCGGCACTTTGGCATTCGAAGTTTGAATGGCGAGCGAAGTGGGAACCGGTGTGCTCCCTCCACTCCCTCCACCGCCTCCCGAACTGCCTCCACCGCCTCCGCCGCAAGCGAGGCCGAGGCCAGCAGCGCATAGCAGAAAACAGAACAGCGCAGCCCTTAAGCCTCGGCGCCGAGTAGGAAACATAAGCAGAAAACCCGACAGCATCGCCACTGCCATGGCCAAAGGCCATGCGCCGATTCTTGGCGTTGGGAATATTCTTCCTCTTCGCGTTCGAGCAATCGCGGCCATCGCTTGTCCTGCCGATGGGCCGGTGGTAGCGACAGTGACCATTACCTGGACCGGGATCCCGTTCAAGTTGACCGTCGAGGGATTGAAAGTGATAGTTGTGCCAGGCTGACTCGCGTTAATCTGATTGAAAGTGACCGAGCTTGGGCTATTTGATAGCGGAGTGATTGTGAAGGAGGTTATCGTCGTTTGTCCCGCAGTGACTGTAGCGGACACGCCGTTGGCCGGAAGGGAAAAATCCGGGATCACCACGTTGACGAAGGTTGACGTGGACAGGCTCCCGTAGTTCGGATCCCCGGAGTATGTGACCTGGATCTGCTCGGAGCCCTGAGGAGTCGTCGCGACCATCGCGGTCAAGACTGGGTTGCCGCTTCCGTCCACGCCGGATGTCACAGTCACTGGCCCGTTGATCGGAGTAGTGGCATTGAAAGTGAATTGTCCGGCCAGCGCCGGCCCCTGACTACTTCCAGTAACCTTGGCCATCGCAGTGACACTTTGACCGTAGTTGATGTTATTGGGAGAAAGAGCCTGGCTAATCGCGTCTGGCCAGTAGACGCTCACCTGGGTCGCGGCGGACGTGATCGCGGCATAGTCGGCGTCTCCGCTATACCGGGCGGTGATCGAATGTGTTCCGCTGGACGTGAATACGGTGTTGAGTGAAGCGCTCAGATTTCCGACCACCGAGACATAGGACGCCGTGCCCTGAAGCGGTGTCGAGCCGTCATAGAATGTGACGGTTCCCGTGGGTGGCGCGCCATTTTGGAGGTACGGCGAAATCGAAGTGCTGATGTTTATCGGCGTTCCGACGAGTCTATTAAAGGTTGGCTGAACAATCGGAATCGCAATCTGATCGTAGGCCGGGGTTACGTTCAGAGTGTACGTGCCGGTGCTCGCAGCGTAGCTGTCGTCGCCCGGATAGTTTGCGGTCAAAACGTGTGTTCCCCCCAGGAGCATGATGGGCTGGTCTTCCGCGAATCCCTCGCTGTTCAAAGTGAAGGAGCCACCGTCCAGTGGCACGGGAGCGACACCGTTCAAGGAGTCCGTCCAAGTGATCGTTCCGGTGGGGCATGTGGGCGGATTGCAGGCTGGCTTAGGTGGATAGGAAAGCGTGGCTTGGGAATTTCCGACGTCGATGCGTGCGATATATCCGGAGCCATACATAAGCGATGTGGGGCTATTTCCTGTTTCGAGGCCGCTTGAGTCGAACACGGGCACGCTTACCAGCACTTTGCTGGCTTCGGGCGTCACCGTGACATTTACGCCGCTGGAATTGCTCGGCGCGTAGACTGCGTCCCCGGCGTAATGCGCGCTGAGGGTGTAGGTGCCACCGGCGAGGGAGGTCGTGTTGCCGGTAACCGTGGCATTGCTCCCCAAAGTGAATTCGCCGAAGCCGAGGGAATTTCCCCCGCTCATGGTGCCAATGAGGGAGACGTCTCCGGTGGGGGTTCCTGATCCCGCGGACGGGGTGACCGAAAACGCAACCGGAACAGAAGCGCCATGAGTGATGGAAACGGTGCTGTTGTTGTTGAAAGTCAATGCGGTACTGCTTCCGATCAATGTTACGTTGGGCCAATTGGCCACGAGATTCTGGACATTAACAGTGCCGAGGCCTGTGGCCAGATCGTAGCCTGCGGTCGCGGGATAAGCGGGTGTGTTAGGACTGCTTGTTTCCACGAGCACGCCATTCAGGTTAGGAAATGTGCTACTGCAATTCGGCGACAATCCGGCGCATGGGACAGAGTTGCTTCCCTTTGTGACATCGTAAAAGGTGCACGCCGAGTTGGGGGCGCTGGAAGAGTTGCAACTAAGGTTGGTCGTCCCTTGTTGGGCGCGAGCAAGGCCGTAGAGGACGTAGTTCGCATTTCCTTGCCGACCGTATTTCTGGTTCACAAGCGCCATGATTCCGGCAAATGCCTGGACGGATACAGAAGTGCCGCCCACCCCCCGAAATGTGGAACCAAAGTTCGTCAAGTTGCATCGAGTCGGGGGCGAGGTCGCGTCCGACTGGCACATGATATAGAAGCTGCTGTTGAATCCATTGCTCGCGAAGAGAGAAACGTCAGGCAAATCCCGTGCACCGTCCTTGGGGACTCCGGTGGCCGATTGCCAGGAGGGTTTCTGATAGAGCGTGCTGACGCCGCCGCTGCCGGCGACAATGTTCAGCTCCGTGTCCTGGAGGCAGCCCGTTAAGCCACCCTGCGCGCAAGAGTCGTTCCACGGGACCTCCGGGATGTAGGACAACGCAGAAGACGGGATGGGCAGGCTGCTGGTCGGAGTGGAAGAGGTGTTCCAGTATGTGCTTTGAGTACCGGAGTCATCGAAGTCTGTGCCGCCGACAGCTATGTCGAACGGCGTCGAGGCAAATCCGCTGACGGCCAGACCCATCGTCGCAGTGGACTCGGTATTAAAATTGTCACAATTGGCGGAGCCGGCGTCTCCGGCGGAGAGCAATACCGTGATTCCTTGGGCGGCAGCCTGCTCCCAGAGCGAGTTGTGGAACTGGTTGAGTGTGCCGATCTCCTGTTCGCAACCGCCGAAGCTCTCGCTCATGACGGAGGCGAGATTGTTGTCCACGATGTAGATGTCGGAGAGGAAGATGCCGCCGGTCGTCTCCGTGGATTGCGAAGTGACAAAATCGATCGTTGCGCCGGGTGCGACGCCTCCGGTCCATTCCACGTCGAGTGCGGACTCGCCCTCGCTGGAATTGATGCCGGGGTCCGGGCCGTCCAAAATTATATTGGCGCTGGAAAAATTCTGCGGCAAGCCGAACATCGTGCGGAAATCAATGATGTCTTGGACGTTGATGTCAGATTCTCCGACGACGGCGATGGTCTGGCCGGTACCGTCAATTTTGGGACTCCCGCTTAGCAATGGGGCCGTGTTGTAAATCGTGGCGAAGTCAGCGGGGCCTACGGCATAACAAGTTCCGGACCTGCATCCGGGGAACGTGAACGTTGGCGTGACTTCGCCCGTGGCGGCCGATTTCTGAAAGGTGCCGAGAGGATGGAGGTAAGATTTCACAGGAAAATTGTTCAGCGCGGCGAAGCCGGCGACTACAGGGGCCAGGGCGGCGGGGATTTCGGGATCGGTTGCGTTGGCCCAGTGGGATTCACCGTTGACCACGTATTGGTGGATTTCGGTGTGGAAGGCGTTGCGGATTTGGCCGGCGGTGCCGGAGATTTCTATTACGGTGCGGCCTTGCGAGATGCGATTGACCGAGAAGCCTTTGGATTGCAGCCAGGTGGTGATGGTGGCGATGTCGGCGTCGGAGGGGCCGAATTGCTGGCCGAATTGGGCGGGCGTTAGCCACTGATGGAATTGGGGCGAGGAATTGGACTGCTGGGCGTCGAGCAATTGGCGCAGGGCGGTTTCCTGCTCCGGGCTGCGTTGGAGCAGAAGCAGTGCGCGATTCATGGGCTGGCTATCGGGGGCGGCGCCGCGATCGTATTCGGGACGAGCCAAGGGATGCATATTACCCTTGAGCGTGACGAGATTGGTTTCGTCAATCGGCTGCGTGATGCGGGTGCGGGCGAGAGTCGCTTGGGCGGGCGTGGCCTGGGCGAAGAGGGCGGACGGCAACAGGAAAAGAGATGCCACTAGAACGGCATGGAGGAGGGTTGGGCTACCTCGGCGGACCATAACTTGGCCTCCGGGCGCGGAAAGTTGCTTCTGCGGTAGCTCGATGAGAGTACCTTGCCTTATGTGTAAATGCAAGGG
>Ga0181538_10001211_pt1 | contig 29651 bp, 24 predicted proteins | sample PEATcosm2014_Bin_40_FD_119773 | JGI IMG/M metagenome (GOLD analysis project Ga0181538, IMG submission 119773) | Peatland microbial communities from MTU Mesocosm Facility, Houghton, MI, USA - PEATcosm2014_Bin23_30_metaG | ecosystem: Environmental > Terrestrial > Soil > Wetlands > Peat | place... | reverse complement strand
TTACGCCAGCAGTTACGACATAAGGGCCTGACGCGGGCTGCCGAATTTTCATGGGCAAGCACGGCTGCCAGGGTGCGGGAATTGATTAACGGGAGTGTGACGCAACCACCCGATCATGAAAATATCTGTTGAATGCGCTTACCTCCCCACGAAACCGACTTGACACAAAGTCCAATCATAGGAGAAAAAGGGTGTGCCCTTTAGACAGGAGCTGCGCATGAAGATCTCACGAGGGGCCCTATGCTCCTCAGCTGGCCTTTTACTCACTCTCGGGTCATTTGGCTGCGGTTCTGGCAACTTTACACCACCTCCACCTCTCACGGCGATCGCTTCGACCGCGAACCCGCTCGTAGCACAATACAGCATCGCGCATTTTCACTTGGGATTGACGGCATGGGTTGAGTTCGGAACCGATACTACCTACGGCCGACAGACATCGATCATGACGGCGTCAGGAACCGTTCCTGGCGGCCAAGTGCTCCAGGTTCTCGTGGCAGGGATGCTACCGCAGACGACATACCACATGCGGGCGCACGTGGATTGGGCGGAAGGCTCGTGGGTTGATCAGGATCACACGTTTACGACGGGGGCGCTGCCTGGTACGCAGATGCCAACCGCGTCCTCGTCCGCGCAGTTTCCCGCAATCAGTGTCACGCTACCCACCCCAGGGCTTATGCCCTCCCCGGGCGTGGAATTGCTTAGCCTCACCTCTGCTGGCCCGCAAGCTGTGGTTGTTGATCTTCAGGGCAATGTCATCTGGTACTGCCCCGGTAACGCGGAACCGGTCAAACCCTTGCAAAACGGGCACTTCATCATCGTTCGTCCTTTGGATTTGCAGGAAGTCGACCTGGCATGCAACGTTATTCGCGATGTTTCTTACACTAAAGTGAATCAATCGCTTCAAGCCGGACATTATGACTTTACGATCCCGCCGCCGCTAGGACTGAACGGCGGGAACCCATTCCACCATGACGTATTCGTTTTGCCCAATGGCCACTGGATCGGGCTTTGTCAGATAGCGAAAAGCTTCACTGATTTACCCGGTTACCCTGGAACCACCCAGGTCGTTGGTGACGCTGTGGTTGACATCGATCTGAACGGGAACGTGGTGTGGGCGTGGTCGTCCTTCGATCACCTGGACGTTAATCGGTACCCTTATTTTGGATTGCCCGATTGGACGCACAGTAATGCCCTCATTTACACGGCTGACGGCAATCTGCTCGTCTCAATGCGTAACCAAAGCTGGATTCTGAAGATTGATTACGCAAACGGAACCGGCTCCGGGAATGTTTTGTGGAAGCTAGGACAAGATGGAGACTTCACTCTGTTGGGTGGTAATCCGAGCGATTGGTTCTATGCACAACATTATCCGAACATTTTGAGCGTCAATGGTTCCCAGACGACTATGGCTATCTACGACGATGGAAACGCTCGGATCCTCTCCGATGGACTGCCCTGCGGGCCACCCGCACCACCAGCGCCGAATTGCTATAGCCGCGCCACGATCTTCCAAATAGACGAGAGCACAAATGTTGCCAGCTTGCAGTGGCAGTATCTCCCAGGCTTCTTTTCCTTTTGGGGAGGCAGTATTGATGTTTTGAGTAACGGCGATGTCGAGTTCGATAGTAGCGCGCCGTCCGACTTCGCGGGGTCGCAAGTCATAGAGGTGTCCCAAACTGACAGCCCCCAGGTTGTCTGGCAAATGAACATCGCGGGTGGTGTGGGCATCGGCGCGTATCGGGGCTACCGCATACCAAGCCTTTATCCAGGAGTGACGTGGCAGCAATGAAATTCGCGGCAATTTTCCGCTAGCGCTCCTCCACTCAATCACTCAATCGCATCTAGCGCAAAAACAGCGGGCTAGACACGGAACGCGTGTTAGGGAGTGGTGTTCGAATTGGCAAACGATGTTGTGCGGGCGTTGGCACCTCTGGTCTCTTTGGCGGAAGCCAAAGCATCCCCGATGATTATCGCACCTGATCGCACCTCTTCGAGCTTCCTCAGACTTCATTTTCAATTCCCCGGAGACTCATTTGGAGTCGGTCGTGTTACCAACGAGTCGCTGGTAATTCTGACCATCAGTCGGTTAACAGGGGCGAGTCAAACCGCTCGCCGGCGGCAGTCCATGAAATGGGAGAGCGCGGACGGGATACAATCCATATTAATCCATATAATTTCGTAGGCAAGATGAAATGCGCTTGGAATTGAATTCACTTTCACTAGGAGACCTATCTTGAAAATCTTTAGACTTCCGTCCATCTATGTGGCCATTTCGATCTTCGGAATGATCCCGCTATCGAGCGGACAACAGTCGAGAGACGTGTCGCCGGGACCGGTACTTCCACAGATCGCTGCGGCCGCGAAGGTTTCTATTACGAATGCAGCCGGCCAAAACTCCGAGAGTACTGTCGATCAGACCGTATTCAATGGCAGCCCGAACTGGCCGTACTACCAGATTAACAGCCTCAACGGAGCAATGAACGCTGGGCTGTGCGGGTCGTCTGGCCGGCCAGCTTGGTGTCGCGGATCTGAAATAGGAGCCTGGACGAATAGCGCGATTGCTGTAATTGGGTGCGGCGAGGTCTTCATCCCTGCCGGAACTTACACGCAAACGATTAGCATCGTGAAGCCGCGTTGTGTCAAGCTTCATGGAGCTTCGGCTGACAGCACGTTTTTGAGATGGACACCCACGCATGGTGTGGCGATTATCATGGGAGATGCTACTGCCGCAAAAGCCTATTCGCCGGAAGGAGCACTGGAGGATTTAACCCTGATCGGCCCCGGTGCAGACACAAAAACTTGCGGCATCTATTTTGGCGGATCAGACGGTGTCGGATGCGCTCCCGCGACTTCAATCGATCCCAGCACGAATCAAGGCGACCACGATAATATCAATCGGGTCAGAATTTATAAATCATCCTCAGCCGGCGCTTTCGGCGTGGGCATTCAGTGGGGTAAGAACGCCTGGACGGATACGATATTTGAGAGCGACATCGCTTTCAATGGAACGGGAATCTATGTGCCTAACACGACTTCCCAGACAGGCGAAAACCTTTCGATTGTCAATAGCGCGATTCAAAACAATTTTGGCGTCGGACTTAAGATTGAGACCGGAAACAATATCAATTTCAACCTAGTCAATACGTCCCTGGACTACAACGAATCGTGGGCCGTGCAGAATGGCACGGCGGCGACACAAAATGCGGTAAGTCTGGTCAATTGTTATATCGCGCAGCGGAGTCGCTGGCTGCAAAACTACGGCTACATGAACCTCACGGGGGTTTACGCCAATGACGGCGCCGATTCAGGGATTCTAGGCTACCTGATCGACAACAAGGCGGCGTTCTTAAGTGTGCTCGGAGGGCAATTCTTTAATAATGGGACCGGAGCAATCCTGAATCCGGAAGGGGTCGCAAGTACATGGATCGCGCCACAGGTTACCAGTCCCGGTGCGAATGGTCTGACTCCGACCGCGACTTACATCGACCGTCTCGGAGATGTTGCTCCAAGTAGCCTATACATCAACCACATTAACCAAAACACCGCAAACCAGGTGGCAGGAACATCAGCCTGCTCATCCGGCACCCAGACTATTGCTTTCCCCGGACAGTTCGCCTCCCCGCCAGCAGTTCTATTGTTTGACGAGACGACCAAGGGCGGCGTCAGCCTCACCGGGAAAGGCACTTGGGGGTTCATAGTTTCCTGTACGGGAACCTCAGACGTGTTCGATTGGATTGTGATCGGAAATCCGAACTAAAGAGTCAGTATGGGAAACGTTAACGATCGAGTTCCGCGAGTCGCGGCGGCGATTCTATGGTTGTCGGTATTCGTATTTCCTCAATTCGGGGTGGTGAACAGCACTCGTCAAGCTGGATGTCGCCCTTTGGCCCCAGATTCTGCACGGATGTATTCGCTTTCTGCAGGCGCTGCTCCGGCCCCAGTCTGCGCGTTGCAGGAAGTACAAGGCTATTGCGAGACGTTCTCGCCTGGAATATCCTAACAAGTACACCTTGGATGATCCTCGGCGCGCTCCGACCAGCGATGTTCGTCCGCCAACGGGGCCGAGCGCTGCGAATTTCTGACAAACAGGTCTTCGGCCTTCACCCATGTTGAAAAAGCTAGAATACGTCTGCGCGGTTGGGAGCATCGCTTTGATAGGCGCAGACCGCATCGACCTATTGGCAGGGTATGGTTCGTTTAGACTGACTCCATTTCTGCTTTTGACTTCGCTGGTTGTTTTGATTCGTCTCCTGATCTTGGGATTGCGTGGAAGCGTTCAAGTTCCGATTAGCCCGCCTTTTCGCCGCCAAATCCCTTACCTTGCTGTGTTAGCACTGTTCTTGCTTCTCGCATTCGCTTCAACCATTTTCGGTGTGAACCCGCAGCGGGGGCTAGTATCTCTTTTTGATTTGGTTCTTGTGGCCGTGTTGGGATATTGCCTTTCACTAAGGATATTGGCAGATCCTGCCCCAGAAAAGTTGGTTGTACATTCCGTCACCTTTGCCTTGATCGTATGGCTGATATTTTGCATCGGCGGATACATCGCTTGGAGTCATGGAGTCATGCGTTTGCAAGAAGAAGCTGCCTCGTCCATCGAATCCATGTTTGCGCCTACTGCAACACTCCTTTGGGCGCCTCGGCTATCAGGCGTCTGTCTGGATTCCAACCGCGCCGGCTTCATTCTGGTGATGTATTTGTTATTGCTTGATCGATTTGCCGCCAAAACGCGCTATGCGCGTTTCCTTCGGTTTGCCATAGGATTCTTCGTTTTGCTCGCGGTGTCGAGATCCGCCACGCTTTGCTGGTTCGCATATTACGTATTCTCTGCCGCATTCTGGAGGCGCCTAGCGACCGCTCGAGCGGCTTTCAGGCTGACCGCAGTTGCGATGGTTTGTCTGCTGGTTGGTCTGGCGTATCGAACGGAAATCGCTGGGCTCTTGGAGCTGTGGCAGGTCTCCGACGTCGTGTCTGACCGGCTCTCGGGCGAGCAAGGTACTTCGGGAGGAGAACACATTGAGTTGATACGGAGGGGCTTTGAGACCTGGTCAAGCTCACCCCGCACCGTGGTTGCGGGCATCGGATTCGCAGGCGCCCCCAGAGTCCTGGGCGACATCTTTGGAGATAGCAAATATGGGAACTTTCACGACTTGTACGTGTCTGTGCTTGCTGAACTCGGGTTACCTGCATTCCTTCTTCTTATGATCCTCCTGGGATACCCGATGGTTGGAAGGAGAGACGCAGCCTCATGCATTGCAGCGATCGCGATTTTTAACGTATTTCTTCAATCGTATATGGAACCGCTATTTTGGGTAGCTCTCGCGCTCGTGTGGTCATTCGAACCGACAAGACGCAAACTTCGAATGTCAACCTCCGACGGTGCTCCTACGCTGTAACTGCTACGCTACAGCCCTCGGGCCTGCTCGTTAGGCCTATCCACCTGTTGCCTTTGGAGGAGCATATTCCCGAAGATACTTTTCCACGACATACTCTTCACGGAACGCGGCGAGCCTAGACGCCTCCGGGACTTTACGCTCCCGCCATACTCGGGGCGAGGTTAACGCCTGATTCATCTTCTCCGCCAGCGCATTCGCATTTCCGGCAGGGAAAAACTCGACGATGTGGGAGAGTCGGGCAATCTCCGGGATCCCGCCGGATAAGGCACAGATAAGGCTTTTCCCCGCATGCAGACTTTCAACGCATACATACGGCAGTGCCTCATTCAACAGCGATGGGATAATGATTACGTCAACGGAAGAATAGAAATCCGCGGCATTCGTAAACCCTAACCATTCAATCCCTGGATCTGAGAATCTCTCAGACAATTTCTGGACATAGCTGTCGAGGCCCTTTCCTGCAATTTTCAGTTTCCAATTCGACTGTTTCAATTGGGCGGTGGCCGCGAGAAGGGTTTCGATACCTTTCTCCTCCTCAATTCTTCCGATAAACCCAAAAACCAGATTGTTGGACATCTTCTCGTTATTGACAGCTTGCCGCAGGGGTGGCCCTATAGTTCCGTGAATGTTGTAAATGACCGTTGCGGGCACACCTTCAAAATAATTGCGCTTGATATGTTCGTTTAGCGTGTATTGGCTGACCGATACCAAGAAATCAGGAAGTCGCGACAAATCTCTTCGATTGAAAGTCAGTACCTTACAGTCGAGGCACCTTCTTTTGCAGATGTTGCCATTGCGAAACAGCACAGAGCGCGAACAAAGCAAATAACAGTCGTGCATAGTATGCACCAGGCGCACTTTCCTACGCTTAACTTCCTGCCAAGCGGCCAAAGAGAATCCACAGACATTGTGGGTGTTTACGACATCCGGCTTTTCAACATCCAGGATCTTGCCAATGCGCCGAGCCGCCACGGGGTTCCACATTTCTCGAACATGCCAAGCAAGGCGGGCAAGCGCGTTAGGCTTCTCCGTGCGACCAAAGGGCCAGTAGAAATTGTCAACTGGGACCCGATACACACGGACGCCATTGCAATCCTCGACGACTTCGCTTGACCCTGGATGCAAGCTGGCAACTACCACCACATGGCCGCGACGAACCAGGGCCTCCGCCAGTTCACAGGCCGCTTTTTCAGCGCCGCCGATAACATGGGGAGGATAGAGTGAACTAATTATCAGGATTTTCATTTACGACATGGACCGCGATGTGTAGTTGCACGCAGCTACAAAAATCACCAACTAGAAAACTTCACGCGTGAGACTCGGTGGCAGCAGCAGCAGGCTTACGGCAAGCGTACATCAGTCCGGAGGCTACGCCTAGCACCTGCGCACAGGCCCGAGCGGCGAGTAGCGCTGGAGACAGTAGGCCCACCACGAAGTCTTTTCTCATCGCCCGCAGCACAAAAGGGACGGTGCTGACCAGAAAGACCGCAAGGACCACTCCCGACACTGGTATTCTTGGACGCAACAGCAGGTCGCAAGCCACTGCCAGAAGCAGTGCAGGGACGAGCAGAAGCTGGAGCTTCATCAGTTGCGGCGTATGGCTATCGTTCAAAGCCTTACTGCGGTTTTTGCTGACCGCCAGCACCCGCCAAAAAGCGAACTTGTATTTCTTCTTGAGATAGCGCCATAACGTGTCGGGATGCGTGTGGTAGACGATGGCCGCTGGGACGAACTTCATCGTCCAGCCGTGGGCGGACATGCGGTAGGAGAGTTCTACGTCCTCCGCACATGCCAACGGGAAACTCGTGTCGTAGCCGTTCATTTCCAGGAAGCGGTCTCGGCGAAAGCCGGCCGAATAGGTATCAATGAAATCGATGCTCGGACGATCTGCCATGAGCCGATATTTGTCTTCGTATTCGATCTGCACGAAACGCGCCACGAGACTTTTTTGACAAGTGCTGTAGATGCCCTTTACTCCGACGACATCCGGATCGCGGAAGGGCTCCGTCATGACGGTGAGCCAGTCAGACATCGGGACGCAGTCATCATCGGTGAACAGGATGATCGTTCCGCGAGCTTCCAGGTTGCCTCGATTGCGTGCCGCCGCGGGTCCGGAATTCAACTGAGTGATGCAGCGAACGCCCGAATAGCGGGCAACAACATCTGCAGTATTGTCGGTCGAGCCGTCGTTGACGACCAGGATTTCTGCATCTCGTCCCACAGTCTGCTTCAAGAGTGCATCGAGGCAATTCCCGATGCGAGACGCGCCGTTAAAAGTGGGAATGATGATTGATACTGACATAGACCTTGTAGGGGATCGACCAGGGCTGGCCCAATCCTAATCTTTGGCCAACGTTACTTTCGTTTTGTATTCTAACTTATAGGGGCCAATGCTCACGGGAATAGCTCATCAGGGACGATTCGAGAAACAGGCCCGCCCGTTAAACCAAATTCTTCTGTTGCGGGATCAGTGTCGAACCGCGTTGAACAACGCTGCGCTTATCGAAGAATCGACGCAGCCGCATGTACAGGAAATCGGCAAATGCCTCCAGGGATTTTGCCAGCCGACGCGGCGCACAGGCCTGCAGCCAGTGCTCCCCAACGAATTGTCTTCCCTCGATGCCGCCGGAAAGAAACGCTACCACACAATTTAGCGGGTTCCACCAGTTGTATTCGCAGACTAGCCGTAGATATTCGGGTACATGGATCTCCGGAGGGCAATTGGTTGCGTAATCGCTGCTTGGATGTTTCCGGTATAGGTAGCCCGGTTCGTCGATGTTCACGTAGGCGCCACGTTCCAGAATCTGAAGACTGAACTTTAAGTCTGAGAGCAATCGATACTCGTTGTCAGCCACTACTCCGGCCGCGGAGTTACGCCGAAACATGATGTTTGATGGCCCGCCGATACAATTTGCCATCCTGCTGAGGCATAGATTGATAACCCGGCGCCCCGGATGTGACCCGGGGAACGCAAACCAGATTCCTTCAATGTTCAGATTAGAATCTGTGGGAAGGTAATTGCAGGTGACCAAAGCAACGTCAGGACGGGTTTCCAGAACGTTTAATTGTTTTCGCAACACTCCATCCAGCAATACGTCGTCGGCACAGAGGAATTTAACATAGCGTCCCCGGGAATTCGCTAAACAGCGGTTCCCATTTTCACGAGATCCCAGATTCGAGGGATTCCGGATGTATCGAATATGTGGATTCTCAAACGAACGTACGACTTCTTCTGTGTTGTCTTCCGATGCATTGTCCACGATCAGAATCTCGAAATCGTCCAAGCCTTGGCGCATGATTGACACAATTGCATCCGGCAGAAAGTGTGCACAATTAAATGTGGGAATCGCAATGGTGAGAAGTGGTTCTTCGCCAGTCATAATGGAAAGCTAAAACTACTCTGTGCCCCGTGTCCCCGCAGACATCACCGCTGAAATCAGCGAGAGCAGAGTAACTAGTATTGTGTGAGACCATCCATCATACCAAAGCCATACGGTCAGTGCTGTTCGTCACGAGGATACGGGCGGGGCCTGAGGGGTATGCCAAATTCTTCGGTACTTTCGGAATTTGTACGTCGCCCACACCACTCCGACCCAATTGAGAAGGCAGGTGCTGACCACTATCCCTATGGCGCCGTAACGCCGTCCAAAGATGAAGGTACAGACCGTGACAGCTACAGCTCCGACCAGCGAGTTGACGAAGAATACCTCATGCTTATGCGCCCGAAGATAATAGGCTTCCGAAGAGATGATGACGTTTACAATCATGTAAAGTAGCAAAATCCCGAGAGAAAGCGGGTCGAGTAGACGCTGAGCGAAACTAAAATGCCGCGAATTCAGGTAAATGCATCCGAGCCACGCCATCAGAGCCCCTGCGAGGGACACGGCGAAGGACTGCCGGAGTGCCCGAAAGAACGTTTCATCGAGCCGTCGATATTCCTTGCGCGCGATCAGGGTTCCAAAGGGCGCTGATTTTGTGCTCACCCACGACACGGCGATGGCCTGAATCGCGTTTGCCAGACTGAGCGACATCCCCATCTTCCCCGCCTCCACGGGACCACGAAATGCAAACAGGACCGGATTGAAAATCCAAAACAAGAAGTAGCCACTCAGCCAACTTACGGCAATTCTCCACTGGAATGGCCAGACTTCCTGATTCCACCGGATTCGATGTGTTCCCACGCGATGCCTCAGTAGTCCGAGCAACAATTTACGTTTCCCGGTTAGCCACACAAGTGAGGCGGCGGCCATTCCGAGGAGCATCATCGATGGCGCGAAGAGGCCGTGATGGCTCATCAGAACCATCCAAGCCAGCAGGCTTCCCGTTGCCGACTGCATGAACCGAAGACGGGCAACTTCCGGAACATATCCGCAGCCCTCCAAGAAGGACAAGAACGGGTCAATCTGGAAGTTGAGGGCGGCCATCAAGGCAGCAAAACACCACGGAAGCTGCCAGAAAACAGTTTGCCCCGCATGCTGGTGCGTGGAAAAAAAATAAAAGCCAGCAGGAAGCACTGTCCCCGCCATGAGCACCGCAGCGACCGAGTACCAGCGAACCGACTTCTGAATGACGGAGGCCAGCCTGGCATGGGCAACGGGGGCTCCCCTGATTTCATAATCACTGGATATAGAAAGCTCGGCTCGCTCATGGCTCGCCAGTTGCAAAATCACATAGGAGAAACCCAGCTCAAAAACAATCTGCAGAGCGACTAGGCTCCCAAATGTGTAGTAATATCCCTGCTGAGCCGGGGAAAGGAAGCGTGCGATCAGAGCAACGGTGACAAGGCCGGCTGCACTGGACCAGAATCTCGCAAGGACCGTGAATCCCACCGCCCGATCAAGCCCGAGCACCCTGCGTACCCAGTGACGAATACGTGCAACACCAGATGCATTCAATTGGAGAGGCGCCACTTCCGGCAAACTGTCACGCATTTAGTGCCCTCCCGAACCGAGACGGCAACTCGCCCGACCGGAGATGTAGTAGGCTAACAGGCAATCCGTGGAAGTGGGAATATGCAGCGTAAGCAATGCTAAAGACGATACCTGGAAAGACGTCACCTGGTACGACCGAAAAAAGAGTTCCCCCGCGGAGGTCTGCGAAAAGCTTGATTCCGTCTCGACCCCGGGCAGTCGCATTAAGCCGTCAACTCTCGCGTTACAGGATTATAGCGTGCCTGGGCGGAGCGGCGGTCCATGAAAGCAGCCGAATCCGCTCAGCCTGAGGCGACCGCCACCATAAGTGCTTTCAGAGCGTACGTCAAATGATCTCCCGTGACCGGAGAAAGGTTTTCCAGTAAACAGGAAAGCCGCATCTTTTCTCAGAGACTCAGGTTATCTGTAGATCGAAGTTCCACAGGAGTTGAGCGATGAGGTGACGACCCGACTCGCAAATGGGGACAAAACGATCCGATTAGACATTCATGAACATATAAACAGGTACTCTGTAAAATCGGTGACTGAGCTTTGGCGATCAGCGGGCCTTTAGCTTTAGCTGGCGGCGATCCAGTCGGAGGTGATGGATCTTGGCTGGGCTAAAGCGACGATTGTTAGGGCGCTTGGTAGGAAATGCTGAACGTCACAAACGATTCGGAATTCTCTGCGTCCGCCTCACAGCCGGGCGCAGTCACATCTTCTCGTACGCGCTGATTTGCTTCCCCGTGAACTCTGCCATATCGTCGCCTCGTTTCCAAGCGCGATACCACGCCATAGTCCACTCCAGGCCCGCTTCGATTCTGAGCCGTGCCTTCCATCCGAGTTCGACGCGGGCCTTGCTGGCATCAAGCCTGAGAACATGATCCTCGTGCGCGCTGGGAACCGCATCGCGGATCCAGGACGCGCCGTTGCCCCACATCTGCACGAGTTTGGTAGCAATGCGCTCGACCGGCCAGACATCCTCATCGCTGGGTCCGAAGTTGTAGCAGGAAGCGAACTTCGCATGCTGCGCGAAGAGTTCCTCAGCCAGCATCAGGTAACCGTGCAGAGACTCGAGCACGTGTTGCCAGGGACGGATGGCAGTGGGACGCCGAATCAGAACCGGTCGCCCGGAGAGGAATCCGCGGATCAGATCCGGTATGAGCCTGTCCTCGGACCAGTCACCTCCGCCAATGACATTGCCGGCGCGGGCCGTAGCCAGGGCCACATGGTGTTCATGCAGTCGGTCGATCGGAAAGAATGAGCTGCGGTATGCCGCGCTGACAATTTCGGCGCAGGCTTTGCTGGAAGCATACGGGTCGTACCCGCCAAGCGGGTCCGTCTCACGATACGGCCAGATCCATTCCTGATTCTGGTAACACTTGTCAGTCGTGACGCACACGACTGCGCGCACGCTCGAAGTCTTACGGATAACCTCCATCAGATGCACTGTACCCATAACGTTCGTGCCATATGTACCCACCGGGTCCGCATACGAGCGCCGAACGATCGGCTGTGCCGCCAGATGAAAGACAACTTCCGGCTCAAACTCCGTCATCGAGGCTTCGAGCTTGGCATAATCGCGCACGTCGCCGCGAACGTCATCAACGACCGCACCAACGGACGCGAGGTTGAACATGTTGGGTTCGGTGCAAGGGTCGAGGGCGTACCCTCGAACCTTCGCGCCCCGTTGACTCAGCCAGAGGGCGAGCCAACTGCCCTTGAAACCAGTGTGACCGGTTAGAAAAACACGACGACCCTGCCAGGTTTTCACCACCTCTTCCAGAGTGCTCTCCCTCCCGCCAGATCTGCTTCAGCCCCTCTCATTAGGCAGAGTAACAATTGCCAGAATCAAGGGGCCGGGTGCATGCACCTGCCTCATCATAAGCTATCCGCACAGCAATCCAGCACTCTCCAAACAACTTGAATGATATGATTTTGAATACTCTCTCGCGAACCTATGACGGATACCACGGCCCAGCTACGCAGGCAGATTCTCGACCTGACTGCTCAATACTGGTTGGAATCATCCCCCCCGGGAGATTTTATCCCCGGGGTTTCGCCAGTTCCCGTGTCCGGCAAGGTAATCGACGGTTCCGACGTGAGCGCGGTGGTCGATTCAGCTCTCGACGCCTGGTTTACGACAGGCCGATTCGCGGAAACCTTCGAACGGAATCTAGCACGATTCGTCGGTGTCCGTTCCGCGTCGCTGGTTAATTCGGGTTCTTCGGCCAATCTTGTTGCCCTGAGCGCTCTGACTTCACCAAAGCTCGGCGATCGGCGGCTAACCCCAGGCGATGAGGTCATTACCGTGGCCGCAGGTTTTCCGACGACGGTGAACCCGATTTTCCAGAATCGTCTGGTGCCAGTTTTCGTGGACGTCACTGTTCCAGGCTATGAGATCGATGTGCGCCAACTCGAGACGGCGGTTAGCGACCGGACCAGGGCCGTGTTCGTCGCCCATACGCTGGGAAACGTTTTTGATCTCGATGCAGTCTGCGCCTTCACGCGTAAGCATAATCTGTGGCTAATCGAAGACTGCTGCGATGCGCTCGGTTCGACCTATAAGGGACGGAACGTTGGCACCTTTGGCGATATCGCCACTTTGAGCTTTTATCCTGCGCACCACATTACAACCGGAGAAGGCGGAGCCGTCCTTACTGATAAGCCCTCGTTACAGGTGCTGATTGAATCGTTTCGCGACTGGGGTCGCGATTGCTGGTGCGACCCCGGCAGGGACAATACTTGCGGCAAGCGTTTTGACTGGCAACTGGGTTCGCTGCCGTGCGGATATGACCACAAGTACATCTACTCGCACATCGGGTACAACTTGAAGGCCACAGATATGCAAGCGGCTCTTGGAGCGTCCCAGCTCACCAAGCTGCCCGAGTTTATCGCGAGCCGCAAAACCAATTTTCATCATCTGAAGACTGCCCTGGCTGGATTCGAAGAGAATCTGATATTGCCCGAGGCGACCCTGCACTCCGACCCGTCATGGTTTGGCTTTCCCATTGGCGTGCGCGAGGACGCGCCATTCCGGCGCGAGCATCTAATTCGCGCGCTAGATGCGAATAAAATCGCCACGCGCCTTCTCTTCGGTGGCAATCTCCTCCGGCAGCCTGCCTATCAGGATTGCAAGTATCGCGTGGCCGGAGAGTTGCGTAACACCGACTTTGTAATGAACAATGTGTTTTGGGTGGGGGTTTACCCAGGACTTACGCTCCCCATGCTCGACTTCGTGGCTAAGACAATCACTGGATTCATCGCGCAGTCCAAGGCTCGGCAGGGAAAGAAGCAGCCGACACTCGCACAGCTTCGCTAAGCGATAACGAAACGGACGCTGTAACCGAGAGCCTCATCGACATTCACCTAGACATGATTGCCGTAACGCCCTCAGAAGTGTGCCCCAGCAGAGACCCCGGTCTTGAGCATTTGCGTTAATCCGCGAGCCGCTTGCGCCCGAGCGCGCGAAGGTGAATCCCCTTGACCCAACCAAGATCGACGAACGCGCTCTCTATCGCCACGATGGTAAAACCTGCGGCTTCGAGGAGAGCAGCAACAGCCGGAACGCAATACGAGTTGATGTGTTCGTGGATTGGAATGTCAAAGCGAGGAGCGGCATTTCGCAATTCGTTGCGTTGCGGATCTGGTATTTCCTGCGGGGTCTCGATATAGAGGTGTCCTCCGGGCTCGACGTACGCACTCAGCTTCCGAACCAGATTCAAAGGATGCGGTACGTGTTCAGTAACATGCGCAAGCAAAACGAGGGAATATGTTGCTAGTTCCGACTCCGATTTGATGCGGGTAACCCCGGGAATCGGCTCTATGTTTGAGATTTCAAAAACAAATTTGGATCCGGGAATATCCGGAATGAACCTCCCGTCAGATCCACCGTAGTCGAGTAAGGTGATCGGATCAGCTGTTCGCAGCTCCTTGCTCAGGAATGCGCTGAGCGCGGCGGTTCGCGTACGCACCTCGACTGGATCGAATCCAACGGATGCAGCGATCGCAGCGTATTCGGGCTCCCACTGGATTCGTTGCCGGTTATAAGCGGGAGATCGATAATCAAGATACAAGCGCATGATGTCGTCCTCATGAAAGGGGACGCTAGTCTGGATGAAGGAACAGTGCTCGCAAACTTGCATCTCCACAAATGCAGACTGAGAGGTTACGCGTGACAAGAACGACATGGGAATAGCAACGAGATCGCGAACCTTTTGTTTTATCGCACTCGGGGACCTGGGAAAGCGAAGCTCGATCCCGAGCGCCCGCTTGAGAAAGAAGGGATTGACTTTGCCGATTGGTCCAAGATCGCGCAGTTCCCTCCTGCCACAGTTCCTGCATTCGCTCACCCAATTTCCTCCAGAATTGCTTGGATTTGTTCCGGCGTGGTCAGCGGACCTCGGGCCGAAACTTCACGGGATTATTACGTTTGTAAGGAGCGGCGATTACTTGGGACCGCATAGCAAACAAGATCCCACCCTTCGAGCAAATGCGGCCGCAGATAGAAGGAGTAATCCGGGTTTAAACCATGAATAAACAAAGGGATGTTCCAGAGATCGCTTTGCCTATGATAGGCACAAACGGCCAAAACCGGAGCGTTCTTCCGGATCAATTCTCGTGCTCCGGCAAGTGTGTCGAGCTCTGATCCTTCGATATCCATCTTAATAAAACTGACAGGCACGTCGGCTAATGCGGAGTCCAGTGATATGCATTCGACCTCGCAGTCGCCGTTGCCGATTGTCGACGATACTCCCTTCCCCGCATCCATTAACACGCGCGCGTTCTTTTCTCCTGTTGCAGCTTGGTGTATAGCGATGCGCTCCCGGGTCTTGGAATGCATGGAACCCACTCTTGCTGCGAGCTTTGCGTAGTTTGCGGGATCCGGCTCGAAAGCGATCGCGCCGGTGAACGAATGAGCAGTTCTCTCAAGAAACAGATCTAAAGTATCGCCGTCAAAGGCACCACAATCGATCAGCATCTCATCGGCGCGAAGGCGGAAGATGTCCTCTCTAAAATAGATGTCACCCTGAACTGGCACCGGGAGGGAGTCGAAATCTCCCAACAAACGGAAGCGCATTTGGGCGATGAATTCTTGACGCGATGCATCATCACCCATCAAGGATAGTGCCTCACGAACGCGGTCGGCCTGCGCGTGCACGTGATGGGGAAGATCATGCATATAGTGCGGCAAAAGCGAGCCAGAATACTTCCAATACAGTGGAAGAAACGACACAACTGTCTTACATCCAAGCTGATGCATTTGCCGCACTCGCTCCGCCATTCGTTCGCTGCCTTCTCCACGCCATATCGTGACCACGAACATAGCCCAATTCCCGTAACGCGTCGCTCCTTCGGCAGGGCTTAGTACAGGGATTTCCTCCAGAGTCTTGCCCCATAGCGAGTCGTTGTTATCGACGAAGCAGAGAGGTTCAATTCCGACCTTGCGCAAAACGGATAATGTGCGCCGTCCAAGATTGCCAGCGCCGAATAGTACAATCCCCTTCGCATTCAGATCACCCAACCTCTCAGTTACGGCGGTTTCCCGTTCTCGTGCGCCTTCGGCGCCTTCCGACAGGAGCGCCTCCAGGTCCCGGTCAAAGTTCGTCGCGGCATTGCCCACAGAATTCTCCTTTACAGAGGCTATGGAACGAGTCTACCAGCAAGTACGTCCACCATCGACCACCAGGTTAGCCCCGGTCATGTATGAGGACGCATCGGAACAGAGAAATAGAATTGCGCCTTGGTACTCATCACGATTGGCCATTCGTTCCATTGGGATCAATTGTTTCAGCCGGCTCAAGAACACTTCTGGCTGGCCGTTTGAAACTCCTCCCGGAGAAATGGAATTCACCCGAATGTTTGCCCCGCTCCAGTAAGTCGCAAGATAGCGTGTGAGCCCGAGCAGCGCCGACTTAACCACAGAGTACGTGACAGGTTTTACTGGTTGTTCGTCCGCCGGCAGGCCCTCGACACGATAGAGCCTCTGATCGGGCGCGATCACCGCAAGATCGGAGGCCACGTTGACGATGACACCCGCTTTACGCTTCGCCATCTCAGCTCCAAAAACCCGACTGCATAGGAACGCTCCGGTCAACCCAACGCGAATATCAGCCTCCCAGACATCGAGCGGCAAATTCTCAAGTCGCGACCATGTCAGACCGTTAGATTCCTCCACTTTGGGATTGTTCGCGGCGTTGTTGACGAGAATGTCGATCCGTCCGAACTTTGCCATGACTTGGCCACTGGCGTCCGAAACCGAAGCTTCGTTGGTGATATCCGTTGTCAATCCCAGACATTCGACCCGATGAGCAGCGGCGATTTGTACAGCACGGCTTGCGGGCTCAGTAGCGGGCAGATCGAGTAGCACCACGTGGGCGCCAGCCGCCGCGAGGATTGCTCCGTGATGATAGCCCAAGAGCCCAGCGCCCCCGGTAATGATCGCAACCCGGCCCGAAAGGTCGAAGAGTTGCCGTACGCGATCTGATTCGGATTTCGACATCCAGTGCGGTCCTCCGCTATTCAATCGATGAAAGGTCTATCGGTTCGTGAGTCTCGATCGATTTCTTAGCCGCGAGCGCCATACGCAAGCTCTGTAATCCGTCGTGAAGATCGACGATTGGTTTCGTGCGCGATTTCACACAATCCAAAAAGTGCTTCAACTGATCAATAAATAGCTGATTGCGCTCGAAGCTAGCGAAACTCTGGATTTCGGGTGCTGTAGTCCCTCGCGTAAAGACGCTTACGGTCTGGGCTGGGAGATCCATGACGGCGCGGCCACGGTCTCCGATCACTTCACAATGCCGGGAGGGAGGCGACTGGAGATAGTCCTGATGGAGTTGGATGGGAAACGGACGTTTGGCGAAACTGCACTCCATCATAATGCTGGCCGTATCCTCTACGTCAATCTCCAGATCGCTCCAATGTCCTCCGAGCGCGAAAATGCGGGTGGGAACTCCAAAGAGTGAATACAGGTAGTCAAACTCGTGGATCTGCGAAAGCACCACGCCACCGCCCAAGTCTGCCCGGGCCGCATACATCTGACGGTAATCCTCGTAAGGATGCCAATTGGGGAGATATTCACCAACCGTCGCACGCACGGCCAAGAGATTGCCGAGGATTGCGCTCTTTACTATCTCGGCTAGCGCCCGGAGACACGGATGAAAGCGCAATTGATAGCCGACCATAGCGATGGCCTTATTCTTCTCCGCGGCACGGATAAGCTGTTCGGTTCCTCGCATTGAGTCGGACAGAGGCTTCTCGACGAAGACGTCGCAGTTGGCCTGGATGCAGGCCAGCGCTACCGGAATGTGCAGACTGCTAGGATTGCAGATAAAGGCGATATTGGGTTTTTCCGCCAGAACCTCTTCCAGATTTGAAAAGGTCCGGATCATGTACTCGTTCTCTACATTACGATTCCTGTCAGCTCCCATTACCGGTGTGACAACGTGCATCTGGCGACGAACGCGATAAGCTATAATTTCTGCGCTGTCGCCGAGCAATGCGCGCAGATTGCGTGTGTGACGTTGACCGATTCCACCCAATCCAATCATCAGAATCTTCACAGGACAGGCCTCTTTACCGCTTCTATCTGACCAGCGACCCAGGAAAGGTTTCCTGCGATCCAAGGCAGTTCCTGGCCAGGTTCTGAACGTGCGATCTGAAGCACGTAGTCTCCGCCATAGTTAAGCGCGGCCAATCCGCGGAAGAGGTCGGGGAGATCGGCGTCTCCCGTCCCCAGGGGAACTGTGCCGCCGCCGAATCTCCGATCTTTGATGTGGACACTACCGATACGATGGCCATAAGCTGCGAACTCTTCACTGACTCTGAAGCCCAGGGATGCGCTGTTCCCGGAATCGTAGTTCGCCCGTACGAGGGGGTGAGGACAACGCTCCAAAAAGCCGGCAAACGCCCGCGGAGCGAGCGAGGTTTCGAGGTGAAGTTCGACTCCGTTGATTTCGGCCGCAGGCAGAATCGTTCGCAAAATAGAAATCACCCGGGTTTCCTCGTCCGGGTTTTCGATGCGAGAGTTGTCCACGAATGGAATCACGATCCGGCCTATTCCCAGACGCTTGCAGCGCGCAAGCAGCCACTCCATCTTCTGGATCGACTCCTTCTGCTCCGCCTCCGTAGTTCGCAGAAACGGCCTATCCATGAAATAGTCGGCGCAGAGCGAGCGTACCGTGATGCCGGTCTGTTGCGAAAGAGCGAGCATTTCCGCAATACCCGTGTCACTGATCAACGGGTTTACATCTTCGCCATACAGATCGAAGATCCACTCGATGGCATTCAAGCGAGCCTTCGCCGCCAGTACGAATTCGTCGCGCCACCGCTCGCGCGGAAAAGACTGAAAACGGCCACCTTCTGGAGGAACCAGACGGCCCTGCATGACAGCGAAAAAAGGCATGTGAGTGCTACTGTTCAATGGTTTCGACGAGCATGTTGGCGTTGAATTCCTCGCGGTCGAGAAAAGGCCAAAGATCTTCCAGCGGCTTCGAGACGAAGGAGCCGTCGGGGAGCTGGACAGACGAAAGCCGCGGTTGACGAACCTCATCGAGCACGATGTGAACGTCACAAACGACTGGACCGGGAGTCGCGAGAACCCGCCGAATTTCATCTGCGAGATTGCGTTGCGTGGTTATTGTGTCGGTAGCAATGCCGTAGGCCTCAGCCACTCGGCGAACGTCCGGCAGGGTCTGCCCGGTGGCGGCATCACAGCCAATCATACAAGCGCCGAAGAAAGCGGTCTGCGATGAGCGAATGGAACCGTAGCCCTGGTTGTTAAGAACGAAGAACTTTATGGGCAGTTTCAGGCGCGAAATCGTTTCCAGTTCCTGGATGTTGAACTGAAATCCACCATCTCCGTCCACGCAGATGATGTTGCGCTTCGAGTCCTCGGCAGCGCCAACGAGGCCAGCTCCGATGGAGGCCGGAATGCCGAACCCCATCGCTCCTAAAGCGGTGGTATGAAAAATGCGCTGCCTGCTCTTGGTGCGGAACGCCAGCAGAAACAACTCAATGCCGGTACCAGAACTGCCTGAGATACAAAAATCACCCTCCTTGAGAATGCTCGACATCACCTCGGCGAAGTTGTATACGCTGACCCTTCCTTCCGGCGATTTGTGTTCGGGAAGTACTAACGGATACCGCCTCCGCCAGTCAGCACAACGCTGTTTCCACGCCGTGCGATCTTGTCTTTGTACGCTAGACGCGTGAGCCAACATGGCTCGCATGAAGTCTCCTGCATCTGCCCAGATCGGATAACGAACTGTGCCATGCATCTTATTCAATTCGGCGGAATCGATGTCGACCATGATTTTGCAGGCAGCACGGGCAAAACCTTCTGGCGCGTAACCGGTCACGATGCGATCGAGTCTGCAGCCGATCGAGAGAAGGAAGTCGCAGTTCTGGATGGCGAAGTTGGCTCCACGCTGTGCGATGGTGCCGGGCCGACCCACGTAAAGGGGATCGTCGTCGGCCACGAGGTCAATTGCGAGCCAAGTAACTTCCACCGGGATGTCTAAAAGGCGGAGGAGTTGTTCCATTTCTGCTTCCGCGCGCGACAGGCGAACACCATTACCGATCAGAACGATTGGCCGCTCGGCCTGGTTCAGTTCGGCCAGGATCGCAATGGCCTTTTTATTAAGATCCGATGTCCTTAACCGGCCGGAATCGATAGCGGAAAGATCCAGCGGATCGAATCGTCGAAGAGTGGCCGGATCATCGATCGGACAGGCTTGCACATCGAGGGGGATATCGATCCACACCGGACCAGGTCGCCCCGTCCGAGCCAGATAGACGGCCTTTTCAAGGTGATAACGGATGTCGTCTGCGTCGAGCACAGTGACGGCGTACTTGGTGATGGGATTGACGATAGAAACAATGTCCACCTCCTGAACCCCAACCTGCCGCATACCGAGAGGCTTGTTTTCGGTGTCGAACGCGCGATCAGGCCGCTTGACCTGCCCGGATATGAATAGGGTTGGAGTGGAGTCCAACCACGCTCCTGCCACACCAGTGACGGCGTTGGTGCTGCCCGGTCCAGTCGTAACCATGCAGACACCCAGATTATTCGTTGCCTTGGAGTAATTCTCCGCAGCGATTGCGCTGGCCTGTTCGTGCAAGTTGCAAACGGGAGTCAACCGCTTCTCAGTTGCGAGAGAGGCATTCAGGTGCATTGCGCCGCCGCCGGTGACCAGGAAGACGTGCTTCACCCCTTGATCAGCGACAAAACGGACAACGTAATCGGAGAGTTTCATTGGTCCAATCCTAAATGGATTCGGGAAAGGTCATCGAATGCCGAAGGCTTCAATCCCGGGTGAACACTTCCTGCGCGGTGAGACCTCGTGCGGCCAACATGGCGTCGATCAACTCGCGCACCGCGCCATTGCCCCCGGGAGCTCTGGCAATAAAGTGCGCGCGCGCCAGTACCACCGATGCCGCATTGGCTGGAGCGGCAGATAAACCCGCAATGGCCATCGCCGGCAGATCGTTAACGTCGTCGCCCATGAAGCAGACTTCTGTGAGTTTCACCCCAGCGGCAGCAGCGAATTCGCGCAGCGCCGCAGCCTTATCGCGGCATCCCTTGACGATATGACGTATGAGCATCTTCTCGGCATAGCGATCCACTAACGGGCTGTTTTCGCCTGAGATTAGGGCCAGGATCAGTCCGGCGCGACGCGCCAGCGAAACCCCCATGATGTCGGCGTAGCAAAAGCGCTTCCACTCTTCGCCACCAGGTCCCCACCAAAGCCCGCCGTCACTGAGTACGCCGTCGACATCGATGGCCACCGCCCGAATCGTCTTCAGGCCGACCGCTGCGGAATTCTCCTGGACCATGAGTTAGACCATGGCGCCCACGCGGCGGAGTTTCTTGATGATCGGAACCTCGCGCTCATAGACGCGCTTGATTCCGTCGCCTTTTGCCTGCTCCCAGAGCCGGATGTCGCGTACCAGCCGCGAGATCCCGTTTGGCTCCAGGGAGGCCGCATGATCAGAACCCCACATCGCGCGATCCATCGTGATGTGGCGCTCTACACTGCAGGCTCCGAGTGCAGCTGCGCAGACGCTGGTCGGGATCCCGGTCTCATGTCCGGAGTAGCCGATGGGTATGCCATATCGTGCGGCCATCGTCGGTATCGTGCGCAGATTCAATTCGTCGTAAGTCGCTGGGTATGTACTCGTTGTGTGCATCAGAACGAGATCTTCTTTGCCCAGAACTTCGACTGCGTGGTCAATCTCAGCGTAGGTGCTCATGCCTGTGGAGAGGATGATCGGCTTTCCTGTCGCACGGACGTGCCGAAGCAGCCGATCGTCAGTAAGCGAAGCGGAAGCGATTTTGTAAACCGGAACGTGAAAACGCTCCAGGAAATCCACTGAGGCCTCGTCCCATGGAGAGGCGAACCAGAGCATCTTGACCGATTTGCAGAAAGCGTTGATCTCTTCGTACTCTTCCTCCTCGAATTCGAGGCCGTACTTGAGGTCTCCATTGGTAGGGCCAAAGGGATTCTCGCGAGGCTTGGCCAACTCTTCCGCCGTATAAACGACATCAACGGTGCGCTTCTGGAACTTAACCGCGTCGCAGCCGGCAGCCAAGGCTACGCTGATAAGTCTCTTGGCATGATCAACATCACCGTTGTGGTTAATGCCGATTTCCGCAACTATGAAGCAGGGCTGATCATCACCGACCAGCCTGTTGCCGATCCGGATTGTACTCATGGGAAAACTCCTTGGGATATTACGCATGACGGGGCTGCGCGACTCGGCGCCCCGCAGCTGAATATTACATCTGCCGCCGTCTGGATTGCCAGACCCGTGAGTTATTAAGAATCAAGTTAACACATTCGATTAGCGGACGACGCCCTTCTCCAACTGCCGTTCGCAGATGGATCGCTCCACCCAGTCGCAGAGCATGTGTCCGCAGAGGATGTGGCCCTCCTGGATGCGAGCCGTATCTTTCGAGGGGATGCGAAGTGCAACATCAGCGATGGCGGCGATTTCCCCGCCGCCCTGTCCGGTAAAGGCAACTGTGAATGCACCGATCTGCCGCGCCGTTTGGAGGGCAGCACAGACGTTCTTGCTGGAGCCGGAAGTTGAGATGCCTACCAGCACGTCGCCCTTAGTGCAAAGCGCCTCCACTTGGCGCTGGAAGACTCTTTCGTAGCCGTAGTCGTTCCCGACGGCGGTCAAGATTGATGTGTCGGTCGTTAGCGCAATTGAGGGAAAGGCGCAGCGCTCCCGCCGGAATCGACCCATCAACTCCGCAGCAAGGTGCTGAGAGTCCGCGGCGCTACCCCCATTTCCACACCAGAGTACCTTTTTGCCGGCAAGAATAGAGCGGGTCATTTCCTCTCCTATACTCTGCAGCAGTGATTGCTGGTCGCGCAGCAAATCGATAACCGCGAGATGGTCTTCAATGGCTTGGCAAAAAACCGAAGATGGATCAAAAGCAAGCGACATGTCTGCTCCTAGGCTACTGCGCCGAATTTCCCACCGCGCCGAGGGCGCTGGTATCAATCAGTTTTTGGCGGATACCGGGACGGTGTTGTGGTCACCAGAAACTCGTTGCCGAAGCTCTGACACTGATTTCCGTCGAGGTCGCAAAGTAAGCATACACAATGAGGCACCCGCCCGTGTACTGTATGGACTTGAGGGCAATCTCTCACCGATAAACGGAAACGCTTCCGGCCTATGAAGCGCAAGGCTTGGGAGCACCAGAGGATGGGAATGAAAGCAGTCATATTGGCGGGCGGGCTCGGAACGCGGCTTAGTGAAGAAACGGTCACACGCCCAAAGCCGATGGTCGAGATCGGCGGTCGGCCGATCCTGTGGCACATTCTCAAGATGTATTCGCAACACGGAATCAACGACTTCATCATTTGTTGCGGATATAAGGGGTATCTCATCAAGGAGTACTTCGCGAACTATTTCTTGCACATGTCGGACGTCACTTTCGATATGAAAGAGAACCGAATGCAGGTGCATCAGAGCGTCGCAGAGCCGTGGCGCGTAACTCTGGTCGATACCGGAGATAATGCGGGTACCGGAGGACGGCTCAAGAGAGTGGCTCACTATCTCGAGCATGAGGATCCCTTTTGCATGACGTACGGGGATGGTGTAAGCGACATCGACATCTCGGCAGCCATCGCCTTCCATAGGAGTCACGGCCGCAATGTGACCGTGACGGCGGTCCAACCACCCGCTCGATTCGGCGGATTGGGCATCGACGGGACCACCATTTCCGCCTTCCAGGAGAAGCCAAAGGGTGAGGGAGGATGGATCAACGGCGGATTCTTCGTTCTCTCCCCGGCGGTCTTCAATGAGATCCGCGATGATTCCTCGATGTTCGAAGGCGAAGCGATGCAGAACCTCACTTTGAAGCAGCAAGTACAGGCCTATTTCCATCGCGGCTTCTGGCAGCCAATGGACACATTGCGAGACAAACAAAGGCTGGAAGAACTCTGGACGAGCGGTAGAGCGCCATGGAAAACGTGGTAAATCGGTGCCGAAGCCGCTGCGTCTTGATACCGTATTCGAGGGCGGTTGGCCTCGGTTCCGGACGGAATGTTCGTAAGCCTCAGTATTCCGCATGTCCTTGCGTGTTCAGGTCGGAGATGATCATCTCTCCTTTGGAAGACTGATGAGCCCAGCGAACCCTCTTCCCCGCCAGGACCTGGAATTGATTCTGGAGCACACCGCTCTACTGTGGGAGGAAGTACGCGGCTCGCGCATTTTTCTGACCGGCGGAACCGGCTTTTTCGGCTGCTGGCTGGTTGAGAGCTTTTGTTTTGTAAACCGTCTGCTCGGCCTGGGGGCTGAGGCCACCATACTGACGCGTAACCCTGAAGCATTCGCCCAAAAGTGCCCGCATCTGGCATCGGACACCGCCGTGACGCTTCAGGCCGGCGATGTACGCAGCTTTTTGTTCCCCGAGGGAGAATACAGGTACGTCATCCACGCGGCGACCGAGTCCAGCGCGAAGCAGGCTGCGGAAGCCCCTCTTGCGATGCTCTCGACTATCATCGCAGGCACAGAGCGCACTCTCGAGTTTGCGGTCAAACATGGGGCAAGAAAGTTTCTTCTGGCGAGTTCGGGCGCAGTGTATGGGAAACAACCCGCCGACGTGACGCACATCCCAGAAAGCTATGCCGGGGCGCCAGATCCAGTGGACGCGGCCAACGTCTACGCAGAAGGCAAACGGACTGCCGAACTCCTTTGTGCGCTTTATCAGAAGACTGGCCGCCTCGATTGCAAAATTGCGCGCTGCTGGGCTTTCTGCGGTCCGCATCTTCGCCTCGACCAGCACTTTGCCATCGGCAACTTCATTGGGGACGTTCTTGCAGGCAGGCCAATTCAGATTCAGGGCGACGGAACCCCGAGAAGATCTTATTTGTATGCTGCCGACCTGGCCGTGTGGCTCTGGACGATATTGTTGCGGGCACCGGCGCTCGTGCCTTTCAATGTGGGGTCAGTGCATGACGTGAGTATTCTGGAGTTGGCGCAAACGGTCGCTATGACTCTCAACCCGCAAACGGAAATTCGTGTCGCCCGACAAGCGGTTGCCGGGGCTGCCCCGCTCCGCTACGTTCCCTGCGTTGATCGTGCCCGCGAAATGCTCGGGCTGCGCCAGACTGTCGGACTCGAGGAATGCATCAGCAGGACCGCCAAATGGCATGCTAAGTGACACGATTCTCGCTAAACGCGGGTCGGCTTTACATCGGACTGTCGGCAATCAGTTGCCGCACGGAATCAGTCGCCGCCTTGAGGACTCGCGACGGGTGCTATGCGACTGTGCGCTGGCTCCTGCCGGGGGACCGCCGTCTTCTCGTGTCGACTTCCGCGGAGCAAATACTTCGACAGGGTGACGAAGCCCTTCAGGTTGCGCTGCAGCTCGCGACGATCCTTTAATGACTGCTTCAGTTTATAGAGAAGATAAGAAGGACTCAGATAGAAGCTGCGCCGCGCCCGGTCGCAGAAGCTGACCAACTGTTCGTGCGTAATATTTGGCAGCGTGACAACACTATTGTGAAGACCGTCTTTCGTCAGCCACGCGCCCCAATCCTCGATCTGAATGTAATCCCGCTTCTTGGCTTCTTCGTATGCGGTTGTACCCGGGTACACCATAATCGGGAAAAACTGTGCCGTATCGGGTTGAAGCTTCTTGGCGAAGCCCAGCGTCTTCTCCATGCTGGCTGGCGTCTCGTTCAGGTTGCCGACCATGAAGCAGCCGTGCACCATGATGCCCGAATCCCGGCAGCGGCGGACAAAGCGATGCGCCTCGTCGTGATACTTCTTGTCGCGGCGGTCATCGTTGTTCTTCTTCATGCCATTGATGACCTCCACGTCGCCGCTCTCGAACCCCACGCAGAAGAGTCGAGCCCCGGCCTTGTGCAAGGTTGAAAGCAGTTCGCCTTCGGCGCCAATGTCGGCGCGGCAGTTGGCGTCGAACGGCAACTTGTTGCCGCGGCGAATCAACTCGTTTGCTACCTCCAGCGTCCGCGGCTTGCTGATGATGAACGTGTCATCTTCCAGCATTACCGTCTTGATTTCGGGCATCTCTCGAGACACGAAATCAAATTCGTCGGCCACATTCGCCACCGAGCGGTAGCGCATTTTGTGCCCGCTGAAAGTTTGCGGATAAACACAGAACGAACAATGATAAGGGCATCCGCGACTCGTATCGAAGACCACCAGCGGCCACAACGAGTGGCCATAAAAATAGTCCGGCGTGTGAAGAAATCGCTTGTAGACCTCGGAGACGAAAGGCAGCTCGTCGAGATTCTGAATCGCTTCGCGCTGCTTGTTGCTGATGATCTCGCCCGTCGCTCTCTGCCGCCATACCAGGCCTTCGACCGTGGAGAGATCTGCACCGCAGGCTTTCGCTTCCAGCCAGTCGCGCACCGTATATTCGTACTCGCGCACCGCGACGGATTCCAGCGCCGAAGACATGGCCAGGGTCTCTCTAGGTAGAGACGACACATGTCGTCCAACCAGCAGCACATGGAGAGACGGTTTCGCCGCAACCAGAGATTCGATGACGCTGACGTCATTCAGAATACTGGGCGTGGAGGTGTCGCAGACCACAGCCTCAATGTTCTTTGCCCGGATGCGGTCGATAACGGCCTGCACAGTGTAGCCGGCAGCCGGCGAATCGACCAGATCAACGTCGTGCCCATTCTTGATCGCGACTCCGGCCGCAGTCGCCAACCATTTCGGATAGTAGAGTGTCCCACTCTTCGTAACAGCGGGGCTACGCTGCTCGCGAGAAAAACGCGGGTGAAAAGGTGGATTCAAAAACACTACACGCATCGGTAAAGTATATCTTAAGCGGACCAGACTTACTGCAAATCCCAGCAGGGCATCTGTCAATCTTGGTTACCCTAGGGTATGGACCTCAGGAACTAAAGCGCGGCACGTGATCAGTCAGCTGCAGAAGGCAAAGTTCAAGAGCCGGAATTTTCTGGCCTCATCGCTTATCTTGCTTTGCCTTCCAACGTTGCTTGATTGCTTCCACGCGCTGCCGGTTCTCCGGCAGCTCGAAGGCACGGGCCGAACTTTCCCGCAGGAAGACCCAGAACGCGGCAACAAAGAAAGAAAGAATCGTGGTGGCCAGGACGATCAGAGTCCGGTGCGGAGATGACTTCTTGTCCGGAGGTACGGCAGCATCCACCACTTGGATAATCGAGCCTTCTCGCGCTTCGTCGAGTTTGGCGACTTCGAATTCCTTCGCCAACAGCTCGAAAACAGTCTCCTGGTACTTAAGGTCGCGAAATCGGCGTAGATATTGCATCCCGGATTGTGTCACTCTTCCCTTGGAAAGATTGATGTCTGATCCGGCGTCGCTCTGCGATCCCGCCACGTGTTCGAGCTGCGATTGCAGCGCAGCCAGCTCCTGCTTGGCGAGAACGAGAGACGGATTGTTGTCGGTAGCGAAAGATCGCATGCCTTCAATCTGTACTTGCTTGGCCACAACTTGGCCGCGCAGGACGGCGGCAGATTCGATCAGGGCTCGTGCCTGACTATCAATCTGCAGAACGCCGGTGGATTGTTCAGTTTTGGTCATGGCCTCTTCGGCTTCGGTTAGCTTGTCCTTGGCTTGCTGCAATTGCTGTTCAAAGAACAGTCGGCGCCTCGCAGCCTCAGTGATCGCCAGCGAGGCGGAGAGCTTTCGGAATTCTTCCACGTAACCGTTGGCCATTTCGGCAGCCCGCTTCGGATCGCGGTCTTCGATCGAGAGGCGGATCAGGCCGTCTTTGGTCCCAGCAACGGCGGTTGTGCGATGTTCGAGCTCCTTGCGAGTATCCGACATGCGCTTGAGGCGGTACTCTTTCACCAAGCCAAACCGCTCGATCATCGCGTCTTCGACGGTTCGGCTCGTCAATAACGAGACGTACATATCGGCCGGGTTCTTGAGGCCAAGACCGCCACCAGTCAACGAGGCCAGCGATCCCAGTGCTCCAAGGTTTCCGAGTTGTCCCATCAATGCCGAACCGATGGATGAATTCTGCTGAGGGGGGAGCAGCACAACTTTCGCCTCGTATCGGATCGGCAACAGAAGGGAGACTACAATTGAGAGCACCGCGGCACCCAGCACAAAGCGCACAATAAAGCGCTTACGCCCGACGAGGAGAACCAGGAGATCGAGCAATGAAACGTCGGTTTCGGTCCGCGACGGGTCGCCATTTGTTTCGTCGAGAATCGGTTCGGGTTGGATCTCTGTTCGAATCATCGTGTCCGCATGACTTGCCCCTTTACTATAAAGGTACCTTATAAAATGTGATTCTATCAGGCTCTTTCAAAACCGAATCGTGCATCTTAAGACACTCTGTGTGCAACCTGCGTGGTCCGCACAGCCAATTTCTTCCAGATGCCCTTCAGTTTCGTGCTAGTTTTGAGCGGTCCAAACTCTGGTAACAGATGCAGGAAGCGGATCTCCCGACGGTTCGCAGTGCATAATATTCAACGATTACAGATGCAGATTCGATGTGCGCTGCCTATTGAGTCGGTTAATTCTTGTAAGGACGGGAATGAAGTTAGCTGAAACCGTTATGCCAAGAACTGGAGGCTTCTTTGCCCGGACCCTGATGACATCCCGCTTGCTAATGGCGCTAGTCGCTGCCAGCAGTTTGACGGTCTCTGCACAAACCCCCGCAGACGATAAAGATACCCCCACTCCATCTCCGCAGGCGCAGTCTCCTCAGTTCTCGCCCGCTCCAGTTGACTTGAAGTCACTTCCACGCAATCTTTTTCAGGACCAGAAGAATTTCTGGACGACCCCGTTCCACATGACTGACGCAGACCTCCACCTAGTCGTCCCATTGGCTTTCGCCGGAGCAGCGTTGATAGCCAGCGACACTGCCATAGAAAAGCACGTGCCCACGAATCCCTCGACGGTCTCACACGCCGTGACCGCCTCCAATGCCGGGCTCGCCGCCATGGCCGGCATCGGCGGTGGAATGTTCCTGTTGGGACATTACTCGAACAACGATCAGGAGCGCGAAACCGGACTTCTCAGTGGAGAGGCCGGCATCGACGCATTTCTGGACGCGGAAGTCCTCAAATATGCCTTCGGACGCGAACGTCCCTTTACTGGCAACGGCCGCGGACGTTTTTTTCAGGGTGGCGTCTCTTTTCCTTCCGAACATGCGGCTATTAGTTGGGCGATTGCCAGTGTGATTGCTCACGAATATCCCGGCCCCATGACGGAAATACTAGCCTACGGCCTGGCGGGAGGGGTTGGCGCCGCGAGGATTGTGGGGCATCAGCACTTCGCATCGGACGTGATTGTGGGCAGCGCCCTGGGGTGGTATCTCGGCCGGCAGGTCTTCCGCTCCCACTCTCAATACAGCAATGCGGAAATCGCCAGGTGGGGCACGTTCAGCAAAGGTGACACGGATGCCAGCCGCGAGGCCAAGAATATGGGCTCGCCTTACGTGCCCCTGGATAGTTGGGTCTACCCAGCCATGGATCGTCTGACCGCGCTCGGCTACGTTCATACCGGGTTCGCTGATATGCGTCCGTGGACGCGCATGGAATGTGCTCGACAGGTAAAAGAGGCTTCCGATCGCATCGCTGAAGACGAAGCGCAACAGAGCGAAGCGGCCCGGCTTTACCAGGCTTTGCAGAAGGAATTTGGCCGGGAAGTTACCTTGCTGGGTGGCGGAGATAATGCCGAACTCCGCCTGGAATCAACCTACACGCGGAGCACAGAGATCGTCGGCAAACAGCTGACGGACGGCGATCACTTTGGACAGACAATCGTTAATGATTATGGCCGCCCCGAGGAGCAGGGCTTTAACAACGTTTCAGGATTGTCGGGATGGGGGGAATATGGTCCATTTGCAGTTTA
>Ga0181538_10001207_pt1 | contig 29673 bp, 23 predicted proteins | sample PEATcosm2014_Bin_40_FD_119773 | JGI IMG/M metagenome (GOLD analysis project Ga0181538, IMG submission 119773) | Peatland microbial communities from MTU Mesocosm Facility, Houghton, MI, USA - PEATcosm2014_Bin23_30_metaG | ecosystem: Environmental > Terrestrial > Soil > Wetlands > Peat | place... | reverse complement strand
GGGTGCGGCGTGGCGGCGCAGCGGTTGATGGACGTGACGGAACACGCGCTTTACGAGGGTATCGCGGCGGCGGTTCCGGGAAATCGCGTGACGGACATCTCGCGCGCGGTTCAAAATTACGTTGAAGGCAATGGATTCAGTGTCGTGCGTGAGTTTGTCGGCCACGGCGTCGGGCGCTCGATGCACGAGGAGCCGCAGGTGCCGAATTTTGTTGATGCGAAGATGAATCAAAAGTTGCATCCGGGCATGACTTTAGCGATAGAGCCAATGGTAAATGCCGGCCAGCCCGCCGTAAAAATATTGAAAGACGGCTGGACAGTGGTCACGCAAGATGGTTCACTGTCTGCTCATTTTGAGCATACGGTTTTGATCACCGAGGGTGAACCGGAGATTTTGACATGCCCGGAGACAAAGCCTTCCAGGTTGAAGGAAGCGTGATTGAGACGCTGCCGAACGGCACGTATCGCGCGGAACTGGCCAACGGACACCGGTTGACGGCGTTCGTGGCCGGCAGGGCAAAAAAGAATTTCGTTGGTTTGAAAGCCGGTGACAGAGTGAAGTTGCAATTGACGCCCTACGATTTGTCAGCGGGGCGGATTTTGATGGAGCCAAAAATGATTTGAACATGAAAGTTCGCGCGTCAGTTAAAAAATTGTGTGAGCACTGCAAGATTGTGCGCCGTCGCGGTATCATTCGCGTCATTTGCACGAACAAGCGGCACAAACAACGACAAGGTTGAGGATTTAACAAAATATGGCACGCATTATTGGTGTTGAAGTTCCGCCGAACAAGCGCATTGACGTTGCGCTGCGCTACATCTATGGCATCGGCCCATCCAACTCGAAGGAGATTCTGGAACGGGCGAACATTGATTCAAACATCCGCGCGAAGGATCTGACCGAGCAACAGCTTTCGCAAATCGTTCATGCGATCCAGGAAGGCAAATATGTCATCGAAGGCGATTTGCGCCGCGAAATTGGCATGAACCTCAAACGACTGCAGGGCATCAAATGTTATCGGGGCGTCCGCCACATGCGCGGTTTGCCGGTGCGCGGCCAGCGCACACAGACCAATGCCCGCACACGCAAAGGCCCGCGTAAGACCGTTGGCGTGCAGCGCAACCCGAACGCCAAGACCGGCATTCATTAAGTCCGTCAACTCTTAACTTTTAACTATTCACAAGTCCATGGCCGACGAGAAGAAAAAAACCGCCCCTAAGAAGGAAAAGGAGGCGAAGCCCGAAACGGCGGCCGCGGAGAAATCTGCCGTTAAGCCGGCCGGCGAGAAACCGGCCGCAGCCAGGGATAAAACGGCGAAGAAGGCCGCGCCGACGGCCGAAGCCCCGGCAGCGGCTGAAGCGCCAACGGCTGAAGCGTCCAAACCGGCGGGCGCGCCCGGCACGCCGGTGGCTGGTTCCGCACCGAGCGCCGCCGAACTTTTGGGCGAGGACGCGGCGGCCAAAAAAATCATCAAGGCCAAGCACGCCAAGAACATTGTTTCCGGCGTTGCGAACATTCTGGCCACGTTCAACAACACACTTGTCAGCATTACGGATGCGCATGGAAATCTCATCGGCTGGTCGAGCGCGGGCCGGGTCGGATTCAAAGGTTCGCGCAAGAGTACGGCCTATGCTGCGCAACAGGTCGCGCAGGATGCCGCGCGCCAGGCGATGTCGCACGGCATGAAGGAAGTCGAAATACGCGTCAAAGGCCCCGGTTCCGGCCGGGAATCCGCCATCCGCGCGATACAAGCCATCGGGCTCGAAATCACCACGATCAAGGACGTGACGCCGGTTCCACACAATGGCTGCCGTCCGCGCAAGAAGCGCCGCGTCTAATCGAATCTCAAATTTCAAATTTTATCTATGGCTCGCTACACAGGTCCCCGCGTTCGCATCAGCCGCCGTTTCGGCATCCCGATTTTTGGCCCGACGAAGTATCTTGAGCGCCGCAACTACGGTCCCGGCGTCCACGGCCCGAAGTCGCGCCGCAAGCACACCGATTACGGCCTGGGTCTGATTGAGAAGCAAAAGCTGCGATATTACTACGGCCTGCTCGAACGCCAGTTCCGTGGCGTCTATGAAAAGGCGCTGAAACGCCGCGGCGTCACTGGCGAACAGATGTTGCAGATTCTGGAGACGCGCCTCGACAACGTGGTTTATCACCTCGGCTTTGCGAACACGCGCGCGGCGGCCCGCCAGATGGTTTCACACGGCCACATCACCGTGAATGGCCGGAAAGTGAACATCCCGTCCTTCAGTTTAAAAGTGAACGATGTGGTCAGTGTCAAAAATTCCAACGTGTCGCGCCAGTTGGCGACGAAAAACCTGGAGATCGCCACCAGCCGGGCGGTGCCCGACTGGCTGTCCCTGAACAAGGAAGAGTTCAAGGGCACCGTGATGAGGATTCCGACGCGCGACGAAATCCAGCCGATTGCCAATGAACAGGCGGTCGTCGAATTTTATTCCCGTTAAAAAAGCAAAAAATACAAAATACAATTATATGGGCTTCGGCGGCTGCCGGGAATAACGGTGCTGAAGCCAGATTAAAATTGTTGAAAGGAAAACATGCCAGCACGTCTAGGACGATTCGAAATGCCCAAGCGGTTGACAAAGGAAGATTCAACCGCCACCGAAACTTACGCCAAATTTGTCGCCGAGCCGTTTGAAACCGGCTACGGCCACACCATCGGCAACTCACTGCGCCGCGTGTTGCTGTCCTCATTGGAAGGCGCGGCCATCACCTCGATGAAGGTGGATGGCGCGATGCACGAATTTGCGACGATTGACGGCGTGGTCGAGGACGTGACCGATATCGTGCTGAACCTGAAGCGGATCAAGTTCAAGGCGCACTCGCGCGACGAGCAGACGTTGTTGCTTTCCGCCAACCAGGAAGGCGCTGTCACCGCCGCCGATATCCAGCTCAACCAGAACGTCGAACTGGTCAACCCGGACCAGATCATCTGCACGCTCGACAAAAAGAAGAAATTCGAGATGGAATTGACGGTGAAAATCGGCCGTGGATTTTGCCCGAGCGACGAAAACAAAAAACCCGGCCAGGCCATCGGCGTGGTGGCCATTGACTCGCTGTTTTCGCCGGTCACGCGCGTGCGTTACGCCGTGGAGGCCGCGCGCGTAGGCCAGCGCACGGACTACGACCGGTTGATTCTGGAAATCTGGACGGACGGGCGCATTTCACCCGATGACGCACTCACGCAGGCATCGGCGATTTTGCAGCATCACCTCGACGTTTTCGTCGGCTATGACAAGAACGCGGTTGAGTTCGAGGAGGCCGTGGACAAGCAGGACGAGGAGAAGATGAAGATGAAGAAGCTTCTCAACATGAGTGTGAACGAAATCGAATTGAGCGTTCGCGCGGCCAACTGCCTGAACAACGCGAACATCACCAGCGTCGGACAGCTTGCGATGAAGACCGAGCAGGAAATGCTCAAGTACCGCAACTTCGGCAAGAAATCGCTGAACGAAATCAAGGACAAGCTCCAGGCTTTGGGCCTGTCGCTCGGCATGAACTTCGAGCCGGGCCTGCTGGACACGCCCGTGAAGGAAAATCCGGCGAACAATTAAGGCCAGCCTATGCGACATCTGAAGCGAACGGCCAAACTCGGTCGCACCCCCGAGCATCGCAACGCGATGCTGGCGAACCTGGTTTGCAGCCTCATCAAACACAAGCGCGTGACGACGACGCTCGGCCGGGCGAAAGCCGCGCGTCCCGTCGCCGAACAAATTGTCACGCTCGGCAAACGCGGCACCATTACCGCCCGTCGCGTCGTCGCCGCCCGTTTGCACACACGCGGCACGACGGTCCAACTCACCAAGGACCAGCGCCGCAAATGGCGTGAGCAGGAGGACGTCGTGCGCATTCTCTTCGAGGAAATCGCGCCCGCGTTCAAGGAACGCAACGGTGGCTACACGCGCATCATCAAAATGGAACAGCGCCAGGGCGACGCCGCCCAGCGCGCGATTCTCGAATGGGTGGATTATACGCCGCCCGCGCCTGCCGCGGAGGAAGCCGCGCCCGCCGAAGAGACCAAACCGGCCGAAGAAACAAAGCCGGCCGAAACCAAACCGGGGGAAACCGGGACCGAAAAGAAGTAAAACGATTGAAACATTACGCAGCCCGTTCAACCGAACGGGCTTTTTTGTTTGAATTGGAAAACATCGAACACCGAACGCTCAACATCGAACACCGAATGAAGACTGAAGGAACCAAAACTTCGATGTTCGGCGTTCGATGTTGAATGTTCGATGTTCCCACTTACCTTGACAGGAAGAACACCATTCCAGCCACAACCAATATCGCTGCCATCCACCAGAGCCACCTGATGCCGCGGGGCTTGTCCGGCTCCGATCCGAATTCCCTTTTTACAAATTCATCATGGTCGAAATGGTCATCCGGCAGGCCGAGTTGGCTGGCATAGGCGGTTTCCGACCAGCCGGTCTGTTCGTCCGAACCGCATTCGGGACAAACTTTGGCGTCTGGCGGGACATCCGCGCCGCAGTTGGGACAAACCTCAGGCGTCATTTTCGATATACGATATACGATTTACGCGCCCTGATTTTTACCACGTTTCGAACAATGCGTGACTCGTAAATCGTAAATCACAAATCGTAAATTCGGAATCACCCTCCGGCACTCGTGTATTCCTCGTCGGTCTTTAATTCCAGTCCCATGAGGATGTAATCGTGCGAGACGGCCTGCATGTCCTTAACGTAATTTTCCTGACGCAAAAGCTGGCTGAAGCCGAGCAGGGCGAACATCTTGATCGCTCCCGCCTGTTCCCCGATGAATTCCGCCTCGACCTTTTCCAGACCAACCTGCCGCGCGATGTCCACAATTTCGGAAACCAGCGCGCTCGCCAGGCCGCGTCCGCGGTGTTGCGGGTGCACCAGCACGCTCACGCGGCCGATGTGCCGTCGCCAGCCGCCAAGTTGCTGGTGCAAGGTCGCGTCACCGACGATTTTGCCGCCAATCAGCGCGACCATGGGCAGGTTGCGCCCGTAGTCAATATTCCGGCACCAGTCATGGATGATTTCGATTTCCGTGACGCGATGTTTGATGAACATCCGTTCGGGTTCGGGGATGCCGAGAAACAATTGATGAAAATCCTTCTCGTCTTCGCGGCGCAACGGACGCAACGTTGCTTGCGTGCCGTCCTTCAACGCAATGACTTTCGGAAATTTCTGGAGTTCAAGTTCAATGTTGAATGACATGGCTTCCTTTCGCTTTCACCGGCAATTTGTGTCACACGCCGCGGCGGTAATCAACCAATTCCTGCCGGCTCACCTGCCAATGCCGGTGAAGTGTTTCACAAAGCGGCTGTTGATTGCCGCCGGATCCAGACTCCAGCGCGCCGCCAGCAATGGGACTTTTTTGACGTTGGCCTCGGCATTGTTGGTGGTCGCCGGATTTTCTCCGTAAGCAAAACATTTCAGGCCCAGTTCAATTTCCGGCAATGTCTTGACGCCCTGGTTCCAGACTGTTTCACCCGCCCACGCATACGCGCGCGTCACGCAACCCTCATCCATCCGCGCCCAGGCGTGATGATGCAAAATCCCGTTCGCATGGAAATACTGGACGTGCCCCAGCCGGCGGCTCAACGCGATCAAAAAATGAAAACACGCGTCCACATCGTCGCTGGGGTTCGGCAGACCCGGCCCGGTGACGATGACCCAGCCATGCACCTGCGGGCTGATGAAAAAGTCGCGTCCGCCCACCATGCCTTCCGACCACGAACCCAGCGTGGAACGGTTCAGCCCCAGGGCGGCCTGGACGATTTTGGGGTTCGCCGAGCGGATGGCCAGCCAGCTCGTCGGACGTTGAAGGAAGGGTGGAAAAAACAAAAAGGAACTTTGGTTCCCAACCGCCGCCGGCTTGAGATAATGTGCGCGGCGGTACAGCGCATACATCAACGAGAGGAAGATGATACCCATGCCCAGCGCCAGACCCTGCAACGCAAGCATCATCAGCGGAATCGTGTCCGCGGGACTCATGAGCCGAGTTTACACCCACAGCCGCCGTAAATTCAATGAAAATCTCGCGGAAATTGCTGCCGACTGGCACGGCCGCCGCGGCGTGGAGTCCCTGCCAATCAAGCATCTTTGCGAGGGAATAACGGTATAGGCTCGTTAATTTTGTGACCCGCGGGCAAGCCGCCCCATGTCGCGACATCGAGCTTGTCGGGCGCGCCGGGCAAACCGAGTTGCGCGTAAATCCTCGTTGCCGTGCCGGGCAGGAATGGCCGGAGCAAAACCGCCAGCACGCGGCAGGTTTCGGCGAGGTTGTAAAGCACTTCGTCGAGGCGTTGGGCCTGCGCCGGGTCCTTGGCCAGGCTGAACGGCTTGGTCTGGTCCACGTATTGGTTCGCGCGGGTGACGAGTCCCCAGATGCTTTGCAGCGCGGCTTGAAGCTGGTTTTGTTTCAACAACGCGCGCGTTTCGTCCGCGGCTTTGGCAGCGTCCGCGGCAAGTTCGTCGTGCTTCGCCGGCACGACGCTGTTGCGATAGCGTTTGAGCATCGAGAGTGAGCGGTTGACGAGATTACCCAGGCCGTTGGCAAGTTCGGCGTTGTAGCGGGACTTGAAGCCGCTGTCGGTCCAGTTGCCGTCCGGGCCAATATCCAATTCGCGCAAAACGTAAAACCGGAAGGCATCCAGTCCCCATTCGTTGATGACCGCGATTGGATCGATGATGTTGCCGGTGCTCTTGCTGATTTTCGCGCCGTCCTTCTGCCACCAGCCGTGGACGAGGACTTGTTTCGGCAGTAGCAGACCCATCGCCTTGAGCATGATCGGCCAGAAGACCGCGTGAAACTTCAAGATGTCCTTGCCAACAACGTGAATATCGGCAGGCCAGAGTTGGGTCTCGGAGCTGGCGTCTTGGGTCTGGGAATTCAGCGCGGACAAAACAGTTGCATCGCCGTGGGCGGCAGGGATGCTGATGTAGCTCACAAGCGCATCGAACCAGACATAGGTGACAAAATCCTTGTCGAAGGGCAGGGGAATGCCCCAGTTCAACCGTGCCGCCGGACGTGAAATGCAGAGGTCTTCGAGCGTGTTGTTCTTGAGAAAGCCGAGGACTTCGTTGCGGCGGTAGTCCGGCGCGATAAACGACGGATTCGCTTCGATGTAATCAATCAACCACTGCTGGTGGTTCCGCAGCTTGAACCAATAGTTGCTTTCCTCCAGTTCGATGACTTCACCGTAAGCCGGATCAAACGTGCCGTCGGGCAGGCGATCCTTGTCGGTCAGAAAAGTTTCCTCTTTCGTCGAATAAAAACCCTTGTAAGTCTCCTGGTAGAACTGCCCTGCTTCATGGAGTTTCGAAAGAATCGCCTGGACGAATTGCTTGTGGCGCGGCTCGGTGGTGCGGACGAAATCTTCGTTGGTCAACTCCAGTCTTTTGGCGAAAGCCCTCCAATCGGCAGCCAGTTCATCGCAGTAGGCCTGCGGCGTTTTGCCTTCAGCCACCGCCGCCTGCTGGACCTTCTGGCCGTGTTCGTCCAAGCCGGTCAGGAAAAAAACCTCCTGACCGAGGCTGCGCCGCGACCGGGCGATGACGTCCGCGACAATTTTCTCGTAGGCATGGCCGAGATGCGGCTGCCCGTTGACGTAATCAATCGCGGTGGTGATGTAAAACCGTTTGTTCATTGTCGAACGGTCAGTTTGGCCGACAAATGCGGGATTGGCAATCTTCCCATTCGTCCGGTAGTGTCCCAATTTGGAATCCGAATAACAGGAGTGGAGCGCGAGTTGTCTCAAATCGCAGCTTATTTGACCACTTCAGCCGCTGCGGATTGAGGACAATCCGCGCTCCGGGGAAATTAGGACGCTACCATTCGTCCTCCTCGTCCTCCTCGTTCTCGTAATCGGAAAATTCGAGGACAAGAACCCAGTAGGAGAACGATGAGGATTTCAATTGCCGCAATGGCGTTTCACGCTACAATGTTATTCGGCTGTGGCGGAAAACCAGCCGACAAACAAAAACCGCATGAACAAAGAACTTTCAAACTTCGCCGCGCGCCTGCGCGAAACGATCTCCGTCGGTGACGACGTAAGGAGTCTCCATTCAAACACCGCTGCCGGATTCAATAATGAGCATTCTCACGTCGGCTCCTACAATGAGGATTTCAACCGGTTCGCCCTTGAACTCTTCGCGTTGCAATTCAATAACAATATCGCTTACCGCACAATTTGTGAGGCGCGTCGGCGCACGCCCCAAGGGGTCGAGCATTGGACGCAAGTTCCCGCCGTGCCAACGGCGATGTTCAAGGAACTGGAATTGACCTGTCTGCCCCCAGGCGAGCGCACGGCTATTTTTCATTCCAGCGGGACGACGGAGCAAACCCCCAGCCGCCACTTTCACGGCGCAGAGTCACTGGCAGTTTATGAGGCGTCGCTATGGACGTGGTTTGAGCGGCACGTGGTGCCACGGGGTCTAGCTTCTGGGAGCTCGGATCTCGGGTTGTGTATCCTCACACCATCGCCGGAGCAAGCGCCGCATTCGTCGCTCGTTCACATGTTTGAAACCGCGCGACAAAGACTCTGTGGCGCGAAATCGGCTTTTGTTGGAAGGGTAGCTGACAGTGATGTCAACAGGTGGGGCGAGCGTCCTCGCGAGCCGCAACCAGCGACACCCAACAGCACGTCAGCAGCCTCGCCCCACCAAGCGGCGGTGATGCAACATGGCGCTTGGACTCTGGATTTCGATGCTGTACTTGTGACGCTGAATTCGTCACTCGTCACTCGTCACTCGTCACTTCTTTTGGGCACGGCGTTTTCGTTCGTCCATCTGCTGGATTTTCTCGAGGAGAAAGATTTGCGGTTCGATTTGCCCGCCGGTTCGCGCGTGATCGAAACCGGCGGTTACAAAAACCGTTCGCGTGCGATGCCAAAAGCGGAATTGCACGCGCTCGTCACGGAACGCCTGGGCGTCCCGCCCGAAAACATCATCTGCGAATACGGTATGAGTGAGTTGAGTTCGCAGGCGTATGACACAAAATTGGAGCGCCGGTCTCCGACCCGGCGCGTTGGAGTTCACGCTTCAGCGTGCCATCCGGACAAGCTAAAGCTTGAACTCCAACAGCATAGCGCCGGGTCGGAGACCGGCGCTCCGCTTGGCTCGCGTCACTTTCGTTTTCCCCCGTGGGCACGCGTCCAGATCATTTCACCAGAAACCAGACGCGAAGTGGCTGACGGCGAAACCGGGCTCATCCGAATTTTCGATCTGGCGAACGTCTTTTCCGTCATGGCGATACAGACTGAAGATTTGGGCGTTCGCCGTGGCGAAGGCTTTGAATTGATTGGCCGTGCTCAACTGGCCGAACCGCGCGGTTGTTCGTTGATGAGTGTTTGAAACCACGAAACACACAAAATGACACGAAAAGAAAAACAATTTAATACCCGTCACTTGGTAAACCGTTGTTTTCAGTGCCCTTTAGTGTGTTTCGTGTATTTCGTGGTTAAATAAAGTATGAATCTGCCGAACTATTTTCTCGCCGATCTGCCGCCGGAAGCAACACTGTCGCCGGCGATGATCACCGAGGCGTGCCAGACGTTGAAGCGCAACCGCGAACGCTATCTCGCGCAACGCACCACGCACCATCTCGTGCAGGTGCTCGCCGAAGTTGCCAAAGGCTGGTTGCAAACGGACAACCGCTTCCGAAAGCTCGCGGTGGAATCCAGCCCGGCAGAAACCGGTTTCTCGCCCGCAACGCTCGCAAAAGGGCTGGACAATTTCTTCCGCCAGCTCACAGCAGAAAATATCTCGGAGTTACTCGAACAGGAACTCGGCCATGCCGTCGGTGTGACAGGTGACGGGTGTCATGTGACAAGGGAAGCAGGTTCCTCGCGTCACGTGTCACTTGCCACTCGTCACTTTTGGCGCGGGCCGGAATTCCTCGTCCACATCGCGGCAGGCAACATCCCAAATCCTGCGCTGATGAGCATCGTGCTCGGTTTGTTGACGCGGTCGGCGCAGTTCCTCAAATGCGCAAGCGGGTCGGCTTTTTTGCCACGGCTCTTCGCACATGCGATTTACGACGCCGACCCGAAACTCGGCGCGTGCTTTGAAGTTGCCGAATGGCGCGGCGGCAATGTGGAGCTGGAGGAGGCGCTGTTTACGGAGGCGAATTGCGTGACCGCAACGGGCAGTGACGAGATGCTCGCGGCCATTCGCTCACGGTTGCCGGTACACACCCGTTTTCTCGGTTATGGCCATCGCGTCAGCTTTGGTTTTGTGGCGAGGGCGATTTTGACCCGAACCCATTTGCGGCGGGTCGCCGCGCGAGTGGCGGACGACGTGGTTGCCTGGAACCAGCTCGGTTGCCTTTCGCCGCACGTTATTTATGTCCAGTCCCGCGGCGAAAATTTGCCGGAAAAATTCGCGGAACTGCTCGCGGACGAATTGGAGCAGCGCGAACAAACCGAGCCGCGTGGCGAACTGGTGGCGGAACACGCCGCGGCCATCGCCTCGCGCCGTGGGATTTACGAGGTGCGCGCCGCGCATTCCCCGGACACGCAAATGTGGCATAGCAAAAACTCGACGGCCTGGACGGTGGTTTTTGAGGCGGACGCGCGGTTTCAAATGTCATGCCTGAACCGATTCGTTTATGTGAAAGGCGTGAAGGATTTGGACGAGATGCTGCAAAATGCGGACGCCGTACGGGGCAAGGTTTCGACGGTGGGCATTGCCGCGCCGGAGGACCAGGCGGAAGAATTGGCGATGCAACTGGCACGCTGGGGCGTGACGCGGGTGTGCCCCCTCGGCCAGATGCAAATTCCACCGCTGACCTGGCGGCACGACGGACGCCCGGCGCTCGGCGATCTGGTCACTTGGACAGATTTTGAACAATCGGTTTAGACACGGATTTCACTGATTATCACTGATTGATATTGTTGAGCTTGATCCGTGTAAATTCGTGCAATCCGTGTGAAAGAATTTTTGAACATCGAACTACGAAAAACGTTTCAGTTTGAGGCGGCACACCTGCTGCCGCATTTGCCGAAATCGCACAAGTGCAGGCGGCTGCACGGGCACAGCTTCAAGGTGGAAATCGTCGTGGCCGGCGAATGCGACGCGAAGCTCGGCTGGCTCATGGATTACGCGGACATTTCGGCGGCGTTCAAGCCCATTTGGGAAAAGCTGGATCACCGTTATCTCAACGAAATCGCCGGCCTCGACAATCCGACGAGCGAGGAAATCGCAGTTTGGATCTGGAAGAGATTGAAACCGAAACTGCCGCTGCTGGTGGAAGTCGTCGTGGCCGAGACCTGCACTGCGCGGGCAGTTTATCGCGGCGAATAAACCAGGTTCGTGCTGGTGAACGGGTCTTGCGGAATGGCTTTGAGATAATCCGGCACCAAATCGGCGAGGCTCGCCGGTGGTTTGCCTCTTTCCAATTCATAGGCGCGGGTGGCGAGGTCCAAGGTCAATTCCCGCATCTTCATTTGCTGTTTGTTGAATTTGTCTTCGGCTTTTTGAAAGGCCTTGTTCAATGTATTGTGCATCACCAATCTGCCAAGTTCATTTCGCAACCCTGGATAGGCCCGCCGCGACCAATCGCGTTCCTGTTGCATGACTTCGTTCCAGCTTCGACTTTGGGAATCCAAGGTTTCCAATGTAGTGGCAGATTCGTGGCAGGATTTTGCGTCCAACGGGTCAACGAGTTTCTCCAAGCCTGCGACTCCGATTGCCTTAATGGCCGTGCCGACAAGCTCATCAATCAAAACTCCTCCGCGTGCCGACTCGTTCCCCAAGCGAATGGCGTCCAGAAAAGACCTGGCGGCATCGTCGGGGCGCCCCTGCATTTCGGCCAACCTGCCTTCCGCCGCCAAAATCTGGGCCAACCGTTTCAAGCCGGCGAGGTCGTTCAAGTGCCTTGTCATGTAATTTTCGGAGAATTGAACTGGTACTTGGCATTGATTGCTCAAACCGGCTTGTAGTAATCGCAACGCTTCGGCGTTTGTCGCGACCAGTTCGGCCAGTTGCTGCTCATTCGTCTGATCGTAACCTGCCATGCTCTTAATCGCTCGCCCGGCCTTCACCAAATCCTCATAGCCGTTCGGATTGGGCAGAGGCGCAACGGGCGGCAGCGGCTCGGCGGTCCAGAAAAGCAGGAGGCCCAGGAAGAGCAGGAACGGCGAAGCTAAAATCAAAAACGTAATCAGCCAGTTGCGGGTTTTGGCGGTCATACTGACGGCAGCTTGGCAAAAAACCGGGCGGCGTCAATCATTCAGGCGTAGTCGCGGCAGAGGTGGAGATTTATCAGGCCATCATCGAACAGTTCCGCGCCGCCGACATTCAGATTCCTTTTCCGCAACGCGAGGTGCGGTTGCTCAATCAGCCGTCAACTGTCAGACGGCCTCTTAAGCCTTGGCGTGGTGCATCTCGGCGTGGACTTTGGCCACGCCCTTGGCGAGTGCGTCCCAGTCAGCTTCGCTGGTTTCCCAGCCGGCGCTGAAACGCACGGCGCGGACGGCTTGCGCGGTCTTGAAGCCCATGGCGGCGAGCACGTGCGACGGCTCTTCCTTGCCGGTGGTGCAGGCCGAGCCGGTGGAGGCGGCAAAGCCCGCCTTGTCGAGTTTCACCACCCATTGATGTTTGCGGTCGCCTTCAGGCATGAGCGCGGAAACGGTGTTCCACAGGCGTGGCTGGTTCGCGCCCACAATGGTCGTGCTGGACACGGCGTGCAAAAGCTGCCGCTCAAAATTGTCGCGCCAGACGCCGCGCAAAATGTGTTCGCCGCGGGTAATCTGCTTCTCCCGGATTTCCAGGGCCGCGAGCATGGCGACCAGGGTCGCAACGTTTTCCGTTCCGGCGCGGCGGCCGCCTTCCTGCTGGCCGCCGAGCAGCAGAGGAGTGACATGACTCCGGTGCGGCACCTTCAAAATGCCGATGCCGCGCGGGCCGCCGAATTTGTGTGCTGCCCCGCTCAGATAATCGCATTCGCCCAAACCTTTCGCCGGCATTTTACCGAGCCATTGCACGGCGTCGCAAAAGAACGGCACTTCGTATTGCCGGCAAATCGCCATCACCTCGCGCCACGGCTGAATGACGCCGGTTTCGTTGTTCGCCGCCATGACACCGACAAGGCCCGGGCGCGTATCGGCCAATTCAACCGTGAGCCAATCGAGGTCAATCACACCGTTCCGGGTGACGGGAATGAGCCGCGCGCGCTTGCCGAAATAATGTTGCGCCGATTCCATGACGCAGGGATGTTCGATGGCGGAAACCCAGACTTCGCGTTTGGCATCCAGCGTGTGGGCAAAATGGTGCAGGACAGTGTTGTTCGCCTCCGTCGCGCCGCTGGTCCAAATGATGTCCGGCGGATGACAGCCGAGAAACGCGGCGAGCTTTTCGCGCGCATCAGTCATGGCCCGTTCCGCCCGCGCGCCGAATTGGTGCATGCTGGACGGGTTGCCGCCGATTTTCTCGGTCGCCTCCAGCCAGGCTTCGCGCGCCTCGCGCATCACCCGCGCGGTGGCGTTGTAATCAAAGTAAATCATCAGTCAGGTAAGATACGATTGGCGGCAAACCTGGCGAGTTTTTTTAAAGTCCCGCTCAGTCAGGAGTTCCGCGTTTACGCGGACCGCCTGAAGGCGGAACTCTGAACGACACGATGCAGATGCTTTGTTGTTACCAGCGCGTGTAGAATTTTCCGTTGTGCGGCGGTGAAAGCCAACCGCTCCATTTGAGCGGGCGTCTGCCAGACGCCGGCAGCCTTCCGGGGAGATTTTTTCAATCGGACGTAAAATGCTTCCAGCGTCATGCGGTAACGCGTGATGGAATGTTTCACCGTGCAAAACGGTTCAATTCCCGGAGTCTCGACGCCCAAAATATTTTCCGCCGTGAGTTCCGGATTAAACTTTCCGTTGAGAATTTCATAGTTCGGAAATTCCCAAAGATGCGCGTTCACAACGCCGGCGGGGCGTTGGCGGACAACAAAACGCCCGTTTCGCTCTGCCACAAAGGCGACAAAGTAGCGCGCGGTGGTGGTCTCACGTTTGCCAGGGTTCGGCAGCGCATTCACGCGATTTTCCTGGAAGGCGACGCAGAGTTTTTTTACCGGGCAAATCCCGCATTGCGGATTACGCGGTATGCAAACCAACGCGCCGAGTTCCATCAGGGACTGGTTGAGATGGGAATTCGCGGAATCGTTCTCGTCCTTCGTCCTCGTTCTCGATCCGAAGCGTGGCGCGTGATGCGTGATGCGTGATGCGTGAATCACCAGTTCTTCCGCCAGCCTCCAAAGCCGTGCGTTTGTCATCTTCTCTCTCGGATTTTCCCCGATGCCAAAAATGCGCGTCAGCACGCGGATGACATTGCCGTCGAGAATCGGCACCGGCTGGTTGAAGGCAATGCTGCAAATCGCGCCGGCGGTGTAACGTCCAATGCCCGGCAAAGCAAGAACGTCGTCAAAATTCTGTGGAAACCTGCCACCATGTTTGGCCACGATTTGCTGCGCGGCCTTCTGCAAATTTCGGACGCGGGTGTAATAGCCGAGTCCTTCCCAAAGTTTGTGGATTTTGTCCGGGCTGGCGTTCGCAACCGACCGGATGGTCGGCAGTTCGCGCATCCAACGTTCCCAGTATGGAATAACGGTTTTGACCTGCGTTTGCTGGAGCATGATTTCGGAAACCCAGATGGCGTAGGGATCGCGCGTGCGCCGCCACGGCAAGTCGCGGGCGTTCGCGACAAACCAATTGAGCAAGGCCGAAACCAGCCGATTCAATTTCGGCGTTTGGCGTTCGGAGTGCGGAGTTCGGCCTGCCATGTGCCGGAATTATTGCCGCAAAGAGGCGCAAAAGCCGCAAAAATCATTTCGGTAGTGGCACAGGCGTCCCGCCTGTGTGTTTCAAAAATCGAGAACCTCAAAAACTCACGCGCGGGACGCACGTTCCACTAAAACTTTTTGTGTTCTTTGCGTTCTTTGCGGCTAAACTTTTCTCGTGCAACCGCTGACTTCCTACACGTGCAAGCTGACCGGCGAACAGGCGTCGGCGCTGGAGGCCGCTCTGCGCGCGCGCCACTGGAAGTTCCGCGAAGTGCCTTACGCGCGGTTCGCCTTTGAATCCGACAAGGCTAACATCGTCTTTTACGAGAGCGGCAAGCTGGTGGTGCAAGGGAAGGGAACGCAGGAATTCATCGAGTTCCTGCTCGAACCGGAGATTTTGAAGCAGGCACGGCTCGGTTACGAAACCGTCTTGAATCCCGAATTGCTGCTCCCGCGCATTGGCGTGGACGAAAGCGGCAAGGGCGATTTCTTCGGACCGTTGTGCGTTGCCGGTGCGTACATCAACGAAAGCGTCGTGAAAGCCTGGCAGGACGCCGGCATCCGTGATTCCAAGAATATTTCCAGTGACAAGAAAATCTCCGAACTGGCGGAGCGCATACGCAAAACGCCCGGATGCGTGGTGAACACCGTTACGATTGGCAACGAGGCATACAACCGGCTTTACGCAAAGATGAAAAGCGTGAACGCGATTCTGGCATGGGGCCATGCGCGCGTGATTGAAAACCTCATGGGCCAGCGGCATCAGATGAATCCCGCGCCGGTCAAGGCCATCAGCGACCAGTTTGCATCAAACAAGGAAGTCGTGGCGAAAGCGCTGATGTCATTGGGCCGGGAAATTGAACTGGTGCAACGTCATCGGGCGGAAGAAGACCTGGCGGTGGCGGCGGCCTCGATTCTGGCACGCGACGGTTTTGTGAAAGCCCTGGCGAAGCTGGAAAAACAGTTTGAATTGGAATTACCAAAGGGCGCTTCCAGCGTGGTGGATGAGGCGGCAAAGAAATTTGTCGCCGAACGCGGTGCGGAGAATTTGCCAAAAATCGCCAAGGTCCATTTTCGCACGGCCCTGCGTGCGCAAGGTTTGCCCGAGCCGCCGAAAAAGGAGTGGCGGCGCAAATAAGTTGGAGTTCAGGCTTCAGCCTGTTTTCGGGCAAGCTAAAGCTTGAACTCCAACCGGCGGACAAGCTGTCCGCGCCCCGATTAAGGAATGAAACCCAATTCCATCGAGCTGCCGGGCTGCGGACCGATCCCGATTCTTTACGAGGACTCACAGTCATCAGCGTGGCCCCACCAAAAGGCCGTGCGTATTACGGCGACACGACGCGATAGAAACGCGCGCGGTAATTGGTGGCGGTGCGGTCGGTGAAGGTGAGCGAGGAAATGGTGGGCGTGAAGTTTGTCAGGTCCACCCACCCGAGCGCGTTGGCCAAGTTGGTGTTGGCCTGGATGTGATAGCCAAAATTAGTCTGGAACGAGAGGGCGAAAACGAAACTGTTGGTGCGCCATTGGTACGGCCCGGTGAACAGGGCCGAAGGCGCTGTCACATTGGTGGCGATCAAGTCTTTGCCAAATTCGCTGGTGTCGCCGCCGGCCGAAGTCGCGGTAGCACAGAAAGACTGGGCGCTGTAATTGGCCGTTGTATTGGTAAGAACAAAGTTCGCATTGCCGGAGCCGTCGGTGGTCACGCTAACGGTGCCGACGTAAAACTGGCCCTGACCGTAACCACTGGGGTCCAGAGCCGGGTTGCGATAGACATCAATGAAAAAAGTTTGACTGGCCAGGCTGTTCAATGTCCCGGCAACGACCGTCGCGGTGCCGGAACCGTACGCATTGGTAATGACGGGATAATTTTGCAAATCATTCGGGCCGGCGAGAAAACCGGTGTGGTTGACTGTGACACCAACGTTGCCGAGGTCGATGCCGAGGTTGGTGTTGCCGTAGATGGAATTACCGCGGATGGCATCGTTGGTCGTGGTTGAGTCGAACAGAAGGACGCCCTTGACGCTGCTGAACGCGATGACATTGCCTGCACCCGGGCCGGTGCTGCCAATGAAATTGCCGGTGGCCCCCAGTTGCAGTTCGACATTCGCCCCGTAGGAACTTCCGGTGCCGTTGCCCATTGCGTTTGTGCCGGTGCTGTCGGTGCCGATGGAATTGCCCTCGACGGTATTCCCGCTGGTGCCAACATCGGAGATGGACACGCCATATTGCACGTTCGCGGAGACAAAGTTGGCGGCGCCGGGGGTGGTGCCGCCAATGAGATTGTTGACGGCTCCGCCTGATACGACGACTCCGGCATACGTATTGGGCATGGCTGTCCGGCCATTGACTCCAATCCCAACCCAATTTCCCTGAACCACGTTTCCGCTCGTGCCGGCATTACCGATTGCAACACCGATATAATTTCCGGAAATAACATTGCGCGCGGCGGGGGTCGTACCGCCGACGGTGTTGAAAGTTGCCCCATTAAAAATGGTCATGCCTGCAAAGCTGTTCGGGACGGCATTCGACCCGCTCGCATCCGTGCCCATGAAATTGCCCTGAACCACATTGGCCATCGTGCCGGGGTCGGTCAGACGAAGTCCTTCATCATTGTTTCCGGAAATAATATTGCGCGCACCGGTCATAGTGCCGCCGAACGTATTATTTGTGGCGCCGTTGGCGCAAACCATGCCCCAATAATTGGGCACGGCCGTCAATCCATCCGAGCCGAGGCCGACGTAGTTTCCCTCGACGACGTTTCCGCTCGTGCCGGGGCCGGTGATGAGCACTCCGTAGTCGTAACTGAGGATGTTTCCGGAAATGACATTACGCGCGCCCGCTATGGTGCCGCCGATCAGGTTGGAACTCGATCCGGTGTCAACCGTCACGCCCGCGACCGTGTTTGGCAGAGCGTTCATTCCTGTGGCGTCCGTCCCGATGAAATTTCCCTGCACGGTGTTGTTGACCACCTGGGAACCACGCATCAGGATGCCGTTGCCCAGATTTCCGGAAATGACATTACCCGCCCCGGCATTCGTGCCACCGATGAGGTTGTGGCTGGCACCGGCTGCCAGAAACACGCCGCCCAGCACGTTGGAAACCATGAGGCTTCCGCTGGCGTTCACGCCGATGTAATTGCCGAGCACGACATTGCCGGTCGTGTTCGAGGTTATGATGACGCCGTATTGCGAATTGCCGGAGAGGACATTTCGCGCCAGTGTGTTGGTGCCGCCGACGATGTTTGCGCTTGCGCCGTTGCCGATGAAAACGCCGCTGAACCCGTTGGGAACCGCGTTGGATCCGCTGGCATCGGTGCCGAGGTAATTGCCGAGAACAACATTACCCGCGGTGTTCGAGTCGGTAATGAAAATGCCGTATTGCGAATTGCCGGAAATGACATTTTGCGAGAGGGCGTTTGTGCCGCCGATGATGTTCCCACTTGCGCCGGCGGCAATGAGAATTCCCTGAAAAGCGTTCGGCGCAGCATTGGTGCCGGTGGAATCAACGCCAATCCAGCAGCCCGAAATGGTATTATTCGTCGCGTCCGGGTCGAGGAGCGTGATGCCATTCCAATCGAAGCCGGTGAAGCAAATATTCTTTACCTGATTGCTCGCCGAGTAAATCAGCAAGCCGGTGTCCGACGTGAAGGTTTCCGGCAGGATTTGCGAGCCATCCACGACGATCAGCGGTTTGCCCGCAAAGCCCGGCTGTGTGGAACCGTCAATGACCATTCCATTCGAGACCAGCGGCGGCAGCATGCCGGTGAGATGGATGTTGAAAACACCGTTGCTGTAACCGGGATCGCTGGCCGGAATGTTGAATTTGACAGGAGAGCGGGGATGATCGGTTACATAGTAGAGCGCAGCCCGCAGGCTGTTCGAGCCGAAGTCGGCGGTGGTGGTGACAACGTTGGTGAGCGGCACCGGCGAGCCGTAGAGAAATTTCAACGCAGCGCGATCTCCAGGACTGAGACAGTAATTGCCCATGCGAAATTGATAGCGCGGAAAATAAGGCGGCTTGGGCTGTTGGGTGGCGGCCACGCCGGGGTTGGTCGAGCCGAAGTCCCAGCCCAAATGCATCACCGACTCGAAATCATAAGGGCCGTTGGTGACGCTGCCCGGATCAATTTGAAAAAAGGACTGGTATCCCGACGCAACGTTGTTGGACAGAACGGTCAAATAATTGGTCTGGTCAGGCCGGATATTTTCGTGCGTGAAACCGAAGGAATGGCCCATCTCGTGGCAGACTTGCGCACGGCTAAGGCTGGAGACGGTCACGACCTGGGGATTGGTGCTGGAAGAGACGTTGTCAATCCAGTTGGTGTTGTAAGTGAAAAGAACCCAATGCGTCTGATTGGTGTGCGGGACGAACTGGATGTTCGCGGCCAGTTGCCATTCGCGCAGGCCGTTGAAGTAGGTATTTGTTTGCGCGGGGCTGAGCGCGTTCGTGAACTCGTACGGCACCATGCCGCCGGGCCAGGGGACGTTCGCGGGCGAAGTGTTGGTGTAAAAATTTCCACCACGGGCGGCGAGTGGCGATAAAGACATCCAGGCCAGCGCTAAAGAGAAGATCGCGTGTTGAGCCGCGCCTGACAGGAAAATCCCACTTTCTGATTTCATATGCCATTCAATTACCTCTCTGAACGGGTTGACCCTACAGCTTTTTTTGCTAAATGTCACGCAAATTTGGTCGAATCCGTCGAACAAACCAGTCTTAACCGCGCGTGGAAATCCACGCGCCGAAGGAGGATTTTTTGAAAAGGTACGGATTTATTCTGTTGGGGTGGGACGGCGCTATAGACACGTCGCCTCAAAAAAGGCCGCGCAGCAGCACGGCCCTACCAGTCAACTTATAAAATATCTAATCCGCGTATTTCACACCGCAACCGTATGGCTTGGTCTCCGTGACAGTCACCGGTTTGCCGGCGAGCAGCGCGTCAATGGCTTCGGTAACGTAGTTCTGCGCCTTGCTGGGGTCATGAAACGGGTCGGGCTGGTTGTCGATCGCGCCCTCATAAACCAGGATGCCGTCCTTGTTGATGACATACATGTCCGGCGTGGTTTTCATGTCGTATAGATGGCCGACGGCGCCGGAGCTGTCGTCAATCCACGCAGTCACGTCCATTTTTTCAGCGGCCATTTCCTTCCGCGCCTGTTCCGGCGTGCGATGGCTGAAATTTTTCGGGTTCACAGAATTTACCAGCAGCCACACGACGCCTTTGGCCGCGAGGTCACTCTGCAATTTCTGCATCGCCCCGGTCTTGTAATGGTTATTACAAAACGGGCAGTCGGAGTTGTAGGATTCGAGCACGACAATCTTGCCCTTGTAATCGCTCAGTTTGACGGTCTTGCCGTTGATGTCCGTGGCCGTGAAATCCGGCGCGGGCTTGCCGATTTCCACCGCCTGCACTGCGACGGTCAAGGCCATTACAGTCGATAAGATAAACGTTTTTTTCATAGGTTTAGAATGTTTAATCGTCGGACTTAGAGACACCAATCTGCCCCGTTCCGTTCAAAAGTCAATGCGCCGCCCGGTCCAGTGTAATGTCGATATGCCGCAGCGGAGAGTGGCGCAGGCCTCTGGCCTGCATGCAGGATTGCTGAAGTTTGCAGGCGGGACGCCTACGCTACTCTTTCAAACTGTCAACGTGCCGCCCGATCCAGCGCATTCAGCACAATGCCCGGCGTCAAAACCGCTGGCAGAACCATGGGTTCGGCGTCCGGATTTTTCGGATAAACCAAAACCAGCGGCACGCCGGCACGGTTGAAACGATTCAATTCTGCTGTGATGCTGTCAGGGAAATGCGTGTAATCGCCGACCAAGGCGACCGCGTTGATGTCCTTCAATTTCTTGCGGACAGACGCAGTTTCGATGGCGATTTTTTTGTTCACCTGGCAGGTGAGACACCAGTCGGCGGTGAAATCCACCAGGACGGGTTTTCCGGCGGCGCGCGCTTGCGTGACGGCTGCCGGACTCCACGGCTGCCAGTCTATGCCTTCGGACGATGTTTTTAACGAAGCTGCGGTCGTGACGATAATCGGTTCGCGCCAATGCAACTGGTTTTCGAGCGCGAAGGCGTAGCCGCCGATGACCAGAATTAAAACGATGACGAGTGCAATGCCTTTGCCGGCGCGGCCACGTTGAACGAACTCGCCGAAAATCCACGCCGCAAACGCCATTAGCACGAGAAAAACGCCGAGCCACAAGACGTTCATGCCGTAGTCGTCAGCCGCAAGATTGAACAACCACACGGCCGTCAGCAGCATTGGGAAACCCATCGCGATTTTGAACTTTTCCATCCATGCGCCGGGCTTGGGCAGAAATTTCAGCCACACCGGGTTCCAGCTCAACACCACATACGGCGCGGCGAGGCCGAGTCCGACGAACAAAAAAATTAAAATGATCAGCGACGCACTTTGAGCGAAGGCAAAACCGAGCGCGGGCGCCAGAAACGGCGCGGTGCAGGGCGTGGCCAGTGCCGTGGCCAGCAACCCATTGAAAAATGCGCCAAGCGCACCCTGCTTGCCGGCAAGTTGTCCTGCTGCACTCAACGTGCGTCCACCCAGGGTAATTTCGAACACGCCGAACAGATTCAGCGCCACGAGCGTAATAAGCGCGGTGAGCACGACGATGAATTCCGGGCTGCCGAACTGCATTCCCCAACCAGCGTGGTGCCCGGCGGCCTTGACGCCGATGACAATGGCAGCCAGCGCAAGGAACGACACCAGCACGCCTGCGGCATAAATCAGTCCGAGTGGGCGGACGCGGCCGGGTTCATGTTGGGCGTGGTTGATAAAGCCGAGGATTTTCAACGCGATGACCGGCAGCACGCACGGCATGATGTTCAGAATCAGCCCGCCAATAAAGGCATAGAGCAGCATTTGGAAAAGGTGCTGCCAATCCAAATCTTTCCAATCAAATAGGCTTCCCTCATCAGGAGGAATTGGTTTTTGAGCAACCAACTGATTCATCGGTGTTATGTCACCAACAGGTAGATGGATTATCACACCACCTCGCCCAGTTTCATATTGAAATGCAAGTACGCCGGATATTTCTTTTGGCCAGTCACCCGAATATTTTTTCACCAGCTTACGCAGGCGAACATTGTTGGTGCTTGTTGAACTTTTCTCTGTTGCGCCTTGGATTTCGTACGAATCAGTGGCGTCTGGATAAAAATCCACCATTGAGTTTTCTGCGGCTAATTCAATGACAAGTAGCCGTGTGTCGCTATTTGTTGTCTCTTCCCACCAAGCACGAATGTCTCGGCCCACACCATTCGGATTTTGCAACACAGGCAGTTTATGCCGCCATTTTTGGAAAAGGCTGTAATTCGCGGAAAGATTTAACGCGTATGAACCGTTCCAATTTGTGATGTTCAGCGTGGCCTCAACCTCGCCACTTCCGGGGATGCACACTTCCTTGCATTCCAGCCAGGAAACCTTGGCCTTCAAATCGAGCGGGCCAGATGGCAGATTGGTCGCCAGTGTCAGCGGCACGAGTAGGACAACCTCGTCGTTGTAACCGTAGGTGGTGACTTCGGCGGGCGGCAATATTTCCGGCAGCGGCCATTGGATTTCGCCGGCGGTAACACCGGGTGGGAGTTGCCATTCGATTTTGGTGGCCATGCCGGCCTCGCCGGGGTTTTTCCAGTAAGTATGCCAGCCCGGCTCCATCTTCAAATCCACGCCGGCCAGCACGGTGTCGCCGGGCCGCGCGGTGTCAGCGGACAAAATCAACCGCGCCTGCGTATGCGCAGCATTCGCGGGGAATGCCGCAAGGCAAAGGCAGGCTGCAAGAATGATTCCGATGTGTCGCACGTTGATTAGATGCCAGATTCGAAGAAGCGTTTGAAGCTATTTTCAATGACAATTCGCCGCGCTGGAAACATCTTGTTCCGGTTTATGCGACTGTGGACGTTGCATCCGAAGCATCTCGATGCCAGGGGACTCGTCGCGCTTTGGCGCGAGGCGTTGCTGGCGCAGAAGGTTTTGCGCGGTGCCACGCGCGGTTACAAACATCATCCGCAACTTGTCCGTTTTGCCGAAACGAAGAATCCGCCTGCGGCGCTGGCAACTTACTTGAAAGCGGTTCATGAAGAAGCTGTGCGGCGCGGCTACAAGTTTGACGGTTCAAAAATTGGCGTCCGGCGCTTTCGCGGGAAACTAAAGGAAACACGCGGTCAATTGCTTTACGAATGGCTGCATCTGAAACGGAAATTGAAGAAGCGTGATCCAGGACGGCTCCGCGATTTGTCTTCGATAAAAATTCCCGCACCGCATCCGCTGTTCAAGATTGTTCCCGGCAAAGTGCGCGAGTGGGAAAAGGTGAGGTGGCAGCGGACGTCAGTCCGCTCAAACCCCGTTGAGAATGAGCCGGCTCACGTCGGCTGCTGCAAAAAATGGACGCCTCAGCCATAACGCGCGCGCAAATTCCATTCGTTCAACAATTCACGGGGGATTTCCGATAGAAATCGCGAAGGCCGCTGCATTGGGTCACCGCCGGAATTGCCGAAGCCGGCGCGCATCAGCGGGAAGCTCAGGTAAAGCTCGCTCTTCGCGCGGGTGATGGCCACGTAGAACAGCCGGCGTTCCTCCTCCTCGCCTTCGTCGTTTTCCATCGAGCGAGAGGACGGAAACAATCCGTCGCACAGCATGATGACGAACACCGCGTCGAATTCCAGGCCCTTTGCCTGATGAATCGTCGAAAGCCGGATTTGCTCGGCGTCGCGGTTCGCGGCCTGGTCGTCCTCGGCCTCGACATTAGTGAGCAGGGCGAGTTGCGTCAGGAAATCCTCGATGGAATTGAATTGGTAGGCGAAGACGGCGAGTTGTTCGAGGTCTTCCAGACGGGTGCGGTAGTTGGCGAAGTTTTCCTTGAGATAATCGTCGTAGCCCGAATCAATCACCAGTCGCAGCATTTTCGCGGCGCTCTGGCGGACGGCTTCATCTTCAAGCTGGGAAATCGTGGCGACAAATTGCGCCCAGGCAGTGGCCGCCTTGGCCGGAACGGATTTGGCGCAGGCTTGAAGCGCAAAGGCGAGGGTTTGGCGTCTAGCATCTGGCGTCTGGGTTTGTGAATCGGGCGTGGCACGTGGTTCGTTCCCCGTAACCGAGACGCGAGATCCCAGACCCTCGGCAAATTTTCGCCAGATTTTTTCCGCTCCCCGGGCGGCGATGCCGGGCAGCAGTTGCACGAGCCGTTTGAAGGCGAGTTCGTCCTGCGGATTGGCAACCAGCTTGAGATACGCCGTGGCGTCCTTGATATGTGCCTGCTCGAAAAACCGGATGCCGCTGGTAATGGAGAAGGGGATGTTGCGCTTGGTCAGCTCAAGCTGCAATTCGAGCGCGTGGAAATGCGAGCGATAGAGCACGGCGATCTGGTTCATGCTCACACCTTCGTCGTGCAACTCCATCACGCGCTGCGCGATGAACGCGGATTGTTGCGCGGCGTCCATGCACGCGACCAACGCCGGTTTCAGGCCGGATTTGCGCGCCGGCGTCAGCGTCTTGGTGAACTGGTTCCGATTGGCGGCTATGGCGGCATTGGCAACTTTCAGAATTTCCGGTGTGCTGCGGTAATTGGTCTCGATTTTAAAGACCTTTGCGCCGGGATAACGTTTGGGAAATTCCAGGATGTTGGCAAAATTCGCGCCGCGCCAGCCGTAGATGCTCTGCGCATCATCCCCGACGACAGTGACGTTGTGGTGCCGCCCGGCGAGCAGGTCAATGAGGTCGCTCTGGAGCTTGTTCGTGTCCTGATATTCGTCCACGAGAATGAACTGGAAGCGGCGCTGGTAATGTTCGCGCGCTTCGGCGTGCTCCTGCAACAACCTGAGCCACAGCGCGAGCAGGTCGTCGAAATCCATCCCGTTCGTCGCGCGCTTGCGTTTGGCGTAGCGTTGTGCGAGGCCGGAAATGTTTTCGGTGAACTGTGAAAAATAACTGAATTGCGCGTCGAGCAGGTCCTCGATGGCATGATGTGTGTTGACGGCGAGCGAAAAAATTTCGTTGAGCACCTCCGGTTTCGGGAAATGCGTGCCTTTCGTCTCGATGCCGGCCTCGGCGATGCACGCCTTGATCAGGTCTTTCGCGTCGTCGCGGTCGAGAATCGTAAAATCGCGCCGGTAGCCGAGCCGGTTGGCGTGCGAACGCAGAATTCGCGCGCCGATGGAATGAAACGTACCACCCCAGAGCGAGGGAATTTCCTGTCCCAGCAAATCCGAGACCCGCCGCATCATTTCGCCGGCGGCCTTGTTGGTGAATGTCAGCAGCAGGATACGGTCGGCAGGAATGCCCTGTTCGAGCAGATAGGCGACGCGGTAGGTGAGCGTGCGGGTCTTGCCCGAACCGGCGCCAGCGATGACGAGCGCGGGGCCGGGCGGCGCGGTGACGGCGGCGAGCTGCTGCGGATTGAGTTCGCGCGCGTAATCAATCTGCAGATGGACTGCGGAATGAAATGATTCGAGCACGTAATCGCGCGACATGGCGCGCCATTCAAAGGGCAAACGACAAGGGGCAAAAGAAAAAAACGTAAAAAGTTTCTCACGAGGTGCACAACGATTGAAAATCCTTCGTTGCCTTCGCGTACTTTGCGCGCCATTTTGTGAACATGAACGACATGGGCAAATTTCTGGTAATTGCCGGCCTGCTGCTGGTGGTGGTGGGCGCGTTGTTCTGGTCGGGCTTTGGCAAAGGCTGGCTCGGCCGTCTGCCCGGCGACATCAATTACACCAGGGGCGATTTCAGCTTTCACTTTCCGCTGATGACCTGCCTGATTTTGAGCGCGCTGCTGACTTTCCTGCTATGGTTGTTCAGGAAATGAATCAGGGAAACAGGAATTCAGGAAATGCCTTTGCCTGACTGATTTGAGTTTCGGAATTTCTGTTTTCCTCATTGGCTTTTAACCTTGACTTCTGCCTTCAATTAGCGAAAATCCTGTTACAAAATCAGCGCAGAGAGCCGATGAAAACCCATCTCGTCCGAGTGCTCGTTGCCAGTCTTGCGCTTCTGGCTGCCAACGCCCCGGCCGCGGTGCTGTATGTGGACGTGAACAGCACCAGTCCCGTGCCACCCTACGCCGATTGGAGCACGGCTGCGACCAACATTCAGGATGCCGTTGATGCTTCGACGAATGGTGATTTGGTTCTGGTGACGAATGGAATTTATCAAACCGGCGGACGGGTGGTTTATGGTTCGCTCACCAACCGGGTAGCCGTGACCAAACCCATCACGGTGCAAAGCGTCAATGGCCCGGCGGCGACCATCATTCAAGGTTATCAAGATGCGAACACGATCAATGGTGATGACGCCGTGCGATGTGCTTATTTGACCAACGGCGTAGTTCTGTCGGGTTTCACTTTGACGAATGGAGCGACGCGAAGTAATGGCGATGGAATGCAGGAACAAATGGGCGGGGGAGCCTGGTGCGAGTCCACCGACGCCATCATCACCAATTGCGTGGTCATGGCCAATGCCGCAAACTATGACGGTGGCGGGGCCGAACAAGGCACATTGAAGAATTGCACCTTGACCGGCAATTCGGCTTTTCAGGGCGGCGGAGCATATTATAGTTCTCTGACTAATTGCTCGCTTACGGCCAATTCAGCGTATTACAGCGGCGGCGCGGATTCTTGCACGCTGAACAACACCACCTTGACCGGCAATTCGGCGTCCTACGGTGGCGGCGCGGGAAACTCGACCTTGAACAACTGCGTGCTGGCAAACAATCAGGCCGAATTGAACGGTGGTGGAGTGGAAAGTTGCACGCTCAATAACTGCACCCTGACCGGCAACTCGGCATTGAATGGCGGTGGCGCCGATTCCAGCACGTTGAACAATTGTGCGTTGGCGGGCAACATGGTTTTATACAATGGCGGTGCCGCTGAAAATTGCACCATGAACAATTGCACAGTTGTTTTCAATTCAGCCACCATCACCGGCGGCGGAACTGATTCGAGCACGCTGAATAATTGCATCGTTTATTTTAATTCCGCGCCGGTCGGGGCAGATTGCTCCGGCGGCACTTTGAATTTTTGCTGCACCGCGTCGCTTCCCGGCAGCGGCACGGACAATATTACCGCCGATCCGCAATTGACCGACACGGCCCATATCAGCGCCAGTTCACCATGCATCGGCACGGGCAGTGCGAATTATTCGACCGGCGCAGATATTGACGGCGAGCCGTGGCTGAATCCGCCGTCCATCGGCTGCGATGAATATTATGCCGGCACCACAAGCGGCTTGTTGAGCGTGGCGATTCAAACGGATTACACGAATGTGGCGCCGGGTTTTGTGGCGAAATTTGCCGGGCTGATTTATGGGCACGCCGCGAACAGTTTCTGGGATTTTGGCGACGGAACGATTGTGAGCAATCAGTTGTCCGTTTCACACAGTTGGACAGCGACGGGAATCTACCCCGTTGCGCTGACAGCTTACAACGACAGCAATCCGGGTGGAATCAGCGCAACCGTGATGGTGTGTGTGACGACACAACAGGTTTACTATGTTGATGCTGGCAGCACTAACCCGGTCGTTCCTTTTCTCACTTGGAGCACGGCGGCGACGAACATTCAGGACGCGGTAGATGCGGCGGTTCCGGGAGGAACGGTACTGGTCAGCAATGGCGTTTATCAAACCGGCGGACGGGTGGTTTATGGCTCGCCGACCAATCGAGTGGTCATTAGAAAACCCATCACGGTGCAAAGCGTCAACGGTCCGTTGGTAACGGTGATCAAAGGCCATGCAGATACGAACACGATCGATGGTAATGACGCCGTGCGATGCGTGTATTTGACCAGCGGCGTAACTTTGGCGGGATTCACGCTGACCAATGGGGCAACACTAATTGATCAATTCGAATCTTTGGATAACCATTTCTACAGCGGCGGCGGGGCATATTGTGAATCAGTCACATCAGTTATCTCCAATTGTGTTATCACCGGCTGTTCTGCCTCCGACACTGGCGGCGGGGCAGACGGGGGAACTTTGAACAATTGTGTTTTGACCAACTGTTCAAGCTTTGTTGGTGGCGGGGCAGGCGATAACACACTCAACAATTGTGTGCTTGCCGACGATTCGGCCGGTTATGGCGGCGGAATTTACAACAGCACGGCGAATAGTTGCCTGTTCGTCAAAAACTTTGCCAACAATTCAGGCAACACTGGCGGCGGAGCATATTATAGCACGCTGACTAATTGCTCGTTTACGGCCAATTCAGCGGAATACAGCGGTGGCGCTGATTCTTGCACGCTGAATGATTGCACGTTGACCGGCAATTCGGCGTCCTACGGTGGCGGCGCGGGTAGCTCGACCTTGAACAACTGCGCGCTCACCGGCAATTCAGCTTCACAGAACGGCGGCGGCGCAGAAAGTTGCGCGCTCAACAACTGCACGTTGACCGGCAACTCGGCGGTCAATGGCGGCGGCGCCGACAACAGCACGCTCAACAATTGCATCGTTTATTACAACACCGCGCCCGGCGGGGACAACTATTCCAGCAGCACTTTGAACTATTGTTGCACCACGCCACTGCCCGACAGCGGCGCGAACAACATCACCGCCGAACCGCAATTGACCGACACCGCGCATATCAGCGCCAGTTCGCCCTGTATCGGCGCGGGCAGCACTAATTATTCCACAGGTGTGGATATTGATGGTGAGTCCTGGCTGAACCCTCCCTCCATTGGCTGCGACGAATTTCATGCCGGCGCAACCGGAGGATTAAGCATCAACATTCAGGCGAACTATACGAATGTGACGCCGGGTTTCGTGCTGAATTTTAACGGGCTGATTTATGGACACGCCGCAGACAGTTTCTGGGATTTCGGCGATGGAACAGTGGTAAGTAATCAACTGTCCGTCTCGCATGGCTGGGCGGCGGTTGGAGATTATCCGGTTGCGTTTGTAGCTTTCAATAACAGCAATCCCGGCGGTGTCAGCGCGACCGTGACGATCCATGTGGTAACACAGCCCATCCTCTACGTTTCGTTGGCCAGCGCCAACCCACTGTCGCCTTATCTTTCATGGGACACAGCGGCGACCAGCATTCAAGACGCAATCGACGTCAGCGCCACGGCGGGAGCCCTTGTGCTGGTGAGTAACGGGGTTTACAACGTCGGTGGCCGGGTGGTTTATGGTTCGATGACGAACCGCGTGGCCGTCAACAAGCCAATTATCGTTCGCAGTGTAAACGGGCCGGCGTTCACGGCGATTGAAGGTTTCATGACTAACGATGTCAGCGCCATCCGTTGTATTTATCTGACGAACAACACGATGCTGATCGGTTTCGCTTTGACCAATGGCGCGACCATTCAGGGCAACGACTATGTCCATGAATGGACAGGCGCGGGCGCCTGGTGCGAGTCATCCAGTGCCATCGTGTCGAATTGTGTTTTCGTGAACAACACCGCGCAAGGCGACGCCGGCGGTGTTTACGGCGGGACGATGGTCAATTGCACGTTTACCAACAACTACGGCTACGACGGCGGCGCGGCGATCTCCAGCAGCCTGGAAAACTGCACGCTCCTGAACAACCGGGGTTATATCGGCGGCGGGGCGTGCAATTCAAGCCTGACGGGCTGCACCCTAACGGGTAATTTCACTTACATTGACAGCGACTACACGGCCAACGGCGGTGGCGCGTCCGGCTGCACGCTGACCGATTGCGTGATTTCTGGAAACTCATCGTTGACCGGTGCGGGCGCGAGCGGCAGCACACTCGTCAATTGCGCGTTAACCGGCAACTCGACGGAACGCGGCGATGGTGTGTGGCCACAAGACGGCGGCGGAGCCAATGGCAGCATACTCGTCAATTGCACGGTAATTGGCAATTCAGCGATCAACACCGGCGGCGGTGTGAATTCATGCACACTGACAAACTGCATTGT
>Ga0181538_10001206_pt1 | contig 29720 bp, 36 predicted proteins | sample PEATcosm2014_Bin_40_FD_119773 | JGI IMG/M metagenome (GOLD analysis project Ga0181538, IMG submission 119773) | Peatland microbial communities from MTU Mesocosm Facility, Houghton, MI, USA - PEATcosm2014_Bin23_30_metaG | ecosystem: Environmental > Terrestrial > Soil > Wetlands > Peat | place... | reverse complement strand
GCCGCAGACGCAAACCTTGCCCATCTGACGGGCCACGAGCGCCGCGTGCGAACTGACGCCGCCCTTCGCGGTGAGAATGCCTTCGGAGGCAATCATGCCGCGCAAATCTTCGGGGGAAGTCTCATTGCGGACGAGCAGGACCTTTTCGCCCTTGGCTGCGGCCGCATCGGCGCGATCGGCGTTGAGATACATCTTGCCACAGGCGGCGCCGGGGCCGGCGGGCAAACCCTTGGCAATGCACTTGGCGGCCTTCATCGCCTTGCGTTCGAACACGGGCGCGAGCACCTGGTCCAACTGGTCGGCCGGCACGCGCTTGATGGCCGTTTTCCAATCAATCAGCTTTTCCGCCTCCATCTCGATGGCGAAACGGACCGCCGCGAGGCCGGTGCGCTTGCCGTTGCGGGTCTGGAGCATGAACAGCTTGCCGTCCTGAATCGTAAACTCGAAATCCTGCACGTCTTTGAAGTGCGATTCGAGGGTCTTGCGGACCTGTTCCAGTTCGCCAAAAGCCTGCGGGAGGACGGCTTTGAGTCTGGCGACGGGATCGGGCGTGCGCACGCCGGCGACGACGTCTTCGCCCTGGGCGTTGATGAGGAATTCGCCGTAGAAAACTTTCTCGCCGGTCGCTGGGTCGCGGGTAAAGGCAACGCCGGAGCCGGACTTGTCGCCGGTGTTGCCGTAAACCATCGCCTGCACATTGACGGCGGTGCCCCACTCGGCGGGAATGCCGTATTTGCGGCGATAGACGATCGCACGGTCGTTCATCCAGGAACCGAACACGGCGCCCGTCGCACCCCAAAGCTGCTTCCAGGGGTCCTGCGGAAATTCACTGCCGGTACGTTCCTTGATCAAGGCCTTGAACCGTTTCACCAGTTCCTGGAGGTCCTTGACGGTCATCTTCGTGTCTTCGATGTCCGCGTGATGGCGATCGTGCTTGAGCTGGTGGATGACCACTTCAAACGGCTCGTGGTCCTCGTCCTTGCCCTTCTGGACGCCCATGACGACGTCGCCGTACATCTGGATGAAGCGGCGGTAGCAGTCCCAGGCGAAACGCTCGTTCTTGGTCGCCTTGACGAGGGCGAGAACGGTGGCGTCGTTGAGGCCGAGGTTGAGAATGGTGTCCATCATGCCGGGCATCGAGTCGCGCGCGCCGGAACGGACGGAAACGAGCAGCGGCATGGCCGACTGATCGCCGAACTTCGTGCCCATGATTTTCTCGATGAAAGCGATGCCTTCCTTGGCCTGCGCGTCAAGGACCTTCGGGTAGGTCTTCTTGTTGTCGTAATAGTAGGTGCAGACCTCGGTGGTGATGGTGAAACCGGGAGGCACCGGGAGACCGATGCGGGACATTTCGGCGAGGTTCGCGCCCTTGCCGCCGAGGAGGGGTTTCATGGAACCGTTGCCATCGGCCTTCTTGTTGCCAAACAGATAAACGTACTTCGATGTTTTAGCCATAAATGTTCAATTCAAAATAATTGCGCTTTCAATTTCGCACGGGGAATTCCACCGAAATAAAGCGGGGCGCAATTTATCAGACGCGCGCCCCATGTCAACGAACGAAACCGGAAAAGCCAAAATCTGCTGCATCAATAACAATAATTGATGTCCGCCAACGGAAAGCGCTGAAAAACAACGAAGTTTGACACGAATTACACGAATTGACGCGGATTTTTAACCGCCACTTGTCGCGCCGAAGCCTGGGCGAAGGCGGAAGAACGCAAAGGAAGGGACGCAGCGCTCGCCGCAGCGAAGCCTATGGCGCAGCTGGGCCGGGGCGTCCGCGATGTCATTTAAATCTTCGCTTGTCAGTTGTGGGATTCGGATTCAGCATCAGCCTATGAATATCAAACGTCTATCAATTGCCTTCGCGGTGGTTTCGTTTCTTCCTCTGCTTGCACACGCACAAACCGGAGAGTCAGGTGGGGGCAGTTCGATGCTTTCCAATATGCTCTGGACGATCGCGCCTTTTATCATGATTGGCGTTCTGTTCTACTTTTTCTTTGTCCGGACGTTACGCAAAAACCAGAAACGGAGTGACGATTACATTGCGAGTCGAAAGCTACATAACGAGCGGGTCGAGCAGATTCTGGAGCGTATTGCCAAGGCGCTTGAGCAAAAGGATAAAGATGTGGTTTGACAACCAACCGTTACCGTTCCGACGTGACTGAGCCCTGAACGTCAGGCGACTTAACCATCAATGCGCATTATTTCATACATACTCCTGGTGGTCGGCATTTTATTGTTGGCGAGTGCCGGGTATGACGAATTTTGTGGCAGTACCCGCACCCCAACCAGCAAATACAATCCCATTTCCGAAACGGTCACCAAGAACGGCAATCCCGAAACGTTCCACAACGCGATGACTTATCATTGGTTCTACGCAGTTATGCTCTTGGGTGCGGGCGGCATCGCATACTGGATTGACAAGGGACAGGACAAGGTCGATCCGATGTCGCCGGATAAAGATGAGAATATTGACAATGAATTGCGAAAAGACGATATGGACGAGGAAATGAAGAACAAGGAGGAACAGCAAAAGTAGCCTCGGCGCCGGCGGAAACCGGCCCGGTCGGGGATCCGCCGTCGCTGCGCTATGGCGCGACAAGCAGGTGGCAAGTGACAGGAATTGAAAATTCAGGGGATTGGATATTCTTCAAGTTTGTGGCCGTCCTGATCCGTCCGCCATGCCTTCTGCAGTTTCCATGGGCCGTAAATGGATTTCCGGACCAGGTGATAATGATACGACGATGCATCGCCCCTTTTCCGAACGATACCGGTCACCGAATCGGGATAGTGAACCCGATAATGGGGCCTTTCCGCGATTGATCCCTCCGTTAGTATTTCGTCCCTTTTGGCAAAGCCCGGCAGCCGGCCGTCGGTGTTCAGATTGTGCAGGAATCCAAGGCAGCCCAACATGTCTCCGGTCAGCAGGGAACCGTAGCTGGTCCGGGTCGGTTTGAGGTACATCGTCCGGTTCGGAAAATCCAGGCTGACGAGGTGCCGGGACAGGAAGAGGAACCCGATGCCGCCGAATCCGATGTTTTGTTTGGTTAAAGAAACCCAAGCATAGGTTTCCCCGTCCAGCACTCCGTCGCTCCAACGGGCTTCTCCGTTCGTCGGCAGGTTCGCCTGATTGGTCCATAGCTGGAAAAATTCCGGCATCAACCGCCCGTCCACATTGTAGCCGGTGTCAACCAGCGAACACGCATCCTTTGCGCCTAAAAGGTTTCCGCGAATGCAAGGACAACGGTCCTTCAGGAACGTCAACGGGAATGCCTTGCCCCACTCTTGTTTGTTCGCCCGCTCATCATCAAGAAAACGCATTTTACCGGCGGTAAAATCCAACTGGAGACAATAGTGTTCCAGAACATCCATGCCCAGAACCCCCATGATGACGGGTTGATCGGGATCGGATGACATGTGCTGGAGATCATGGGTGGCGATTTTATTGCCGGTCATCAGCAGTGGTGTACGCCCCAAATAGAGTTTGGGAGCCGCATAGACCTCGGATTCCCAATTGGTATACCAATGCCGGATATTTACGGTGCCGAAGCATTTTCCCAATTTGGGCACCAGAGATTCGTCGAAGATGGTGGCCGTCGACCCGGTGTCCACCAGAAATGGCAATTCTTCGCCGCTCTCCAACCGGACCTTCACAATCAACCAGCCGCCGCGGCCTGCATCCGGGTTCATCGTCACGTCAGCGGGCCGTCGGAAACCGACTGACCTTGTTCTGTGTCTCGGGTTGACACGGCAACAGCTCGGGTATTGGCAGGATAGTGAAGCTCTTTTCCGTCATGCGGTTGAAGTCGCAGAGAACAATAACTTTGCGCATAACGGTCTCGGCACCGCCCTTCTCAAGAAAGGCCAGATTGACGAGGCCATCAGCCAATACTGGGAAGCCATTCGACTCAACCCCAATGACGCCATCTTCCACAACAACCTCGGCAACGCCTTCGTGAAGAAGGGCCAAACCGATGAGGCCATTCGCCAATTTCAGCAAGCCGTCCGCCTGAAACCCGATAACGCCGAGGCCCACAACAACCTCGCGCGCGCACTGGGAATGAAGGACGCACCAACGGGCCGCTGATTCATGGGCTGTTGGCGGTCGCGTCGCCGGCCCCCCACGCTTGCAACGAAAAACCCCTGCCGATGCGGAGTTTCCCTGCGGCTCTACTGGTCTTTGCCATGTCGCAAATTTCCTTCAAGACAACGCTGATTTTTTAAGCATAGGCTTTAATGAGCCAACCGCCGGCGGCAGGATTTCCAGTCAATTCGGCGAGGCCCCGGCGATGCTCAAGGTGATTTCAATGGTGTCGGAGACCTTGTCCTCAAACTGGCCGGGATTGATGTTGAAATCGCCGCGCTTGATGGTGAAGCTGGCGCGGACAACCAGCAAATCGCCTTTTTGATTCGGTACCCGCTGGCTGAGCTTGTCTTTCATATACGTCAGTTTCACGGGCACGGTAAGCTCCTTGGACACTCCTTTGAGCATGAACGTGCCGGTCACGTCCGCCATTGTGGTGTCGCCGGTAGTCTTGACGTTTTTAAATTCCTTCGATTCAAAAGTGATTTCAGGAAACTTCGCCGCATTGAGCCATTTGTCGCTCAACATGTGCTGCTTTTGCATCGGGTTCGGCAACATGAGCGACCCAGTGGCCACAATGATTTTGCCCCGGGTTGTGCCGGGATTTTCCGGGTCGAATGTGACGGTGCCGGAAACACCGCTGGCGTTGCCGTTGATGGCTTCCAGCGGCGCATCAAGTTTGAAGCCGGCGTTGTTGATGCCCTTAGGGTCTTTGAAGTCAAACGTCTGCGGCGCGGCGAACACAATGCCCGTCACGCCGATGAGAGTCAGGATGGCGAGTTTCGTTTTCATTATTTGGTTTCCATTTTTGGTTGTTTTGATTTTCGCGGAACAAAAAGGGCAATGCCGGCCAGAACACCCGCGCCCAGCAAGGTGGCGCCCAGAAAATCAACTCCCGGAACAAATTCGGCCTGCCATTGAATTCCTTCCAGGCCCGTGACCGCATCCACGGTTTTGATCGGAATGTGCGTTTTGGTCCAGCCACGGTTCGCTCCGGCCGCCGCCCAAAAAACGATTGAACCAACCATTATTATCGCCGCGATTATGCGAAGAAACCTTTTCATGCATTCGCCCGGGCAGCTCAATTCAGGTCGAATAAAATAACCTGCGCCGGACCGGTTGATTCGAGAGTCAGTTTGTTTTCGTCCGAGACGGCCGCACCGGCGCCGGCTTTCAACGGCAGGCCGTTCAATTCCATTTCGCCTTCCGCCACCTGCAGCCAGCCGTAACGACCGGGCTTGAACGTGTGACCGATCTTGTCCCCGACACCAAGTTTGCCAATGAACACGTCCACGTCCTGATTGATGGGAATGGAACCGTCACGCCCGGATTTCGATGCGGTCAGATAAAGTTTTCCCGGCGCGGCTTGGGCGAAGGATTTTTCCGCGTAGGTAGGTTTCGCGCCTTTATGGTCGGGCAGAATCCAGATTTGCAGCAGATGCACCGGCTCGGTCGGCGACGGATTGAATTCGCTGTGCGCCACGCCGGTCCCGGCGGCCATGTATTGGACTTCGCCGGGGCGGATGATGCGACCGTTGCCCATCGAATCCCTGTGTTCCAGCGCGCCGCTCAAAACGCAGGTGATGATTTCCATGTCCCGATGCGGGTGCGTGCCAAAGCCGCCGCCGCCCGCGATGGTGTCGTCGTTGATCACCCGCAACGCACGGAAGCCCATGTGACGGTCGTCATGGTAATCGGCAAACGAAAACGTGTACCAAGTGTTGAGCCAGTCAAAATTGGCGTGACCGCGCTCATCGGCTTTACGGATCGTGATCATATTCGTTTAAATTTGCTGTACGAGCTCGTTGGTGTCATAGCGGACCTTGGGCAGGCTTGCGTATTTGTCGTTGGCGGCGCGATAGCCCAGCGCGCAGGCTACCACCGTTGCGTAGCCACTGCCGTTCAAACCGAGCACCCGGTCATATTCGGCGGGGTTAAGCCCTTCCATCGGACAGGCGTCCACGCCCAGCACGGCGGCGCAGGTCATCAAATTGCCAAGCGCGATGTAAGCCTGGCGTGTCGCCCATTCGTGGGCGATTTTGCCTCGCGGACCGTTGACGACGTCGCCAAGCATCAGGTCGCGGTAAAAGTTCAGGGACTCGGCGGGAATTTTGCGGATGTCGCTGGTGCGCTGGATGAGTTTGGTCACGTCGGCGTCAGTTACTTTGGTGCGCGCGGTGAACACGACAAAGTGTGAGGCATCCACCACCTGCTTCTGGTTCCACGAATGCGGCAACAGTTCGGCACGCTTGGCGGGGTCGTTGATGACGAGAAAATGATACGGCTGCAGGCCGTAGGAAGTCGGCGTGAGCACGAGCGCGCGCTCCAGGGTTTGCCAGATGTCGGCGGGAATTTTTTGGGTCGCGTCAAATACTTTCGTGGCGTAACGCCATTGCAACGCCTTCAGCAATTGTTGGGTAGTTTCATTATTCATAGTTCAAATTAGATTTTATCTTTGCTCAGGGTGGCACATTATTTTGGAAAAGCAAATCGCGCGACGGGATGAATTGAGATCTCTAAAAAGAACCCGCTCATCGTGGCGGCGTGTCGGCAGACCGCCGCATTGCTTTGGGAAATTGTATTGTCCGGCTTTCTGCCGAAAGCCGCTACGCCTGATTTTCAACGGTCTCAATGATTACAGCAGTTTTGACTTTTGGCCATGGTCAGGTCAATTTGTGAACCGGCATGAATCCGTCAGCCATTCGCATCCGCCGCGCAACCACGGACGATTTTCAAAGCTTGAAGTCGCTTTGGATTTCCATGCGCCTGCCGGCGGGTGAATTGGAAAAGCGGCTGACCGAATTTCAGGTAATTGAAGCCGACGACGGACAAATCGTCGGCGCCATCGGCGTTCAAATCATCCGCCAGCACGCCCTGCTCCACAGCGAAGGGTACACGGATTTTGCCGTGGCCGATGCCGCGCAGCAATTGTTCTGGGAACGCATCCAGACCATCACCGCCCATCACGGCGTCTTTCGGCTGTGGACGCAGGAAAACACGCCGTTTTGGGTTCGTTGGGGCTTTCAACCCGCCACGATCGAACAACTTGAGCGCCTGCCCGCGGAATGGAAACCTTCCGAAGGGAAATGGCTCACCTTTCAGCTTAAAAATGAGGAAGCCATCGCCGCGCTCGACAAGGAGCTTGAGGCATTCCGGGAATCGGAAAAAAAGCGCACCGCCGAAACACTGGAGCAAGCCCGCACAATGACGACCACCATCACCGTCATCGCATTTGTTGTGGGGATCATCCTCATCGGCGTCGCCTTTTATCTTTTCATCCGCCGTGGTTTTTCACCGATGCGCTGACGGCAGGTTGAACTCGTCCGCGTGGTATGAGCTGCGCACCCTCGGGCCGCTGGCGACGTGAACAAAGCCCAGCTCCCTTGCCCGCCTGCCGTATTCTGCGAATTTCGCGGGCGAAATAAATTCCACCACCGGCAAATGTTTCAGCGTGGGCTGGAGATACTGGCCCAGCGTGAGAATGTCGCAACCCGCACGGCGCAAATCTCCCAGCGCCACCATGACTTCCGCTTCCGCCTCGCCCAAACCGAGCATCAGGCCGGACTTGGTGTAAATTGTGCCGCCGCGTTTCACCTTCACCTTCCGCAGCACGCTCAACGAACGGTCGTAAGTTGCGCGATGACGCACCGTCGGTGTCAGCCGCCGGACGGTTTCCAGGTTGTGATTGAAAATGTGCGGGTTGGCCGCCAGCACGGCTTCAATCGCAGCGTCGCTCTCATTGAAATCCGGCACCAGCACTTCAATCACGATGCCCGGATTCAGTTCGCGCACGGCCTCAACCGTTTTCCGGAAATGGTCCGCGCCGCCATCCGCCAGATCGTCGCGCGCGACGGCGGTGATGACGATGTGCCGCAGCCGCATTCGCCGGGTGGCCTCGGCCACGCGCCTCGGCTCGTCCGCTTCGAGCGGCAGCGGTTTGGCCGTGGACACCGCGCAAAAACCGCAGGCGCGGGTGCAGCGGTCGCCGGCGATCATGAAAGTCGCCGTGCCCTTCTCCCAGCATTCCCAGTGATTCGGGCACTTCGCGCTTTCGCAGACCGTGTGCAGCTTTAATTCGTCGAGCAGGCTGCGCGTGCGCACGAAGCGATCCGACGTGGGCAGCTTGATGCGCAGCCAGTCCGGCAGGCGCGGTCGCGGTTTCAATTCAGTCGTCGTCACAAATTTATTTTAACCACGGATGAACACGGATGGACACGGATAAATATAAAATTGAATTGTTCCCCTCTCCCGCCGCTCCGCGTCACCCTCTCCCCGCCAAACGGGGAGAGGGCGGGGCGAGGGGCGCGTTTCATTTCGTTTGTTTTCAATCCGTGTCTATCCGTGTTCATCCGTGGTTGACATCTTTTTCCAAAATTTCGCCAGCTCCTCCGGCCCGAAATCGGCCAGCACTTTGCCATCCACCTCAATCACCGGCGCAAGTTCCTGGCCGGAAAGCCGCACCATTTCATCAAAAGCCGCTTCGTCGGCAATCACGTCAATCTTCTCATATTCGATGTCATGGTCGTCGAGCCAGCGCATGGCCTTGTGACACCAGGGGCAATAGGACTTGATGAATAACCGGGGTTTCATCGGGAAAATTCAATCATTGATGGACTTAACGCTGCTCGCGCCAAAACCACAGATTTTGGATTGCGGCGGGAAGCGAAGCGCCACGCCGCTTTTGGACACAACCACCCATACGAAAAGCGGTGTCGCCACTGCGCTCTGCCACCGCAGTCCAAATTTGTGTCATCCGTGCGCGAACTTCTGTCATTGTATTACGGATTATTCAGAAATAAATGTCAGAGTCGAAGTGACGAGACTCAAAATCGGTTACAACTTTTTCTTCGAGTCGTCGGACACCTGGATCTTGGTCGTACCGACATCCTTGATTACAACCGTCGTCGTCCGATCAACGTCGCGGTCATTGCCGTTGAAGCTCACCTTGCCCTGCACGTGGTATTGGTATTTGGCGAGCTGGCCGTCCTTGACCCAGAATTTCACCGAACCCTTGGCGTCACTGACAGTCGGGCCTTCATCGCCGCCCCGCGGTGGCCTGAAAGCGAGCATCGCTTTCGCGCCGGCTTCAGTCAAATCACTCGCATAAGCATCGCCGTCTTTCTTGAGTTCCTTGGCCTGGTCGGCCAGATCCGTGGCTTCCACCGCCGGGGTCTTGAAGCTTTGCAACCGGCGCGCGAGGAATTGGTTCGGATTGAACCCGCCGTCGCCATTGTCCTGGCTCAACTCCGCCAGCGATTGCCAGCCGTCCTCGGTCTTGGCCGCGCCTTTGCCGCCCTTGAGCACGGCCTCGACCGTGTCGTCGCGCATCGAGAGGGACAGCCAGGTGTATCCACCATTCTCCGTTTTCCCCTCGGTCGGACCGTTGAACCGCCCGCCGCCGTTCGGAGATTCGACGGTGGCTTTCCAACTGTAATTCGTCTGGTTGCCGAGCGCTTTGGCGGCGGATTTGACAGCATCCTTGGGGCTGGCATCGGCGGCAAAAAGCGAGCCGGCCAGCAGGACCATTGTGCCGAATAGAATATTTCTTTTCATTGGGAACCTTTGGTTAATTTTTCTGGTACGGGATGGAACATGGCACTCATGCCGCCTTGCTTCCACAAAATAATTTGCGCTCAACTGGCCGGCGCATGGTTTTGTGACACCACGGGCAATAAGGTTTGATGAAAAGGCGGTTTTCATCGGATTTTTAACGCTTCTGTTCGTAACGGGCAATTCGTTTGTCCCAATCACCGTTCCAGCCTTGCTCTTTCGCCTGGTTGCACAATTGAATAGCACCGTTGTAATCTTTTTGCTTTTCCAAAATAATTGCCAATTGCTCATAGCCAGCATGACAAGGCAACTCGTTAGAGCGTGATTCTCTCCGAAACGCCTTCGCCGCTTGAGGGGCTAAAGCAATCTGATTTTTGCAAGCAAAGATGGCGAGTTCCGATGCCGACGAATCAACTTCCCGCGCTCGGTAGCTATTTTTTATCATTTGGCCGTATGCAAAATGAGCATCAAGTGTATTGTTTCCGACAGTTTGAATTGCCTTTTCGACAATTCGCTTTCCAATCGAAAAATCTTCAGCTTTTTCAAACCAACCAGCCAAGGCCATTAAAAGATTAGAAGCTGTTTGCGTCGTTTCTAATATTTTCCCATGAGTTAAAGGTCGCGAGTTGCCACCGAGAGGCTTGAATTTTTGCTCAATGTACTTGCGTTCATTTGCTGAAAATTTTGTGAGCCACCAATCACCCAAACCAAAATAACCAAGCTCACCTTCAATTTTCGGGCTAAACAAATTGGAAAGAAGGCCAAACATTTATCCGCCAATCTGCTTCTGGTAATCTTCCGGCGACAGCAGCGCGTTCAGTTCGGCAGGGTTGGTCAATTTGATTTTGTAAAACCAGCCGCTGGCGTGCGGTTCGCTGTTCACCAGCGCCGGATCGTCCACGACCAGCCGGTTCGCCTCCAGAATTTCGCCGCTCACCGGCGAGTAAATGTCGCTGGCGGTTTTCACCGATTCCACCACCGCACAAGCCTCGCCGGCTCTGACCTTCCGGCCCACATCCGGCAGCTCGACAAAAACGATGTCGGTCAATTCATGCTGCGCGTGGTCGGTGATGCCGACGGTTGCCGTGTCCACGTTGACGCGAACCCACTCGTGAGATTTCGTGTATTTCAAATCGGATGGAATATTGCCCATAAAAATATGGCCGTGAGAATACGCGGATTTTTAAAATTGAAAATACTTTTCAGCAGCAACTGGAACCGGATTGCAAATGACGAATGACTAAATCCGAATGACGAAAGAATGACGAATTCCAAAGCTCGAAGATTGGGGCTTAGACATTGGGAAATTCTTTCGTCATTATGGTTTCGTCATTAGTCATTTCCGCTCACAGAGACCGCGTCAGCAATCCCGGAACGCAACCAAGGAGCACCACCAGCAAAGCCAGCAGGACCAGCACAAACATCGTGACCGGCGGAACCTTGATGGCAGGCGCGTTTTCCGCGGCATCCAGCACGTAAGCCTGCTTCAACACCCGCAGGTAATAGTAGAACGACACGGCGCTCATCAGGATGGCCAGAATCACCAGCCAGAGCAGACCGAGATGTTCGGCGTCTGTGCCCACGACTGCGCTGAACACGAAAAACTTCCCAATGAAACCCGCCAGCGGTGGAATACCGGCCAGTGAAAGCAGGAACACCAGCAGGCACAACGATAATCCCGGCGCGCGACGGCCGAGTCCGGCAAAATTAGCCAGCGCATTGCCACCCGTGGCTTCCTCCACCACCGTCACCACGCCGAACGCGCCCAGCACCGTCAACGCGTAGGTGATGACATAAAACAGCAGCACACTCCGGCTGGACGGCGTGTTGGCCAGGACGCCGAGCAACATATAGCCCGCATGAGCGATGGCCGAGTAAGACAGCAGGCGTTTCACGCTTGATTGCACGATGGCGGTGAGGTTGCCCAGCACCATCGAAAGTGCGGCTACGACGGCAATCACCGGCGTCCAGCCGGACACATAGCCGTGCCAGACCGCGCTGCCAGCCGCGCCGGCAAAACCCAGCGCCAGGATTTTGGCGAGGATGTAAAAGCTGGCGACCTTGGAACCGGAGGCGATGAACGCCGCGCTCGGCGTGGGCGCGCCTTCATAGGCATCCGGCGCCCACAAATGGAACGGCACCGCCGCCACCTTGAATCCAAATCCGATTACGGTCGTCACGATGGCCACCAGCAACAAAGGATCGAGTCCCCTGCCCTTCAATGCCAAGGCGATTTCCGGCAGGTTGGTTGAGCCGGACAACCCGTAAAGCAGGCTGAAGCCGAACAGCAGAAACGCCGCGGACATGCCGCCGAACAGGAAATATTTCAACGCCGCCTCGCTGGACCGGGCGTTGCGCTTGTTGAACGCCGTCAGGATGTAGAGCGAGAGACTGGCCAGTTCCAAGGAGATGAAAATCATCAGCAGGTCCTCAGCGCTAACCAGGAGCATCAGGCCCATCGTCCCCAGCAGGACCAGCGAAAGGTATTCGCCGACGTGTTCGGTGAATTTACCGGACACGGAAATCAGCACCGTAAAAATTGTCAACACCAGCAGCACGAGCTTCAGAAAGTTTGTCAACGGGTCCACGATCAGCAGGCCGTGCAACGGGTCGGTGGGTCCGTAATGGGTGAACGTGAACATCGCCGCCATCAGGCAGCCCACGATGGCAACCATCGCTCCGGTTGCGAAGCGGCGGGCCACGGATTCGCCGCGCAACGCGATCAAGTCCACTGCCAGCACCATCAACACGGTAATGGCCAGGGCGGTCTCCGGCGCGGCTGCCCGCAGGACTTCGAGGTAGTTCACAGCGCCCCCCCCTTCAACAGCCGCTCAAACAGCGGCGAATTCAGGCATGGTTGGATCCAGTTCAAGAGGAGACCGGGAAAAAGCCCGATGACGAGCGACGCGGCAATGAGCATCACCGCCCCAACTCGTTCCGGCGCCGAAATAGGTTCCAACGGATGGTCGTGGCCGGATTTGGCTGGCGTTGCATCCGAATAAAACGCCTTTTGCACGGCGCGCAGGATGTAGGCCACGCCCACCACGATTCCAATCCCCGCCAGGATGGCTGCCACCGGAAACACCTTCCATGCGCCCATGAGAACCTGGAGTTCGGCCACAAACCCGCTGAAGCCGGGCATTCCCATCGAGGCCATGCCCGCCAGCACAAACGTCACCCCGGCGAAAGGCAGAAGTTTGCCAAGCTGCATCGTTTGCAGATCGTTGAAATCGCGCGTGTGCGTCCGGTCATAAACCATCCGGCCCACGACGGCGAACAACAGTCCGGCGATGATGCCGTGCGAAAACATTTGCAGCACCGCCCCGCTGAGGCCGATGGTGTTCAGCGTGGCCAGGCCCAGCAGCACAAACCCCATGTGACTCACGCTGGAATAACCGATGACAAACTTGAAATCGCGTTGCACCAGCGCCACGCCCGCACCATAAATAATGCCGATGACCGCCAGCGCGGCAATTTCGCCCTGCCACATGCGAACGCCTTCGGGGAACAGCATCATCGCCACCCGCAGGCAGCCGTAGGCGCCAAGTTTCATCACCACCCCAGCGAGCAACATCGAGCCGGCGGTGGGCGCGGCAACGTGGCCGGTCGGCGCCCAGGTGTGAAACGGCCACAGACCCGCGAGAATCCCGAATCCGACGAACACCAGCGGAAACACCCAGTGCTGGAAACCCAGCGGGAACGATACCCTGGACAGCTCCATCAAATCGAGCGTCGCATGGCCGGTTTGCGCCCGGGCCACGACCCACGCGGCGATCAGCCCGATGAGCACGAGATGGCTGCCGACAAACGAGTAGAGCGCCAGTTTCATCGCGCCATATTCCTTCCGCGTGCTGCCCCACCGCGCGATAAGGAAATATTTCGGAATGATCGTCAGTTCGTAGAACACGAACAACAGCAACACGTCGAAGCTGAGAAAAACGCCATACACGCCGCCAATCAACGCGAGGTAGAAGGCGAAAAATTCCTTGGTGCGCTTTTCAATGTTCCACGAAAACAAAATGCCCGCCACCGCCGCCAGGCCAGTCAGCACCACCAGCACCAGGCTGATGCCATCAGCCGCCAGATAATAACTCGCGCCGAGTGCCGGAATCCACGGGACCTTGACAATCGTCGTCACCTCGCCCGGATTGGGCTGCTGGACCGAACCGGCGAATGCCACGACACAACCGGCGATGGCCGTCAACAGGGCGATGATGCGCGCCGCCCACGCCGCCTCGCGCGGCAGGAGCATCAGCACCAGCACCCCGATGAATGAAATGTATATGGTCCAGGCCAGCATTTTAAATTTTCGATTGCCGATTGCCGATTGCCGATTGCGTTTCGGCGAAATTAAATCCGTGTTTATCCGTGTTCATCCGTGGTTAAAAATTCAATTGTTGCACCATCTTCACGACGGTCGCGTCCACCATGCTCAGCACAAGCTGCGGCCAGATGCCGAGCGCGAACATCAGCGCGATGGGAACTGCCACCAGCACCCGCTCGAACAGCGTGAGGTCCGGCATTTGTGACCAGCGCGCGTTCAGCGGTCCGCAAAAAACGCGCTGGATGAGCGTCAGCAGGAAGATCGCCGTCACCAGCAGGCCAATGGTGGACAACGCCGCCGCCCAAGGCGCCAGCGGGAATACGCCCTTGAAAATCAGGAATTCGCCCACGAACCCGTTCAGCCCCGGCAATCCCAGCGACGAGAAGAGCGCAATTCCCATCAGGCCGGTGAACACGGGAACGACCTTGCGGATGCCGCCGAAATCGTCCAGTCCGCGCAAGCCGCCGCTGCGCTGCTCGATGAGCCACACGAACAGGAACAGCGCCGACGCCGTCAGCCCGTGATTGAACATCTGTAGCAGCACGCCGTTGAGCGCCGCGGCCTTCTGCAATTCCGGCTGCTTCACGCCCGCCGCCGCGCTCATCACCACAAACAGCGCCAGCAGGCCGTAGCCGAGATGGTTGATGGACGAATAGGCCAGGATGCGCTTGAGGTCGCGCTGGGCAAACGCGGCGCAGGCTGAGAGCACGATGGTCAGCACCGCCAGCCACATCAACGGCGTCAGCATCAGCCGCATCTCTTCGGGGAAAATCGGCAGCAGGATGCGCAGGAAACCGTACACGCCCATCTTTGACATGACGCCCGTGAGCAGCATGGTCACCGGACCGGGTGCCTCGGCATATGCCGATGGCAGCCAGGTATGAAATGGCACGACCGGCACCTTCACCGCAAACCCGAGGAACGCTCCGAAGAAGACCAGCAGGCCGATGTGCGATTTCCAACCGATGGCGTCGCCGAGTTTGGCCGTGATTTCGCCACGTTTGGCCATTTCGGCAAGTTCGGTGAAATCAAAACTGCCCGTCGCCAGGCGGATGGCGAGGAAGCTCAGCAACAACGTCACGCTGCCAACCATGGTGTAGATGAAAAACTGCGTCGCCGCCGGGCCACGCTTGGGTCCACCCCAAAGTTTGATGAGGAAGAAAGCTGGGATGAGCACCAGTTCCCAAAACAGGAACCAGTGGAAGAAATTCAGCGCGGTGAACGTGCCGAACAATCCCGACTGCAACCACAACACCAGCGCATAATACAGCGATGGATTGCTGGTAGGGACGCGCTGCCGCGCGTCCTGGCCGACCGGCAGGTCGGCCCTACCATTAAAGAGGCTTCCAGAGGCGAGGATCGAGAGCGGCACAACAACCGCCGTCAACATCACCATCAACAAGCCGAGTCCGTCCACGCCGAGAAAATATTGGATGCCCAACGACGGCACCCAGTCATGTTTCTCGACGAATTGCAGGTCGCCGGTGGTAGCGTTAAAATGTTTCCAAAGGCACAGTGCCCCTGCCAGCCCCACCAAGCTAAATGCCAGCGTCAGCCCGCGCGCAAGCCGCCTTTGTTCCGCACCCAGTCCGGCTACAACTATGCCGCCGAACAGCGGAACCAGGATCAAAATGGTCAGCCAGGGCAGGTTCATGATTTACGCTCCCAAATCAGGAAAAGCACCAGCACCACCAGCGCCACGCCGATGACACGGAGATACGTTTGCACGCGGCCGCTGTGCCATTTCGAAATTTCGCCGCCGCCCTCCCGCAGGGTTTCACAGCCGGCGTCGAAACCGATGTTGACGACAAATTCATCCGTCAAGCGGTAGAGCCACGACAATCCCAGCGCCACCCAGGTAACCAGCAACACTACCCCGCCCCAAATCCAGCGGTCCAGAAAATCACACGCACGTGCCGCCCAGGCATTGAAACGAATGACCGTCGCGGCGTAAATTTCGTCCACGAAATATTTGTTCTCCAGCAACCTGAAAAAGTACGGTTGGGCGACCTGTAGCACGTCGGGTTCTTCCACCGTCTTCCGCTGGCGTTTGCCGTAGAGCCACCAGCCCAAGCCAAGCCCGGTAAACACAATCACCGCAGACGCCAGCATCAGGCCGAGCGTGCTGTTCTCTGTCAGCCGGCTGAAATCGAACGCGACCGGTTCACCTTTGAGAAAACCATCAAACCACGGCCAAGCTGGCGTGCCGATGAAGCCCAACAAGACGGCGAACACCGCCAAGATGACGAGCGGAACGGTCATGACGGCAGGACTTTCGTGCGGTTCACCTTTTCCTTCGTAGCCGCCGACGTGAGTCGGCGCTGATTTCTCGTGTTCATCAGTCTTTGAGGAAGAATGAGCGGACTCACGTCCGCTGCTACGGTATTCACCAAAAAACACCAGCGCAACCTGGCGCGTCATGTAAAACGCCGTGAGCAGCGCCCCGGCACAACCAAGATAAAACGGAATGTGCGACACCGGCCAGCCGTGCGCGGCGTGCAGGATTTCGTCCTTGCTCCAGAAACCGGAGAAGAACAGCGGAAATCCCGCCAGCGCCAGCATGCCGATGGCATAAGTCGCAAACGTCACCGGCATGAACTTTTTCAACCCGCCCATCTTCCGCACGTCCTGCTCCTCGTGACAGCCGTGGATGACTGAGCCGGACCCGAGGAACAACAGCGCCTTGAAGAATGCGTGCGTGATGAGATGGAACATCCCGACCGCCACACCACCAACACCCAGACCGAGCATCATGTAACCAAGCTGCGACACCGTGGAATAAGCGAGGATACGCTTGATGTCCGTCTGCGCCACAGCGATGGACGCGGCAAAAATCGCCGTCAGCGCTCCAATCCACGTCACCACCGTGAGAGCCGTTGTCTCAGCCGCAGCGCCATCCGGATGAACACTCATCAGCGGATAAACGCGCGCCACGAGGAACACACCCGCCGCCACCATCGTCGCCGCGTGAATGAGCGCGCTGACCGGTGTGGGGCCTTCCATCGCGTCCGGCAGCCAGACGTGCAGCGGCAATTGGCCGGACTTGCCCACCGCACTGAGGAAAATCAGCAGCCCGATGGCCGTGGACACCGCCATGCCAGCAGCCGTCATGTGCGTCAACATCCCGGCAAGGGCGGAATGTTCGAGGCAGCCATTGCCGTTTGCGTAAAAGTTCAAGGTGCCGGTTTCGGCATAAAGCCAGACCATGCCCAGCAGCAGGCCGAGATCACCGATGCGCGTGGTGATAAAGGCCTTTTTCGCCGCCGCCGCCGCGCTTGGCTTGTGATACCAGAAGCCGATGAGCAGATAGCTGGTCAGGCCGACGATTTCCCAGCAGACGAAGAACAGGAGCAGGTTGTTGGCGATGACCACGCCGAGCATGGCCGCCGCGAAGAGCGACATAAAGCAGAAGAACCGCATGAAATTTTCGTCGTGCGCCATGTAGCCGACGCTGAAGATGAAAATCAGCAGGCTGACGAACGAAACCATTACCAGCATGACTGCCGTCAGCGGGTCCAGCACCCAGCCGAGCTGCAGCCACTGCCCGCCGAACTGGAACCAGTTGAAACCGGCGGCTTCACGGAACACGCCGTTCCCGCCGCGATGAAGAAGTGCGGCGCTGAACGCGCACAGCGAAAGCAGGAAGGCCATGACCATTGAACCGATCGCCAGCGTCGCCGCTAGTTTGCGCTGCCGTTGCTTGTTCACGGCAATCACGCTCGCCGCCGCCAGCGGCAGCACGGGAATCAGCCACAGATTTTGTGCAATCCAGGTCATCCCTTCAAATTGTTGATCTCATCCAGATTGACGGTCCGGTAATGGCGGTAAATCGCAATGATGAGCGCCAAGCCCACCGCCGCCTCCGCCGCCGCAATGGCGATGGAGAAAATAACGACCATCATTCCCGTCAACGCCTCGGGATGCGCTCCGTAACGCCAGAACGCGATAAAGTTCAAGTTCGCGGCGTTTAGCATCAGTTCTATGCCGACGAGCGCGAGGATGGCGTTACGCCGCGTGACCGCACCGGCCAGGCCGATGGCGAACAACAACGCCGAAACGAGCAAACAGCCCTGAAGCGGGGTCATACGTGACCTCCCTTTTCAGCTTGGTAGCAGCGGACGTCAGTCCGCTCTAATTTTTCAGATGGAGCCGACTCACGTCGGCTGCTACTGGATTTTGGAGTTTCTTCCTTCATCGCGATGATGACCGCGCCAATCAGCGCCGCCGTCAGCAGCAGGCCGATGACTTCGAGTGGCAGGACATATTGGGTCATCAGCAGGTCGCCGATGTTTTTGACTGTTGCCACAGGCGCAGGCGGCGTTTCCCTGGGCAGGCCCGTGCTGTTCAGCGCCGCCCAGCCAAGCGTGGCGAAGACGACGGCGGAAACGACAATGCCAGCGAGCCAGCCGGGCGCCAGAATGGCCTGGTTTGGTGTCGCATCGCTGCGCGTCAGCAACACGGCGAACACGATGAGGATGGCAACCGCCCCGACATAAACCAGAATTTGGGCGAAGCCGACGAACTGCGCATCGAGCGTCAGATAAAGCGCCGCCAGCCCGGCCAGCGCCACCACCAGCGACAGCGCGCAATGGACCAGGTTGCGCAGGCTCATCGCCGCCGCCGCCGCAAAGAGCGTCGCAACTGCAATGATGATAAAGGGCAAAGACATGGTTAAAGCGTTGAAGCAAAACTGGAGCGCGGCTGTGGTCGAAGACCCAGCCGCAGCGTCTTGATACGCAAACGTGCTGCGGCTGGTGCTGCGCACACAGCCGCGCTCCGATTCATTTCAATACAGTCAATCATTCGCGATAATGATTAATTTAATCGGCGAACCGATAAATGCGTTTGCCAAGCTTTTGGTTTTGCATCAATCCCCGGCCGAGGATGGCATACGAGCCAAAAATAAGGACCGAGCAGACCAGCCAGCGCGCCGGACCGTGGCCCATGAAATGCCAGAGGCCAACGGTGACGATGTTGACCAGCGACAGCGGCAGCATGAATTTCCAGGCGAAATTCATGAGCTGGTCCATGCGCAGTCGCGGCAGCGTGGCGCGAATCCAGATGAAAACGAAGACCAGCAGCAGCAGCTTGGCAAAGAACCAGAGATACGACGGCACCCAGGTGAGGAACGAAAAGGGCGCCGTCCAGCCGCCCAGAAACAGCGTGATGCCAAGGCCGCAGATGGCAAACATGCCGAGGTATTCCCCCAGGAAAAACAGGGCAAATTTAAAGCCGGAATATTCCGTGAAATAGCCCGCAATGATTTCCGATTCCGCTTCCGGCAAATCGAATGGGGAACGGTTGGATTCCGCGAGCGAGGCAATGAAGAACAGAATGAACCCGGCCAAGCCCCACGGCGTAAACACATACCAGTGTGCGATGCCAAAGGTATATTGGTCCTGGTGCTTGATGATTTCCGACAAGTTGAGCGACCCGACGATCATGATGACGGTGACAGCGGACAGAATGAGCGGGACTTCGTAGCTGATCATCTGGGCAATCGCGCGCATGGCGCCCAGCAGGGAGTATTTGTTGTGGCTCGACCATCCGGCCATAAACACCGACAACTCCACCGCCCCGCCCACGGCGAAGAAAAACAGCACGCCCGCGTCAAAATCCACGGCGGTCATGTTGCGTCCAATCGGCAGCACCGCATAGGCCAGCAACACCGGGATGAGCAGGACGACCGGCGCAAGAAAATGCACCGCCTTGTCCGCCGCACGTGGAACGACGTCCTCTTTCGTGAGCGATTTGATCCCATCCGGAATGAACTGGCCGAAACCGCACAGGCGGATCTTCGTCAACGGAATGCCGACGCGATTGGGCCCGTAGCGGTTTTGGATGCGGCCGATGCCTTTGCGCTCAAAAACCGTGACGAAGGCGAACAACGTGGCGAACACCAGCGGGATGAAGGAAATCGAAATCAGGGCGGACACAAACGGCCGCCAGGCGTCGGGTAAAAACCCCACCGCCTGGTGCTTCAACGTGACAAAAATCTGATCCAGCGCTTCAAACATGTTTTATGGGGGTTGGGTATTGGGGATCGCTTTAGCCTTTGCTTCGGCGGCGGCTTTGGCTTTGGCCTCCACTTTGGCCTTTTCCCCGGCCAGATGCTCATCCACCGCCGCGGCCTCACCAGGATGGATCTTGCGGTAATACTCGTTAGAGCGGGCGAGTTGCTCCTTGCGCAGCAACAGACCACCAAAGCGGTCGTCGGTGCTTAATTCAAACTCGGTGTTCATCTTGATGGCGTCGAATGGGCAGACTTCGGCGCAGATCTGGCAGCTCATGCACACCGAAATATCTATGTCAAACGTGGCGGGATAAAGCTGGGCCTGTCCCTTGTAATCCGGCTTCTTGTCCTTGCTTTTGACGATGTAGATGCACTGGGGCGGACATTCCTTCTCGCAAATCTGGCAGGCCACGCAACGCAGCCCTTTTTCCGCATCGTCGCCGTCATAAACCAGAAAGGGGAACTACCGGGTGTTTTCCTTGGGCGTCAGGCGTTCCTCGGGATATTGCACGGTGGTGAGCCGGTCCTTTGTGACGTAACTCCCGAAGAAATTCCGGGCGGTCACCGCCATGCCTTTGATGATTGCTTCGCCTAACATTTCAGTCCAATGGATGTTAAATGTTCGATGTTCTCAAGCTCCAAAATGGAAACATTCAACAACCAACATTCAACGCTCAACATCCAATAATTATGGTTCATCGGTCCACCTCCCCCAGCACGATGTCCACGCTGCCGAGGATGACCACGGTGTCCGCAATTCGTTGTCCGAGGCACATGTCCTCGAGAATGGTCAGATTGATGAAACTCGGCGGACGCACGCGGTAGCGATACGGATTGGCCGAACCGTCGCTGATGAGATAAAAGCCCAGTTCGCCCTTCGGCGACTCGATCCGGCCGTAGGCTTCGCCCGCCTTCGGGCGGAACCCGCGCAGTTTCGCTTTCGGGTCCATGACCGGGCCGGACGGAATGTCGCGCAACGCCTGGTGTAAAATCTTCAAACTCTCACGCATCTCCAAAATGCGAATCATGTAGCGGTCATAAGTATCACCGTGTTCGCCCAGCGGCACCTTGAAATCAAACCGGCTGTAAATGCCGTACTTGTCCACCTTGCGGATGTCATAATTTACCCCGGCAGCGCGGAGCATGGGGCCGGTAATGGAGGCGTTCACGGCCAGTTCCCGGGACAACACGCCAACCCCCTGCGTGCGCGCGAGGAGAATTTCGTTCTCCGTGAACAGCGCTTCAAATTCGTCCAGGAATTTGCCGTAGCCGTCCACAAGTTGCTTCGCCTGGGCCAGCCACTCGGTCGTGACATCGCAACGGACGCCGCCAAAGCGCAGGTAATTGCACATCATGCGCGCGCCGCTCACCGACTCGAACAGGTCGAGAATTTTTTCGCGTTCGCGGAAGGCATACATCAACGGCGTGCCCAGCGCGCCCATGTCCTGCACAAAAAAACCGATGAGACAGGTGTGATTTTGCAGACGCGTCAATTCCGCCATGATGACGCGGATGTATTCGGCGCGTTCGGGGACCGCCAAACCCGCAAGTTTCTCGACGCTGAGCGCATAGGCCCAATTGTTCGTCATCGAACAAAAATAATCCAGTCGGTCCGTATAGGGCATAGATCCCAGATAGGAAATATTCTCGGCGATTTTCTCATGGTTCCGGTGCAGATAGCCGAACACCGGTTTGAGCTTCACGACCTTTTCGCCGTCCAGCATCACGTCCATGCGGAACACGCCGTGCGTGGACGGATGTTGCGGCCCCATTGAAACTTTGAGGAGTTCGCCAATCGGTTCGCCGGTTTCGCTTGCTTTCGGCAGAATCTCGTAGTTTTTGGAGTGCGCCGACATGTCGGCGCTTTCCAAAGCGAGGACATGTCCCCGCACTCCAAGTTCCGCGTTCACGCCTTCACCTCCGGCAGATAATGCTTTTGAGCCTCCTCCAGCACCTCGTCATGCGGCGTCGGTTCGTATTCGAAATCATCGGGCGCGACGTAATCTTTGCGCATCGGAAATCCCTTGAATCCGTCCCACATCAAAATGCGCCGCAAATCCGGATGGCCTTCCATCCGGATGCCAAACAAATCAAATACCTCGCGCTCCTGAAACTCGCAGCCACGCCAGACCGATGTCAGCGAAACAGCAGGCGCTCCGGCGGCGCGATTCGCCGCGCGCTGGCGCAAAACCACCGGCCCGTGTTTCAATTCCATCGAATAAAGATGATAAACCACTTCGAGAAAGCCGGGACGTACGGTTTTCTTCACTTCCTCGATTTCCTTTTCCACGCCGTCCACAACCTGCTTGACCTTGATTTTCTCGTTGAGTTCCGCCTCCGGCCAGTCCACGCCGGTCACATTCGAGCAATAATCAAGGCGCAGTTGCGGGTCGTCGCGGAGAAATTTCGCCAACACCAGCGCATGGGCCGGGTCCACCAGCAATGACCGTTCGCCCGCCGGACAATCGTTCGGGAGAATTTCAATTCTTGCGCCCGGCTCCGCTGCTTCGAGGCGGGACTTGATTTGTTCGGGAGTTTCCACGTGACTTTTTATTAGGAAACCCGGAGGTCAGGATTTATTTTCCCTGGATTCCTGGATTCCTTATTAAATTCTCATTTTCTGGTCATTATCGGGGGTTGCCAGACATCGGGGTTGCTCGGCGGTTCCAAATCATGTTCACCGTAGGCCGGCACTGGAAATTCACTGGGCGCGCCCGCGACCAGATGCCGCGGACGGTCCGGCCCGGTGAGTTTTTGGTTCAGGATTTTTTCCTGCAGGGTCATGATGGCATGTATCAACGCCTCCGGTCGCGGCGGACAGCCGGGAATGGATACGTCCACCGGAAGATACCGGTCAATGCCCTTGAGCACATTATAGCCCTGTTTGAACGGCCCTCCGGAAATCGCGCACGCGCCCATGGCGATGACGTATTTGGGTTCCGGCATCTGGTTGTAGAGCCGCACCACCAGCGGCGCCATTTTCTTGGTGACCGTCCCGGCCACGATCATCAGGTCAGCCTGCCGGGGTGAAGGCCGGAAGACTTCCGCGCCGAACCGGGCCAGGTCAAACCGGGCCATAGACGCCGCAATCATTTCAATGGCGCAACACGCCAGACCGAACGTCAGCGGCCACACGGAATTGGCCCGGCCCCAGTTGTACAACTCCTGCAAACTCGTGGTGTAAATTCCCTGTTTCTGCAGCTCGCTTCTTAAACCTTCGTCAATCATTTCCATGTCAGCACTCCCTTCCGCCATGCCCAAACCAATCCTTCTACTAGGAGCAGGAGAAAAATTACCATGGCCAGGAACGTCCCCACCGGGAGCCCGCCAAAGGAAACGGCAAACGGCAGCAGAAAAATTGTCTCCACGTCGAACACCAGGAAAATGATCGCGTAAAGGTAATACTCCGACCGGAAGGAAATCCAGGCGTCGCCCTTGGATTCCAGGCCGCATTCGTAGATGGCGTTCTTGTCCCGGCCCGGTTTTTTTGGCGAAAAGACTCTGGCCCACGCCCACGCCGCCGCCAGCGGTCCCAGCGCAAACGCCACAGCGACCGCCATCAGCAGCACGACAACCAAATAAGGATTTTGGGATGTTTCCATCACGCGTTCATTTGCATCGGCAACTCACCCTGCCCCGCAAAATTGTCATATGGATCGGAATCAGATCAACTTTACAGATGCTCCCTCCGCACGGCCCGCCGCTGAAAAGACGCTAATATGACTGATTAGAAAGTCAAGTACAGTCGGAACGGCCAATTACCGCAAACACAACCGGACACCCCATCGGAACACCGGATTTATCCGGCAGCGTCGCACATAGCCACCCCGCTGCCGGATAAATCCGGCGTTCCACCATCACGTTTTCCGGTAAATCGGCTTGGGCACAATAACGGCAGCAAACGGTTTGCCGCGAATTTCAATTCCAATCTTCGTGTCGGGCTTCGTAAATTCCGACGGCACGTAGCCCATGCCGATGCCGATGCCGAGCGACGGGCTTTGCGTGCCGCTGGTGACGATGCCGATATTCACGCCATTCACCCGGATCGGATACTGCGGCCGTGGCGGCGCGGATTTTCCGGTCATTTTGAACGCAACGAGCTTTTTCCGCGTGCCGTTGATTTTTTGTTCCGTGAGAACGGAGCGGCCATTGAATTCGTCTTTGTAGATCGCGACGAAAAATCCCAGCCCGGCCTCGATGGGCGTGGTTTGCTCGTCCAGCTCATGGCCGTAAAGTGGATAGCAAACCTCGGTGCGCAGCGTGTCGCGCGCGCCGAGGCCGCACGGCTTGATGCCGAACGGCTGCCCGGCGGTGAGCAGAGCGTCCCAAACGTGCCGGATGGCTTCGTCCGAACCGACGATTTCGAATCCGTCTTCGCCGGTGTAGCCAGTGCGCGAGACGAGCACCCCGCCATGTTCAAAGTGAAAGCCGGCGATCTGGTTTTTCTTCAACCCGGTCACGGCATTGATGCGCATGGCTGAAACCGATGCGCCGGGGATGCAGGCATCAATGAATTCCTTCACGCGCGGGCCTTGCACGGCCACGGCGGCGTAATTGTGCGATGCGTCGGTAAGCTTGAGTTCACCGGGAAATTTCGCCGCCTGCGCCTGCAACCAGGCGACATCCGGCTCAATGCGCGAGGCGTTGATGACCAGAAAAAAAACCTCGCCGGACAACCGGTAGGCATACAGATCGTCGATGACGCCGCCGCGTTCATTGCCCATCAAGGTGTATTGGCCCTCACCGGGCGCAAGCTTGCGGATGTCGTTCGTGAGAACCAAATTCAGAAACTCCGCCGCGCCCGAACCGCTGACGGTGACCTCGCCCATGTGCGAGATGTCGAAAATGCCGGCGGCGTTGCGGACGGCAAGGTGCTCATCAGTGATGCTGGTGTATTGCACCGGCATCTCCCAGCCGCCGAATTCGACGAGTTTGCCGCCGAGTTTCTGGTGCGCGGTAAAAAGTGGTGTGCGCTTCAACATATCAAGTTCCCAGCCGTTTCAAGACTTCCTGCGCGAGCAGTTCATAAGCCGCCGCACCGGAGCTGTATTTGTCGTAATGGATGATCGGTTTGCCGAAACTCGGCGCTTCGGCGAGGCGCGTGCTGCGCGGAATCACGGTTTCAAAAACTTTGGCGCCAAGCTGGCTGCGCACTTCAGCGACAACCTCGTTGGAAAGTTTCGTCCGGCCATCGAACATCGTCATCACGACGCCGAAAATATCGAGGCGCGGATTGACACCCGCGTCGCGCAACTGGCCGAGCACGCGGTTCATCATGGAAATGCCTTCGAGGGAATAATATTCGCATTGCAGCGGCACGAGCAAACCGTCACTCGCCGCAAAGGCGTTCAGGGTGAGAATGCCCAGCGACGGCGGGCAGTCCACCAGGACCACGTCAAACCGCTGCGATTCAAGCACGGGCTGCAACATTCCGGCCAGGCGGAGCAGATGATTTTCCATTCGCGCCAATTCGAGATCGGCGGCGCACAAATCCACTTCGCTGGGAACAACTTCAAGCCGCTCGAAAGCGGTGCTTTTGATTTTGTCGAGCAGGCTGCCTTCACCCAGCAAAACGCGATACGCGCTGTCACCCTCGGTTTTTTCCAAACCCAGGCCGCTGGTGGCATTGGCCTGCGGGTCGAGATCAAAAAGAAGAACGCGCTGGCCCAGCGCGGCGAGGCACGCGGCAAGATTGACGGCCGTGGTGGTCTTGCCCACGCCGCCTTTTTGGTTGGCGACCGCGATGACTTTGGTTGGCACCCGCCCGATTTAATGACAAGCGCGGCGCGGTTTCAAGCGCGCATCGCGTTTCAAATCGGATTAATTGCGGATTAATTGCCGGAAAGTGAAAAACTGACCGGTTGGGCGAGCGAACTTTGCTGTCCAAAGGGCGAAGCGACCGGCTGAAGGCTGAGTACTGGACTGGTGCTGGACACAATCCCCATTTGATCCGTCGGCTGTGAGAGTGTCGGCGGCGACACGGCAGTGAGTGAAGCGGTGGTGGTGGTGGCCTGTAGAACCGGTTGCGAGGTGAGATCCGGGCGTTCCGCATAAATAATTCCGAGAAACAACAGCAAACAAAGCGCTCCGGCAAACGCGCTCGCAAACACCGGTTTCACATCCAACACCTGCAACAATCTTTCCAGCCAGGCCGCCCGGCCAAACAATCCCTCCACCCAATTGGCTGACGTTCCGGCGTCGCCGGCGCGGATGCGTTGCAAAACCTGGCTTGAAAAATAGTTGAAATATCCTGGCGGTGGCGTCTCGTACCGTTTGAGAACCATCAAGCGGCGCAACGACTCGAAGTTGTTTTCGTTTTCGTTCATACTTCTTACTTCAAGTAATCGGACAACAATGCCTGTAATTGCTGTCGGGCGTAAAACAGCCGCGACCGGACAGTGCCAATGTTGCAATCCATAATCTTTGCAATCTCTTCGTGTGATTGTCCCTGCACATCGTGCAGAACAACGACCAATCTATGAGGTTCTGACAATTTCAGCAACGCTTCGTTCAATTTTTCCTGCAATTCCGTCAAACCGGCCTCGCGGCGCGGTGTTTTGTCCGAAATCAAGGCCATCAAATCCGGGTCATGCTCGGCTTGAAAGTCCAAGTCGTTCAGACTCATGTGCGTGCGGTTCTTGCGCTGTTTGAGGTAATTAATCGTCTTGTTGACCGCTATCCGGTACAGCCAGGTGTAAAAACTGGAGCCGCCTTTGAAGGATTTCAGCGCCTGAAACGCCTTGATGAACGATTCCTGGGCCAGGTCGTTGGCGTCCTCGTGATTGGCGGTCATGTGATAAATCGTCGCGTAAATGCGCTCCTGATGGCGCCGCACCAATTCATCGTAAGCCTCCAAATCGCCGCGCCGCGCCCCGCGCACCAGTAATTCTTCATCCGGTGGCGCGGGCGTTTCTGAATCATCCGTGCGTGTGACGGGAGCGGACATAATCATGATTTATTCAAATACCAACCGCCAAGGCGTCGGTTTGTTGCGCTAAAAAATCCGCCAGGCCGAACAATCCGGCACGCCCGTTGGATTCCGGCAAAACCCGCAGCACCCGCCGCGCCTGTTCCAAATAGCGTACGATGACCGCCTGCGACGGCTCAAAGGTTTCGTATCGGGCCAGCAATTCGTTCACGGCGGACAAATTTTCCGGCTGCCAGCTTTCGACCAGGTTCTCCAGGCGCGCCCGGTCGGCAACGTTCGCGCGTTCCCACGCCAGCAGCACCGGCCACGTCAATTTGCCCTTCGCCAGATCCGTGCCCAGCGATTTGCCGGCCAGCGCCTCCGTCCCGAACAAATCCACGCAATCGTCATAAACCTGATACGCCGTGCCGAACGCCGCGCCGAACTGCCGCAGGGCCGCGCGCCGTTTCGGCGTCGCCCCGCTTAAAAACGCCGCCAGATCGCACGAAAGCGTGAACAGTTCGGCGGTCTTCATTTCGATGACGCGAAAATACTCGCGCCGCGAAATTTGAAACTTGTGGCGGTGTTGCGTCTGCAAAATTTCCCCGGAACAAACCGTGTTCGTCGCCATGGCGACGGCGCGGCAAACCTCCGGCGTGGGAAAGCTGGCCGCCAGTTTCAACGCCTGCGCAAACAGGCAGTCACCGAACAGCACGGCGATTTCGTTGCCCCAATTGGCCGCCAGCGTGAGCTGGTCGCGGCGGATTTCCGCCTCGTCCATCACATCGTCATGCACCAGCGTGGCCAGATGCACCATTTCAATGATGACCGCCGCCGTCACATGCGCCTCGGTGACCTCGCCGAGCGCGCCGGCGGACAGCGCCAGGATTGTGGGACGCAAATGTTTCCCGCCGCCGTTCAGGGCGTATTGCGCATAGGGAATGATTTGCGGATCAAAATCGTTGACCTGCCGGATCAATTGCCGCGTGACCGCCTGAAGAAACGGCTCCACCGGTTCCACGATTTGTTTCCAGGAACGATTCGGATTGGCTTCCGGCGAGTCAACCGCATTCGCACTCGCCACCTTTGATTCAGCAACCAGCATTCGGGTGGCAATTTACGTTTGCCCAGCCGCCGAGTCAAACCCCTTATGTTCCGCGCCAAAACAAAACCGCCGGACGGAAACAGTCCTCCGTGAGCGGTTTGCCGCGTTTGCCGTGGCCCTTGATGCGACCGGGCGAAATGGGATACTCGCGCCGGATGCGACTGCCCTCGACGACGCCCCAGCCCGCCGCCTTCAACGCGGGATCAATATGTTCGGCGCGTGTCTCAGCTTCGTTCATTCGCTAATTCTTCACCCCATCCGCCATCGGCTTCTTTTCGTAAAAAACCACGCCCGCCCGCCGGATGTGATCAATGAGGTCGGCTTGCGTAATTTGAGCCAGGATGGAAAGGTCAAAAGTGTAAGGCAGCAGCCCGTCTTCCAACTCGTCTTGAATCTGGCCGAGAATTTTCGGCGTCACCCTGGCACCCAGCAGCGTGAGGTCAACATCCGAACCCGGCTTGTAATTCCCCTTCGCGCGTGAACCGTAGAGCACCGCCCTCTCGACTTCCGGGAAATGGGCGAGCACCTCGTGGATTTGCGCCACCGTCTCGTCGGTCAGTCCGTGGTTGGCGCTCATGCTTCCTCGCGTTCCAATTCCGTGAATTTATTTTGGAACGTCTTAAAGGCCGGCTGGTAGCTGGAAATAATCAGTTTGGCAATGGCCTCGGCCGTGCCGCCTTCGTAGGTGTGCGTGGACTTGTTGCGGCTTTCGATCATCTCCATCCAGGCCGAGCCATCCACAATCAACCCGGCGGTGAAGGCGGCCCGCGTGGCATCCTTCGAGCAGAAAATCTTCGCGTTGCCGCGGGACTCAAGAAAATCCTTCAACGTGTTCCACGCCAGCTCATGCGTGAATTCAAAAGCCTGAATCAAACCCTGCTGTTCCAAGTCTGACAGGTCGCGTTCCTCCGCCAACTCCACTGCTGCGGACAACTGTTGGAAAGCCCGCTTGAAGTTTTGAAAGCGTTGAATCCAGCGGATGTCTTGGTTTTTCATGTTGGATTGATCCGGTTACGTCGCAGCCAGCATAGCCAATGGCTTGAAGATGGTAAATGGTGTATTCATTGCGGCTCCGGTGAAACTACGCATCCGGGTTGTCGTTGATGATTCTGTCAAAATTGGTCGCGAGATATTTTTCAAACTGCGGCTTTACATGCTCCGTGTTCGCCTTGGTGTTTTTCCCGTTGAACCAGACAGACCGTACGCCGATATTCTTGCCGGTTTTGTTCTGATGGGATTCTTGGATGAATTCCTTTGATGACAAAACCCAAATCCTGTCCAGCCTTTCAGAATAAAAGACAAACCAATAACGCTGCCTGGTTTCATGCGTCAAGGCGGCGAACAATGCAGCGTCCCCGAATTTAACATCCTTGGAACGAGCCTTGATTTGAACCTCAACAAAACTGCCATCGGGTCTTTTCACCACCGCATCAATCGCGTCATCGTCCACCAAGGGCAAATACACATCAAGGCCCTGTTTCAACATGAGGCCCACGATGTAATACTCAATTCGTTTTCCAAATGCCGCGCTATGGCGGAAGCTGATGCTCATTTAAGGTAGTAGTTTCTGGTTTGCGTAGCACGTCGTCAATATTTCTGAAGGCTTGTTCGAACCATGCTTATCCGGTTGCTTGCCAAAATCGAAATTTAGTTTATAACCATTCCTATGGACCCTCGCGGCTTCCCTACCAGTCTCCCGGAATTCCAACAGGTTTTCCCGGATGACCATGCCTG
>Ga0181538_10001202_pt1 | contig 29744 bp, 20 predicted proteins | sample PEATcosm2014_Bin_40_FD_119773 | JGI IMG/M metagenome (GOLD analysis project Ga0181538, IMG submission 119773) | Peatland microbial communities from MTU Mesocosm Facility, Houghton, MI, USA - PEATcosm2014_Bin23_30_metaG | ecosystem: Environmental > Terrestrial > Soil > Wetlands > Peat | place... | reverse complement strand
GCGGGCAGTATGTAAAGCCGTCGCTGATGTTGCGGAACTGCCAAAAGCCGTAGACCATGCCGTAGCCTACGCCGGGCGTGTAAAAGCCCAGGTTCGGCGTGGTCCACTGTAGGTTGGTGCGGCACGTCAGCGTGCCGTTGAGGAACAGCTCGCGCAGCGGCGCCAGCGGCTTGTAGACGGCGCCCAGGAAGTTGACGAGCTGCTTGACGAAACTCTGCCAGAAAAAGCCGTTCTGCAGGCTGAACGTGGCGATGCCGCGGTAGCGGTAGTCGGCCCCAGGATGCTGCTTGGGGTTCTGCAGCATGAACGGCCGGATGCCCGGGTTCTGCATCTGCAGCAGCGGGATGTCGGCCAGCGTGATGGCGTTGGGCTGGAACAGGTCGAGGCCGTACTGTGCCTTGATGCACACGTTCATGGCGATGTTGGTGGCGGGCATGGACGTGCCGGCCACCTGGAAGCACACGTCGGGGTAGTTGTTGTCAAAGTCGTCGCTGGCGTTGAGGGACAGCATCTGCACGTTGCGCACCATAAAGCAGGTGCCGGCGGCGCTGACGCAGGTGAAGCGGAACGTGCGGATGTTGAAGGTGCACACCTGCTCGGCGGCCGTGCACGTGCCAGCGTTGAGGCCCGTCATGCGCACCAGCGGCGCGCCGATGACGCGCGAGCCGCCGCGGCACTGATAAAACGTGTTGTCGGTGACGGCCATGCCGCCGTAGGCGCTGACCAGCACGCCCTTGCCGCGCACGTTGGAGAACATGTTGTAGTTGACCTCGACGCTGAGGGCAAACTGCACGACGACGCCAAACTCCTCAAACTGGTTGATGTTGTTGAAGCTGAGGTGCACAAAGTTGGTCGCGATGGTGTTGAGGACGCCGCACTGTCGACATTGCGAGCCGTAGAAGAAGTTGTTGGTCATCACCAGCAGGTTGAGGTTGCCGACGTAGGCCCACCACTGTGCCTGCCCGTTGACGATCGGTGCGACCGTCCAGATGGGGAATTTGCGGTCGCCAGGGTGCGACCAGTGGCAGCCGACCAGCGCGACCTGGTTGACCTCGGGGTCGATCGTATGCTGGCTGCCAGCGATCAGGGCCTCATCAAAGCACACGATGCTGAGGTTCTGCGCGTGGCCGTAGATGAGGATCTGGATTTCTGCAAAATATTGCACGCCCTGCTGCGGGCAGATGACGGGCGACACGGCGCCCATCTGGACGCAGCCGCCGGCGTGCGTGCTGGCGTAGGCGGCCGCCATCGTCACGTTGGGGAACATCGTGACGCCAAAATTCGGCGTCAGCGACGTCACCTCGTCGTTGACGATGCAGCCACACTGCGACAGCGACGTCCAGGCGTAGGGGCATGAGGCGTTGCAGGTGACCTCGAGGTCCGAGCCCGGCGGGTTCTGCACGAACGCTGCCGTGGCGCCCAGGATCATGTCGTTGAGCTGCTGCGACAGGATGCGCATCAGCACCTGCGTGTCGACAAAGCCGAGGTCGACGGTCGCAAAGTACTGCACGACGCTCAGCGGCACCTGCACGATGCGCACGCCGTACTGATACTGCGGCGCCACCATGTTGTCGATAAACTGGAAAAAGCCGACGTCCACGGGGATGTTGTTGATCCACAGCCACACCGTGCCGTTGCTGGGCGGGTACAGGATGGTCAGGACGGACTGTCCACAGTCGCACAAGACCGTGCCGTTGGTGCAGTTGGGCATGACCGGCAGGTTGGTGAGGGGGTTCGTGTACTCGGCCGGCACGAGCGGATTGTTGCATGTACAAGGCCAAAACAGCTGCGTCGTGCAGTTGAGGCCGCCGACGTCGACGAACAGCGCCGTCGGCGCCTGCGACGACACCAGGCCGAACAGCTGCAGCGCCGTGGCGTCGTAGATCTGCGACGTGTTGGTCGGCACGCGGAAGATCGAGGCGCTGCTGGTCGCGACGGGTCCCAGCACCGTGCCGTTGAGCACGCAGGTGGCCTGCAGCGCCTGCCACGAGGCTGGCAGCGCGTTGCCCGGGCACAGGTACGAGGTGCAGTTGGTGACCGTGAGGCCGGCGATGCCGACGCAGTCGGTCAGAAACTGCGTGCCGAGCACGAAAACCGCCTCGTAGACGCTCTGCGGCGGGCCGGTGACATTGTACGTGGCGTTGACGATCGTCGTCGGCGTGTACAGGTAGAGCAGCGGCTGGTCGACGCAGCACTGTGCCTCGCCCTCGTCGCACACGATGCCGGGCACGAGGTTGTAGATGCACGGGAAGTCGTGCTGCGTGCGCGGGTTGAGCGGCACGGGCGGCGGGCAGGTACACTGGCTCTCCATGGTGGCCTGGCTGGTGTAGAGGCCGCTGGGCCACAGCGTCTCTGCGCCGGGGTAGCCAAGCGTCACGGCATTGTCGCCGAGCGAAGGGTAGGCGGCCTGGAAGGTGTAGTTGGTGATGGCGCCGACGCCAGGCACGCACGACAGGTTGACGTAGGGGAAGCCGTTGTCAGCCTCGTAGAAGAGGTTGCCGTTGTTGACGACGACCGTGCTGATGGTGCCGTTGATGTTGGCGCTGATCTCGATGTTCTGGCACACACACTGCGTGTAGGTGCGGCACAACGGGTTGGGCGTGCCGGCGACGGTGGCGGTCTGGTTGGTGCGAGGATCCGTCGCCGTATAGGTCGCATCAGGGCAGATGCCCTTCGCAGCGGTCGTGACGGCGTCGTAGCACTGCACGGCGCCCTGGTAGCACCGCGTGTTCCAGTTGCCGTCCATGGGGTAGTAGCAGCGCGTCAAAAAGTTGTCGAAGGTGCGCCAGCCGATGTTCTGCGTGAAGACAAAGGCTCCCTGCGGCGCGGTGTCCAGCATCTGTAGGTAGAGCACAGAGCCGTAGATCGAGGTGTCGTTGGAGCCGCCGCACTGCTGGAACGTGTTGTTGACAAACCACAGGGTCTGCATATGCAGCGCAAAAAAGACGTTGCCGGGCAGCCCAGAAAACAGGCTGTTGGTGACGTATAGCTGAGAATTGAGCTCGCACGACTCTTGTTGGTACCAGCGCAGGCCAGCAAAGCCGGTGACCTGCACATTGTCAAAACTGACGTTGGTGCCGCGTAGCTTGTTGCCCCAGAACGGCATGGTCGTGCCCAGGCCGGTCAGCTGCACGTAGCTAAAGCTGATGGCCATGCCGCTAAACTGCGGCACATTGTGCGCAAAACCGCTGATAATCGCCTGGTTCGTGATGTCCTGGGACTGCAGCACGACGCCGACCATGGTGGCGGGGAAGTTGATGATTTCGGCGAACAGGCCCTGCAGCAGAAGCACAATGTTGTTGCCGCCGCAGCCCAGGAGCGCTGCGTTGATGGTCGTGAACATGCCGGTGCCGGCGCTGTGGACCGTGCAGGTGGTCGTGGCGCCGGCCAGCAGGACCACACAGCATAAAATCAGGACCTCGCACCGCATGGCAGGAAGGCCGTCTAGCTGGCCGGCGCCGGCTCACTGTTATATTGTGTTGCACCAATGCACCTTGCGCTCCTGCTCTTCATTCTGCCCGTCGCTGTCGTTTTTGCTCAAACTGCATGCGGTAGTCCATGCCCCGACGCCACGCCCATCTGCTACCCCATCGTGGCCGGCGCTACCTATGCATCCTGCGTGCAGTGCCGACCAAGCGACGGCACGTTCAGCTACTTGTGCGACTGTCCGCTGGGCCATTACTGCTCGGCGCAGGCCGACGACATCAACGGTGACGGCAACGGCGGCACCTGCTTGCCCTTCACGCTGCTCGGCCAGGCCTGCACGCAGGACTTCCAGTGCACGACGGAGGCCACCAGCGCGTCGGGCGCGACGGTCAGCAACGAGTGGCTTTTCTGCACCGACGGCACCTGCCAGCCCTGCCAGGGCGCCACCGCGCCGCATCAGTGCGCCGGCTGGGCCAACGGCGTGTTGCAGTCGTCGCTGCCCGGCATCTACCGACAGTGCCTGGCCAACGGCACCATGGAGGGCTGGGGCACCGTCGACTACACGCTGGGCCTGACGCCGACCGCGTCGCCGTCGAGGGCGCCCAAGAACGGGGCGTCGCACAGCGCCACGCCGTCGCTCAGCCACGGCGCCAGCCCTAGCACGACGCCATCGCACCGCGCGGCCACGTCGGGCGGCTGGTCGCTCGCGGTCGACCTGTTCCTGCTGCTGTCTACCACGGTGGTGATCCTGGCGCGCGCCGCGACGCCGTAGAAAAAATAAAATGCGGGCACCCTCGCTGATTTTTGTGAGGCCGCCCTCGAGGTCCCCGACAAATCAGCCAACATTAAAACAGCCAACATTTCGCAGTTCAGCGCATGGCAGCAGAATGTGTAGAAATGGGTAGTTTTTGATCAACTCTGTGATAGTTTGACACATGCCGCTCGCGGTTGATTCCATTCTATAAAGTTGCCCATGGCATACCTAAAGTGTCGCATACCGTACCAAAAAAGCAATTGTCACAAATGCAGGCTTCCGCTGATGATCAGATACCTCGTCAAAAACTGCCAGGGTCGGCCTGGACCGAGGATGCTCGCAGGAAAATCAGCCAACATTAAAAATGCCAAGATATTGCCAAAGTTGCATGTGCTATACTAGGTCATACAGCATTTAAAGTTCCCCATGGGTGGTGGTTTTGCTCGGTTGTGCTTCTGTAAAAGATGGTTTATTTGTGTGCGTGAGGCTTGTCGCTATCGTCCTGTGGCATCAAAAACCATGCCGATTCTCGCGTCGCGCTGCATTTTCAAGTTGCGCCTCGTAGTCGTTGATGTACATCAGGATGTTGCCTCGGAGGGCCACCCGTTCTTCGTCGGCCATCATGATGCTTGGCAGGAACGCAGCGGCATCGTAGCGCACCAAAAGCAGACGGATCGCACCAGCTTCGGCCATCGCCTCGACGGTGCCGCGTTTCTCCAGCATATGAGCAATGTCGCGCGTGATGTTAACCTCGCGGTTCATGCAGAGACGATCAAGCCCGTCACATACAAACGTGCCGCGCTCCTCGGGGTCGATAGGGTTATCCAGGGATCGTTTTGGTAGGCTGTGGCGAGCTATTTGGTCCTCACAGGTTTCCTTGACGGTTCCTGCGGCGATGAGCGACTTGTACTTGCGGTAGCGTTCCAGGAAGTAGGCGGGTGCCAGGAAGGAGCTCGGCGGCTTCTCCTGGCCAGGCGGGGGCGACGGCCGGCGGCGTCCAGGCACGCTGAAGTCAAGGGTGCTCAAGGCCTCCTTGCGGGCCAGATACTCGGCCAGCGTCACGTACTTGTTGCGATTTTCCTCGACCATCTTCTTGTACATGTCTGCAAACGGCCCATGCTCGATGATGCGCTTGTTATATTCGGCGCAGGCGCCAAGCGACGCTGGTGACGGGTTGGCATGCTCGCCAGGCACCCATGGTACGGGTTGTTGCGGCTCGCTGCGGATGGCCGCAGGCGCGGCCGCGTCGGCCGGCATGTCAGCGGCGGCCTCAAGCTCGGCGGCCTCGGCACCTCGCTTGGCCTCCGGCTTGCTGGCCGGCCGACCAGCCTTGGCGCGTGCACCAGCATGCTGTTTTGTGTAGCCGGTGCGCATTTTGCGTTCGAAGCTGCGGTCCCAGGTGGCATAATCCGTGCCAAATGCAATGTCGTTGATGGAGCCGTAGCAGCCGATGGCCGCGCGGCGCGCCTTCTTGACGGGCATTCTTGTCGCCATCCAGACAAAGGCATGGCTTGGCGTGGAGCCGTCCAGGGGCGTGCGGATTTCGATGTAGTCGAAGCCGGCGGCCAGCGTCGCCTCGGGCTGACGCACAGTAAACGTGATCGTCTGCGTGCGCTCGCAAGCCATGTCCAGCAGCAAAAGGTCAAGTCTATTGGTGTGGGTTTGCTGCTATAAATATAAAATCCCATGGGCTAGTACCATATTGTCCACATGGGCATATCGTCCACGTGGACGCCACGTGGATATTTTCGGCGCCGGCGGCGCCGAGGTAGTTGAGGCGGACATATTCCTACTTGCCTGTGGCATAGCCTATGGTGACCAACCGAACCTCGTCGGCATCATTTGTCATCAAAACCCTCCCTACGAGGTTGATCGACCACACCGCATACCTGGAGGCCCATGAGCTGCGCTGCGATGACGACAAACGCCGCGTGGCCGTCTTTGTGCGGTTTTCGAGGCGCACGCTGCTCAAGAAGGCCACAAGGATCATCTACCAGGCTCACGAGGGCGCACAAGAGCTCCAGACCGGCCAAACCCTCGGACAATGGCGCATCATCATGAGGGATCGCATTTTGCCACAAGGACAAGAAGTCTATCTTGGCACCTACGTCAACAAGGACCATCGACGCGCGAAGAAGCCGGCGCGGCAGCCCACCGACGCAGCATCACCACAAGCCGAGGTCCCCGCGTCGGCGGTCGGGTCACCAAACGTCACCTTGCTGGAGGTAGCGACAGCGGTGGCAAAGCTGACGGACGTGCTGGTGTTGATCCAGGGACAGGTGGCGTCGAGCTCAAGCGGACAATAAAATCGTCGATCTGGTTATTTTTTGCGTGCGCACGACCGCCTACGGCGCCTCGGCCGCCGCGTCGCGCATCAGCTGCAGCCATTCCTTGGCGTGCGGCGCAGTGCAGACCGCCAGCGCCAGGTGCACCTGCGCGCAGCCTGGGCATAGCAGGCGCTGCATCAGCTTGCTGCCGGGCAGCACCGACGCCAGCCTGCATTTGCCACAGTAGAACAGCGCGTGGTCGCACATCTCGATCAGCAGCTGCCGCCGTGCCTCGCGGCCGCAGCCGGCGGCACGGCATGGCACCTGCTCGCGGCCACGGTGCTGCACGTAGCACGAAGAGCCGCAGGCGCAAAAGTAGCGGCGCATCGTCGTCACGGTGAACAGCAGCAGGTTGGCGGCGTCGTAGCGCGGCTCGGCCGGCGGCCCGCGCGACCACAGCGACGCGCTGATCATGTACTGCAGCCACTCGTCGGCGCGCCACGCCGACTCTAGGCTGATGCGCGGCGGGCTGTACAGCAGGCAGCACGGGCATGGGCATGGCAGGCGGCTCGTCATCACGCATGCGAGGCCGCAGTTGTCACAGGCGTAGCAATAGTGCGTCGACGGCAGCAGCTTGACGGGCGCCGGCGCCGGCGCAGCGGTCGGCGGCGCGCTAGCGGCGCGTGCTGCGTCGGCCGCGGGCTGGGCCGGCGGCTCCTGGTGCGGCGCCGACCGATAGTTACGCGTGCGGCCGCGCATCGTTTTTGGTGTAGCGACCTTGCTCGAGCTCATCGCGGCCGATTTCTATTTTTTTATAGACCGCATGGCGGCCAGGCGCTGCCGCGGCGGCCTGTGCCACTGTCGCGAGGCTGCAGCAACCTGCTGCGGGTTCATGAGCCGGTAGAGCGTCGTGGCACCGGCCAGGTAGCCACAGTCGGTGTTGCTGATCCACACGGCCGCCACGTGCGCGTCCTCGGGCATGCCGCGCACGGTCGCAAACAGCTCGGTGACGAGGTTGTCGTCGTCGAACCAGCGGTCGATGTGGCAAGAGTCGCGCATAAAGTACACGCTGTTGGATATGGGCAGGCGCCGCCAGCGTGCCTGTGGCGGCGTGAGGTTGGTGGCCACGTAAACCGAGCGCACTGTCCGCGTGTCGTCGTCGTTGGGCCCAGAGTCGACCAAGGACGTCGCCACGAACCCGTTGGTCATGTTGACGGCGGCGTAGATGCAGTCGGGGCCCCAGGCCGTGGGCATTTCGTGCTCGATCGTCAGGGGCCAGCCGAAAACAGCGCCCCTGGAGCCGCACAGCATCAGCCGGTAGTCGCCGTCGGCGGCGCGGCGCGCGTGCACGGCGATGAGCTGGTCGACCTCGGCGCCGTTGCACTCTAGCCACATGCTGCTCATGCCTGACGCCACGCAGGTAGCCGGCGGCGCGTCGATCATGCATGCCTGCATCATCAGGCGCCCGTCCGCCGTCGCATAGTAGAGCAGCCGGCGCTGCGGCTTGGTGCGGTGATCGCACAGCGCCACGGCGGTGCACGGCTCGGCCAGCTCGTACAGCAGCACGTGCGGCTTGCTGGCCAGCCGCAGGCCCCGCGAGGTCGCCAGCAGCTGGTCATAGTGGCTGTCCTGCAGGCCGTACAGCTGCTCGCCGTCGCGCGCCGTCCACAGTGCATGCGCGCGCAGCTGCAGCGGCGGGTCGTGCAGCGCCGCCGCAGCTGCAGGAGCAGCCTCGGCGGCAGGAGCAGCCTCGGCGGCCGCCGGCGCCGCCGTCTGCGGGTCGACATCCATCATGGCCAGCGCACCGTGCTGCCTGCTTTTGGCCGGCCCGGGCGTGCTAAATTATGCCCCAGTCTTGTTTATGTATTCCTCATCCCTCCCAGCCCCCCCGCCGAGCGCCGCAGGCGCCTCGGCGGGAGCAGGGGGGTCAGGGGGCAGCATGCCCCCTCAGCACGGGACGAGCGTGGCGGCGCCGCCGACGTTCATGGCCCGCTTGGCGCCGTTGACGATCTCGTTGCGGCACGTGATCACCTCGGCATCCTGGCGCACGCCCAGCTGCAGCAGCGTGGCGTCGGCGGGGTCGTCGGGCAGCGGGCGCACGTCAAAGCGGTTGTCGCTGATGTGCACGGCCAGCAGGTCGCTGCCGTCCAAAAAGCGCGAGCCCGTCACGGCCTTGACGTGCGTCATCGTCAGCTTGGCGCTGCGCAGCACCAGCCACGGCTGCGCGCCGCCGGCGCACGCCACCGAGCCGCCGCTGATCACCAGCGCCGTCACCTTCTCGGGCGCCATCAGCAGCGGCTGCATGCAGTCGCCGGCCAGCGCCACACCGACCAGCGTGATGTTCAGCGTCGTCGGCGTGCACAGGCGCCAGCCGCAGCCCTCCAGCGAGCCGCCGTGCACGTGCAGCTCGCGCACGCGCGCCGGCACGTCCAGCGCCGGCTGCACCGTCCGCGCCTCCTCCAGGAACAGGTGCACAATGTCGGCGTTGCCGCCGCAGTCCGCCAGCAGCGCGTTGGCGTCGCGCACGTCGTCGGCGCCCAGCCGGCACCGCGCCAGCCGCGGCAGGCACTCTGCGTTGCCATACTGCGCCACACACTCTTTCTGCGACATCGCCATGGCCGCCGCAGCGGCCAGCAGCACCAAATAGCCCGTCAGATGCATTCTACCGTCCCTCCCGCCCGGCCCTCCTATACTCTTCCGGGCCACAAGTGGATTACTTGAGGGGAGTCTGCAGAAATCAACCCTGCTACAGAGGGCGCAACCCTGCTACAGAGGCCGAAAATCCTCTGTAGCCAAGTTGATTTTTCTCTGTAGCAGGGTTGCGTTTCTCTGTAGCAGGGTTGCGCAACTCGGCTACAGAGAGCGGCAACTCGGCTACAGAGAAAATGCAACTTGGCTACAGAGGATTTTGCTCCTCTGTAGCAGGGTTAAATCCTCTGTAGCCGAGTTGCAAAATCCTCTGTAGCCGAGTTGCGCAACCCTGCTACAGAGAAATGCAACTCGGCTACAGAGAAAATGCAACTCGGCTACAGAGGATTTTCGTCCTCTGTAGCAGGGTTGTTTTTCTCTGTAGCCGAGTTGCGCCGCCTGTGTAGCAGGGTTGCAGCTCTCTGTAGCAGGGTTGCGCAACCCTGCTACAGAGAAACGCAACTCGGCTACAGAGAAAAAACAACTCGGCTACAGAGGATTTTCGCTCTCTGTAGCAGGGTTGTTTCCTCTGTAGCAGGGTTGTTTTTAGCAGTCTCCCCTCAAGTAATTTGCAGCCGGAAGAGGCGATGGTCGGCGGTGAGCAGCGCGAGGCTGCCGTCGGCCATGAGCTCGCATGCGTCGATGGCGGGCGGCATATTGTCGATGCTGGCGAGGGCCGGCATGGCGTTGATCAAAAAGCGCACAATGCAGGCGCCAGTGGCAGCACAGTGCACCTGGAAGCCATGGATGCCCCAGACGAGCAGCTTGCCGTCCGAGCTGGCGATGATGCCCCTGACAAACAGGTGGGTCTCGTACGGGCCACGAAGAGGATGATCGTGATCGCCCTCGACGGGCCAGATTGCTGGCATGTCGTTGCCGTCAAGGCGCCAAATCCATGCTGCGTTGCGGCGGTCCGTCATCAGCGCGAACGGCATGCCGCTGCCGTCAAAAGTCAGGCCAGCCAAGTAGACGCTGCCCTGGTGCGTGAAAAAGAGGTCCAGGCGCTGGTTGCAGCCTGACCGGAAAATCTTGAGATTGGCCTCCGCCGGCGAGGCGCAGCCGTACAGGCCGGCCTCCCATCGTAGGCCGTCGTTGTCAAACACGGCCAGATGAGGCCGGGTCCGGTCGCGATGCGGAAGTGCGTCGTGGAAGCCGCTAGGCTTGCCGAGGTAGAGCGTCGGGGCGGCGGCGTCGTCAAACCGAACAAGCTCGAGGCCGCGGCCGTAGAAGCGCCTCTCCGTCGGTTCCCAGGCACGAGCAACCTCGACCAGCAGCCGGTTGCCGTCATGTATCGACATGGCGACGACATCACAGTCGGTCAGGCGCCGCTCGAGGCTGCATGGCCCGAGGCGAGGCGCCGGCCCCGCGGCCCATGGTCGACGGTCGTGCGGCAGCAGCGGCGCGATCATGGTGTCGACCATGCGCTGGTCGAGCATGCCTAGCCAGGTGGCGCGGTCGCTGCGCAGCGCCGATAGTGCCGCGCTGGTCCAGTGTGGCGGCGGGGGCTGCGGCGGCGCCTCGGGCGGCCAGGTGAGGCGCGTGTAGGCTGCGACGCCCTCCTCGGTGATTTTGCCCTGGTCGTTAGCGGCGCGCGGCGGCTCGGGGCGCGGTTCCTCGGCCATGCTCGGGCAGCAAGTTTATGACCATCCTAGTCACACCAGGGCCGCTCGCCGAGCAGCATCGCGGCCAGCACCATTTCGTGGCCGAACGGGCGGCTGTCGTCGTCCAGGCAGGCGCGCAGCGTGCTGCGCGAGAAATCGTAGGCATCAAAGCCGACCAGCTGCAGGCGCTCGCCGGCGGCCAGGCGCGCCTCGAGCTCGGCGTACTTTGCGTGCTGCCGCGCCAGATGCTCGTACCACGGGATGTACATCGCCTTGCGTGCCTCGGCATACTGCAGCCGTTCGCCGTGCCAGTAGCAAAACAGCGGCTTGTTTGCGTTTTTGTGCTTGGTTGCTCGTTTTGGTTTTGGTTTTTGGGGCGCTGGGGTCCGTGGCGACGCCGGTCTTCTTGCCGGTCTTGGCCGGCCGCGCGGCCAGCGCTTGCCGACGGGGCTGGCCCAGCCGGCGTCGCGCAGCGCAAACCACTCTGGTTTGATGTTGCCGTCGGCGTCGAGGTCCTGCGGCCACACCTTGGAAAATTGCCAGAAATTCTCGAGGTTGTGCGCGCTATAGCTACGCCAGCGGCCGGCGGCGTCGTGGTCCCAAAAGTGGACCATGCCGAGGTCGTTCAGCTTGGGCGACAAGCAAGAGAACGGGCCGCGCGGGTCCGAGCACACATTGATCATGGTGTAGCCAGCCACGGGCTCGGCGCAGCCCTTGAAGCGCGGCAGGCCCTTGAACCAGCCGCAGATGACGGGCCGGTCGACAAACGTGCCGCTATCGGCCGGCGCGTCGATGCGCAGCTGCTTGCGCTGGTCCGGCGTGCTGCTGCGGCTGCGCTTGGGCGGCATGGCGCTCCGGTTTTGTGCCTCGCCGGCGGCCGGCCAACCACATCGAGGCGGGGCAGAAAACGATGATACCGCAGCACCTGGACTACCTCGAAATCGAGGACCACCCTCGGGACCGCGAGGGGGCGCCGTTCCGGCTGGTCGCCATCACGACGACGGCGCGCTCCACGCTGTTCCGGGGCACGCGGGGCGAGCGGCCGGGCGTGTGCCGGTCGCTCGAGCTGTTCTTCGACGTCGAGCAGAGCGCCGTCAACCGCTACCTCGACTGTGGCCCCGGCACGGGCCTGGGCGTGTGGCGCGACGGCGGCGCCGGCATGGGCTCGTTTGCGCCGGCGCCGCATTTTCGGCCGGCGTTCCAGCCGTTTGTGCGCGACCTGACGCCGGGCGACGTGGCGCCGCTGCGCGACGACCTGGAGGTGACGCAGCTGCGCGACGAGACCGCTTACACGCTGCTGGCGCTGGACAGCGGCCGGCCGGCCAACTACACGTGCTTTGTGCGGCCGCCGCACAACGAAATCACGTGGCACCACCCGCCGGCCGAGCTGCAGCACCCGACGCTGGGCGTGGCGACGGCGCGGCTCTTTAGCGTGCCCGAGGCGTTTTTGTGCTTCCGGCCGCTCGAGGGCCAGCGGCCGTTCGTGGGCCGCAGCCACGCGCTGGTGCCGACTTTTCGTGCGGCGGCCGGAACAACTAGTAAAAGCGATTTTTATGCGTCAGGGCTGGACCGAGGAGCGAGGCTGGAGGAGCCTAAAGTGGGGGCGAGGGTGGCGCTAGGCACCCTACCGTACAGGAAAATTCGGTCGGGCGCACACTGCACGACCAGCGTGCCGTCGGTCAGCAGCAGCACGTTCCTGATGTCCCAGTCGTCGCGCGTGTAGATGAGCTGCATCATGCCGTCGGTGTCGAAAAACTGCAGCGTGCTGCGGTTGTAGAGCACCACGCGACCGTCACAGTCGACCACGATGCCGCGCACCTGCTCGACCAGGAGGCAGCTTGGCCCGATGCCCAGCACGGTGCAGCGCAGCGGCGCCGCGTCGCCTGGGCGGACGACATAGATCGCAGTGTGATGCAGCGATGGTTTATCCCAGCTGTACGCGGCGGGAATCCAGCGGCCGCAGCTTGCATAGTCGGCCGCCTGCGGCGGGACCAGGCCCGCGTCGCTGCCGCGCAGCTCGAACTTCTTGACGAGCTCTACGTAGATGTACCGCGTGTTGTCGGCGCCGATGACCATGAGGATACGGCAGCCGTGGAACATGCCTGGCCAGCTGTCGGCCAGGTGCTGCAGTATGGGCAGCGGTATGTGCGACGAGCCACTGCCGCCGACGGCGAACCCAAAACCGACGCGGCGCTCCAAGATCAGCCATGCCCTAGCAAGCTCGTTGCCAGCATCGAGCGCCTCTGCATATTCCAGCTCGTGGCTGGGCGTTGCTGCAGGCCACGTCGTGCGTAGCGATGGCCCGCACCAGCAGTTGCCCTCGATCGGCCTGATGATGCCAGGCACGCCCTCGCCGCTCCAGAACAGCTCGAGGGGCTGGTCGCGCAGCTCGTAGCCTGTCGCGACGTCAAGCGGATGCAGACACCGCCGCCGGCTCCACGCAAGCAGCTGCGCGCCGTCATAGTCGTAGAGATGGCATGGCCCGTGCATCAGCCGCACCTCGCGGCCCCCCGTCCGCCGCGGGTCGATGCGGCCGCGCTGCGCAAGCCGGCGGTCGTCGGGCACCAGCGGGAACAGCATGATGCGCATCATGTCGCGCGGCACCAGGAACAGCCAGCTGGTGGGGTCGTAGCTCAGCCGCACGACGACATCACGCAGCGACTCTGCGATACCCCAATCTCGGCCGCAGCGTGCCCGTGGCTGCTCGATAGCGCCGCTGGCGTCGCCGGCGGCGTCCTCGGCGGAGCGCTTCCTCGGCGGGCATGCAGCCATGCACTTTTTTCTGCACCCCAAACAGCCCATGCACGTCCGCAACAGCATTTATCGCCTACACCACTGCCCGGCGAGCGCAGCGAGCCGGCGCAGGGGGTCGTAGGAGGGCCTGCGGCCTCCCTACAGTTGCCGCCAGCCGAGCAGGACGTTGCTGGTGGCGGCGGCCTGCGGCATCCAGTAGTAGGCGAGGCCGTTGTTGACGCGGACCACGTCGATGGCCGGGTCGGCCGCGGTTGCGGTCTTGCGGGCCCACGGCATGATGCGCAGGAACCGCGGGTATTGTCGCTCTGCAAACAGCAGCACCTCGGTGTTGGTGCGGATGTTGTGCTGGAGCACGCGCGTGTACTCGTGGCCGGCCTCGTTGCGGTTCTCTAACATCGGCAGCAGCACCGCACGGATGGCTGCGTCCATCGCGCGGATATCGTGCACGTAGACTGTCTGGTCGCGCGCCGGCAGCACCTGTATGTCGGCGGCGGGCAGATCGACGTAGCCGCCGACGTCGGCGGACGCATGGCCGCTGGTCTCTTGGTTGTAGATGCGGCCGTCGTCGAAGAGGCACGTGGTGTTGGCGCTGATGCTGCGCCAGGTGACGACCGCGGCCGGCGGGAACATGGTCTGCAGCCGCCTGGCCAGGCGCAGCTCAAAGTAGTCCTGACCGTCGAGGAGCGGCTTCCACTCGTCGGGGGTCGTGAACAGCGCGTACAGCACGAATTCGACCATGTCGTCGGCCGCCAGCTCGCCAGGATAGGCCAGGCGCAGGCCGTTGAAGAGATTGCTGCGCAGGTGCGCGGTGACGGGCAGCGGCTCTAGGTAGCGCTGAGGCTCGCACAGCACGACCTCGACGCCGCTGGGCTGGCGGCCGTTGAGCGCGCCGTACGACTGTGCCTGGCTGACCAGCATGCCGGTGCCCCACAGCTTGGCGACGATTTCGGCCGCCCGCGTGAAGAACGACTTGGGGTAGCCGAACAGCGGCGTCCACACGGCCGCCAGGCGGTCGTGCGTCAGCTGGCCATGGCCGACGCGCTGGATGTGCACCATGGGGTGCGGCAGCTCGTGGGCGACGCGGAACGCCAGCATGTTGTGCGCCGCGTAGGTTTGCGACATGGGTGCGTCGGGGCTGAAGAACGTGACGGTTCGCATGCGCCGCAGCACGTTGGGATCGCCCAGAAAGCTCTCTTCACGTGTGCCATGGTACAGTATGCTGCCGACATGCGGCAGCCATGCGGGGTGCTCCAGCACCTCGTGGTAGAACGTTGCAGGGTCAAAGTTGCCGTCCACCTGCGACGGATTGTCTTTGTTGTAGAGGCGCTCGACCGCATCGATCATGGCGACGCGCTGGCGCATGCTAAACGTCGTGCCGGTGAACATGCGCCAGCGCTCGGCCTGGCCGGGGCCGCGCATGATGACCGGCTTGCCATCCGCCGTCCGCACCATCGGCCTCGCTTTTTGCCCATGGCTGGCGGTGTTCACCATGGCGCTCCAGATCGCCGCTACGTGCCCGACGATCGGCGAGGGCGGCGCAGCAGCCCACGGATGCAGGCCGTCGGGCGCAGTAAAGTCAATTTGCTCGCCGGGCGTCCATAGGCAGAGCTGCGGGACGACAGCGTTGGCGTCGCCAAGCTGGGCCTCAAGCGTCCTGAACGTGACGCCGGGCGTCGGCACGTCGCGGCCGAGCAGCGCGCCATGCGTAGCCGGCGCCGTGGTGCGCAGATGGTTGATAAACAGCGCGAGGCCAGCATAAAAGTCGTCAAATTGGCCCCGGGCATAGAATGTCTTGCCATCGGCGATGTCCACGCGCGCGCCCGAGCCCACGCGCGTCAGCAGCATCAGACGGAACGCCTGCATGTCGTGGATGCTGCTCTTCTTGAGCACGATCTCCACCGATGACCACACAACGTAGCAGAGGTCGTCGGCCGCGGTCGTCAAACCGCGCTCGTCGGCGACCTGCAGGCAGGCCAACCACAACTGTGCGCTGCGTGCGGCCTCCTCGGCTTGGCGCTCGGCCGACGTCTTGCGCGGCCAAGCGCCGCGCACAAAGACGGGCTCGGATAGCAGCAAGTCAGCGCCAGGCGCCCTTATGATGAGCATCCGCCACAGGTTGTTGATCATGCGGCCAAGCCGTTCCTCGGAGAACGGATGCGCGCCGCCAAGGTCGTCGACCTTGCCGCCGACGATGAGGTGCAGCGCCCAGTCTTGCTCCTGGCGAGAACGCTCCGCGTTGACGGCCACCAGGCGGGCATAGGTGACGTTGGGCGCGGCGACGGTGTCGCGCAGTGTGTTGGGCAGCCAGTTGCGCATTTCCTCGATAAAGTTGACAAAAGCATTGTAAAAGTCGTCCAGCTGCTCGACGACGTTCACCCTGGCTTGTACGGGGTCGGGCACGTAAGAGTGATGGATGACGAGCTTGCCGTGCGGCGGGTTGTCGGCGCCCGACATGGCATCGAGGCGGTCCGCGTAGCGCTGCCGTAGCGCTTCATCGAAGATTTGTTGCTGCGGAACAGCGTCGCCCATCCCGTATAGCGATACGTAGACGGTCTGCGGCGCGGTGACGCAAAAGTACGCGCCGGCCTTGGGGTCGACCTGGAGCAGCGCGTGCGTCGCCATCATGCAGTCTAGCCACAGTCCCGACATGTCGCGGTGGCGATCGTACTCTTTGGCGGTCTGCCGCGGCGCCGGCGTCGCCTTGCCGGGCCGTGGCTGCGGTCGAGGCTGCGGTTGCACCGGTGGCGGCTGCTGATGCTCGGCGGCCACGGCCGCCACGTCGGCCTGCTGCAGCGCGGCCAGCTGCGCCTCGGCCGTGGCGATGTCGCTGCGCTTCATGGCCAGGTTTTTGACGTCCCATGCGTGCGAGGCACCCTGCTGCTTGGCGACGCGCTGCTCGAGCGCTGCGGCGTAGCTGCGCATGCCGGCGAGCTCGTGCACGAGCCGCTCGAGCACCTCGGCACGCTCGGCCGCGGTCAGGTCGCTCGCCATCAGCCGCAGTCTAGGCATAGCTGCTCCGCGCCGTTTTTATAAGGTCCCTCCAAGCATGCTCATACCATGACGACATTGTCGGCCGCCCGCGTCTTGAGCCAGTCCCACAGCGCGCTCTTGTTCGTCGCCGGCTCGGTCCAGTAGTAGACGAGGCCGTTGTCCACGCGGACGACGTCGAACGCACGTGGCAGGTCCAGCTGTGCCCTGGCCCACGGCAGCATGCGCAGGAAGCGCGGATATTCGCGCTCGGCGAACAGCAGCGTCGTGCTGTGCTCGACATTGTACATCAGCACCTCCCATGCAGCGGCCAAGCCGTAGATCGGCAGCGCGCTGCGCGCGACCGTCTTGAAGAATGCGCGCAGCGCACGGTCGACCGCGTGCACGTCATGCACGTAGACGCGCCGCTGATCGGGCGGCAGCACCTGTAGCAGCGTGTCAGGCGTCGTGTACGGCTCCAGCGTGCCGGCAGCACGCGCGCCGTTGGTGCGCTGATTGTAGAGCCGCAGGCTGCGCTGGAACAGGCATACGGTGTTGGCGCGCAGCTGACCCCATGTGGCGATGTCCGCCGGCGCGAACATGTCGAGCAGCCGCCGCAGCACCTGGACCTCAAAGTCGGGCAGCGGGCCGACGAACACCTGCCACGCGCGCTGCTCGATAAACAGCTTGTACAGCACGAATTCGACCGTCGGCGCCACGCCGCTCCACACTGCGTCGTACATCAGCCGCCGGCCGTTGAACAGGTCGTGGCCCAGATGTAGCGTCACCGGCGCATGCTCTAGGTAGCGCTGCGGCTCGCATAGCACCACCTCCATGCCGCTGCTCTGCATGCCGTCGAGGCGGCCATAGTGCTGCACCTGCGTCACAAGCATGCCCGTGCCCCACAGCTTGGCGACGATCTCGGCCGCGCGTGTGAAGAACGACCTGGGGTAGCCGAACAGCAGCTGCCATGCCTGCGCCAGCAGATCGTGTGTCGTCGTGCGGTTGTCCTCGAGATGCTGGATGTGCACCATGGGCTCGGGCAGCTCGCGTGCCAGCCGGAACGCCAGCATGTTGTGCTGCGCGTAGACCTGCGACATGGGCGCGTCCAGGCTGAAGAACGTGACCGTGCGCAGGCGGTCGAGCACGTCGGCGTCGCCCAAAAAGCTGGGCTCGCGCGTGCCATGGTAGAGCAGCGTGCCGACGTGCGGCAGCCATGCGGCACGCTGCAGCACCGTCCTGCGGAAGGCGCTGTTATCGAGCGCCATCAGGGGCTTGCCGCCCGGCTTGGTGCGCATGTGCACCTTGAAGAACTCGTTGTAGAGCTGCTCGACGGCGCCGATCATGGCGGCGCGCTGGCGCATGCTAAACGTCATGCCGTTGAACACGCGCCAGCGCTCGGCCTGCCATGGGCCGCGGTAGATGTGCGGCACGTCGCCCTCCTTGACGTAGTCGGGCGGCAGCATGTGATACATGCTGATGTGCATCATGGGCTCCACCATATTTTGCCATAGTGCGCTGATGTGCTGCACGATATTCGAGCGCGCCGCGGCCCATGGATGGGGCACGTTGGGCTGCGTAAAGTCGATTTGCTCGCCGGGCGTCCACAAGCATAGACAAAAGTCGGACGAGGACAGTTGGCCGCGGTTGTGCACCAGATACTCGTAGGTGATCTGCGGCGCCAGCACGTCCTTGCCGAGCAGCTTGCCGTGCGGCTCTACGGTGCGCAGGTGCTCGATGAACTGCGCCAGCGCCGCGTAGAACACGTCAAGCTGCTTTTGCGGCTCGGGCCGCACCTCCCTCAGGCCGCTACGCACGACGATGCCAGGATGGCGCTGCCCGAGCTTGTCAACCAGGTCGGCGTAGTGGCTGGTGACGACCGCCACCGCGACCTCGTGGGGTCCCGTGACGTTGTAAAAGCAGTCGTCCTGGTTCATATCGAGCTCATGCGCGACGATCAAGCAGTCTAGCCACAGCTGCGTCATGAGCTTGCTGCGCGGCACGCTCGGCCATGGGCCCTTGACGATCTCGGCCAGCGCGCCGAGCGGCCAGGTGCCGGCGGCGCTGATTTTGCGCAGCATTTCGGTCCAAATCTGCCTGATCGCGATGCCAAGCTTGGTCCTGCCAAAACCATGCTCCTGGCCGACAACAGCGCCGGGCTCGACCAAGTGAAGTGCCCAGTCGGCGTCGTCGGCGCGGCGGGCAGCGTTGACGGCTAGCAGCTCGGCGTAGCTGACGCCGGGCGCCGCGATGCTGTTGCCGACCGGCTGATAGTGCTCGCTGCGCAGCTGGTCGATGAGGCGCGTATAGGCGTCGTAGAAGGCGTCCAGCTGCGCGGCCGGGTCGAACCACCAGCGCCCCAATTTTGCTATGCCCACCTGCTCGGTGATGCTCGTGGGCCCGTCGCGCCGCGTGCGGCGATCAAATCGCGCGCGCAGCCTAGCGAGGAACGTATCTGCCTGCTTGCGGGTCATCTTGGTGTCGTCAAACGTGATGTACGTCTGATGGCGATATCGCACGCAGAACACCGGCGGCATTGTAGGGCTGGCAGCATCAAATATAGGCCGGTCGCTCGGGTGCATCTGCGGCTGTCTGTTGGACAGCTCGTGCACGGTCAACAGGTAGTCCAGCCAGCGGTCAGCGACCGCCGCGCGCTCGGCCAGCTCCTCAGGCGTGGGCCCCGCGGCGGCTGCTGCCGGTGGCGGCGCGGCGACGGATAACTTGCCCATATGCTCGAGCACCGTGGCGTCGGCGTCGGCAGCCCGCAGCGCAGCCAGCTGCTCCTCGGCAACAACGATCTCGGCGCGTTTCTTGGCCAGGTTGAGCATGTCCCACTTGTGCGACGGGCTCTTGGCGGTGGCCTCGTCGAGGCGTTTCTGCACCGAGGCGGCATAGCTGCGCATGCCCTCGAGCTCACGCACCAGCCGCTCCAGCACCTCGGCGCGCTCGGCCGCGGTCAGGTCGTTGGCCATCGCTGCAAGATCTACCTGAGGCCACTCTAGGCGCATTTATAATCATCCTACAGCCGCCCCGGCCAGCAGAGCATGATTGCATGCCATGCCGCCCTAGAACTAGGACCAAGCATGTCCCTGCATATAGTAGTAGGCCAGCCCGTTGTCGATGCGCACAACGTCGCTGCCTATCATGCTGTTTGTCATGCTGCCGGCCAGCACACCGCGCGCCCACGGCAGGACGCGCAGAAAGTACACATACTGTCGCTCGGCGAACAGCAGCGTCGTCGTGTTGGTCCGTATGTTGCGCACGACCGTCTGCATGTAGTTGTCGTCGTCGTAGCCTGCCTCCCTGGGCAGCACCGCAGCAAAAAACTCACGCAGCGCTGCGTCCGTCGTGCGCAGATCGTGCACGTAGACAGTGTCGTTGGCTGCCGGACGCGACTTTGCGTCTGCGGCATGCAGCCCCGCATAGCCCAGCTGCCCGCTGCGCTCCACATGCTGACCATGCGTGCGCGCGTTGTACAGCCAGCGGTCGTCGAACAGGCATGTGACGTTGTCGCTGATGCGGCGCCAGGTCGTCACCTCGGCCGGCGGGAACATGCGCACCAGGCGGGCAGCAAGCAGCTGGTTGAACTCTAGCGGCTTGGTGCTAAAGCTTGCATGCAGCAGGATGTCCCAGTAGTCCTCGTCCCTGAAGATTTCGTAGAGCGACACTTCGATGGCCTGCTCCTGGACGATGTGGTCGGGGTAGGCCAGCAGCGCGCCGTTGAACAGATCCTGGCGCAGATGCGCTACGACGGGCAGCGGCTCGAGGTAGCGCAGCGGCTCGCACAGCACGACTTCGATGCCCGTGCGTTGGTCGCCGTTGAGCGCACCGATGCCCTGCGCGTGGCTGACCAGCATGCCGGTGCCCCACAGCTTGGCGACGATCTCGGCTGCCCGCGTGAAGAACGACTTGGGGTAGCCGAACAGCTCCTGCCACACGATGGCGAGGCGGTCGTGCGTCAGCTTGGCTTTTACGTCGCCGAGGCGCTGGATGTGCACCATGGGCTCGGGCAGCTCGCGCGCCACACGGAACGCCAGCATGTTGTGCTGCGCGTAGCCCTGCGACATCGATGCGTCGGGGCTGAAGAACGTGACGGTGCGCATGTGCTGCAGCACGTCGGGGTCGCCCAGAAAGCTCTCTTCGCGCGTGCCGTGGTACAGCACCGTGCCGACGTGCGGCAGCCACGCAGCGCGCTGCAGCACCTGATGACGGAAGCTGTGGTGTCCAAACTCGCCGGTGCCGAGCTCGTCGTAGCCCCGCTCGACGGCGTCGATCATGGCCACGCGCTGGCGCATGCTAAACGTCGTGCCGACGAACCGGCGCCAGCGCTCATCCTGCCATGGGCCGCGCATGATGGCCGGCCGCCCGTCGCCGTCATGGATCTCCACGTCGCTCATGCCGGCGATCGACGCTATGATGATGCTCCACATGGCCGCCACGTGCTCTACGATCGGCGAGGGCGGCTCCACGGCCCATGGATGCACGCCGTTGCGCCACGTAAAGTCGATCGGTTCCGAGGCCGTCCACAGGCACAGCTGGCCGGCCGCAGCAGGCAGCGCCTTGTCCTTGGCGGACAGCGTGGCAAAAGTGACGCCTGGCGCCAGCACGTCCTGGCCGAGCAGCGCGGCATGCTCGGGCTTGGTGCGCCGCAGGTCGTCGATGAACAGGCCCAGGCCAGCGTAGAAGCTGTCGACGTCGAACTGTGCATACTCGATCTTTGCATCGCTCGTCCGCGTGCGCATGAACGACGACAGTCGCCGCGGTCGCAGCAATGTTGCGAAGGTCGGATGGGATTTCGCACCAGCCTTGGTCAAGACAAATTCAAGTTTGGTGCCGTCCTTCTTGACAGTGTAGAAGCAATCCTCGGGCTCGGCGGACAGCCCCAGCTCGTCGGCTACCTGCAGGCATGCGCACCACAGCTTGGCGGCCTGCTCGATCTGCGTCGGCTGCGGCCAGCGACCTTCGCTAATGTACAAGTCGCGCAGATCGAGGACACCGGCATGCTCGATCATGAACGCCCACAGCTTGGCGACGACGTGGCCCAGCGGTGCATGCGTAAAGTTGTGCACGTCGATGCTGGCCTTGTTGCCTCCGATGACAATGTGCAAGCGCCAATCTTGGTCGGACCCATGGCGCGCGCCGTTGACGGCAAGCATGCGCTCGTACGTGACGTCAGCCGGTGCCACATTGCTGGCGTCGAGGAACCGGGCGACGAGCTGCCTAAATGCCGCGTAGAACGCGTCGAGCTGCTTGGCGGGGTCAAACCGAGCAGCTACGACGTCGAGGGTTGCGTCCTTGATGACGACGAGCGCCGGCGCGCTGCCTGGCGGCTGGCGTAGCGCGTAGAGGCGGTGCAGCTCGGTGGCAAAGATGCGTGCCGTGGGCACGTCGAGGTTGGGCAGGTGCACGTAGAAGTTGACGGTATGCGCGTCAACGACGCAAAAACCGACCACAGTGCCGTTCGGCGGCGCTTCCTTGAGCATCGCGTCGGCGGCCAAAAAGCAGTCGAACCACAGCGCCGCCGTGCCGGCCAGCTCGGCGTCCGCGACGACGGTAGGCGGTCCGGCTGCTGCCGCGGGGGCAGCGGCGGGCTCGGGCGGCCGGCGGTGCTCGATGGCGGTGGCCTCGGCGTCCGCCGCCTGCAGCTCGGCCAGCTGCTGCTCGGCGACGGCGATTTCCTGCTGCTTGCTGGCCAACTTTAGCACGTCCCACTTGTGCGACGGCCGCGCTGCTGTGCTCCGGGCGATACGCCGCTGGATGTCCGCGGCGAAGCTGCGCATGCCCTCGAGCTCGCGCTGCAGCCGCTCGAGCACCTCGGCGCGCTCGGCCTCGGTCAGGTCGCTGGCCATGTCTGCAAACCGTGCTGGAGGTGCGGTTTTATATCAAAATACGCGGCTGGGCGTCAGCGCCCTCCAGCAGCCGCAGCCCGCTAAACATCGGCACATATACAAGCAGCCGCCGGGGGCATGCTGCCCCAGGGGGGCTAGCGCCCTCCTCACCCCCAACACCATCCGCCGGCGAGCGCAGCGAGGTGGCAGCAGGGGGTCGGGGGGCAGCATGCCCCCCTATGTATACCTTGGTGACGGGCACGTGGTACTCTATGTGCCCCTCAAAGCTGCCACCAGCGTAGCATCGCAGCAGTGTGCTGCCGTAGGCCACGACCATTTGGTCGTCGGCGTCCATCGCTAGGCTGACCGGGCCCGTGCCCGTGCCGGGCGGCAGCATGATGGTGCCGTGCTGCAGGCCGCCGGCCGCGCTGATCATCAGGATGTCGCGGCCGTCCGCCACGTACAGCATGGCCTGGCTGCTCACGGCGATGCTGCTCGGCGCGCGCAGCAGGCCCTCGCACAGGTAGCGCACGCCGCTGGTGCTAGGGTTGAGCGCCGCGATGCGGTTGCCGTCGAGCACAAACAGCTCGGTGCCAAACTGCACAAACATGCCGGGCGCGCGCAGCATGTCGCTGCCCATCGCCATCATCGCGCCCGTGCCGTGCAGCTGCAGCGCATCGTCGACAAACGTCGCCTTGTGATCGACCAACACGATCCGGTGGTTAGCGCGGTCGACCACCGCCAGGCGTCCGTCGTCCAGCGGCGCAGCGTACACGAGCTGCGGCGGCACGTCGCCGGGCAGCTTGGTCCAGCATAGGTCAACCATCGGCGGTGTCATCGTTGTCGGCACGCCCATCGCCTGCATCGTGCCCATAACGAGCTTGTGCAGCACGTCCGGCGACATGACGGAGGGTAGGCCTGGCAGCGTGGCCATGACACGCTCGTGCAGCTCGTCAGGAGGCAGCATGTCAGGTTGGTTGACGGCTTCCTCGCCCCCTGGAGGACGCTTGTCCTTGGTATCCTTCGGGCTGCGTTTGCCCTTGGCACCGCGAGGAGCGCGCTTGCCCTTCGCAGCCCCCTCCGCAGCCGCCACACTAGGCCCACCGGGCGCCGCAGCCGAGCGCAGCGAGGCGCCCGGCGCCGCAGGGGGCCGGGGGGCAGCATGCCCCCCTGAGTAGCCCCAGGCGAAGAACGGCCGGTCGGCGTAGAGGCGGACGCAGACGGGCCAGGCGACGGGCAGCAGCTCGCGCTGCTCCAGGCGCTCGTAGCCCAGCGCCACGCGCGTGCGCAACGCGTCGATCCAGTCGGCGGCCTCATAGTCGATGGCCGGCGTCACGGGTGCGGCGCGGCCGTATAGCTGCGCGAGCAGCTCGGGAGGCAGCTGGTCGGCGCCCCAGAACGGTGCGGCCGCCATGTATTATTAAAGTTTGGTCTGCTCCCGGGCAACTTTTTGCTGTTTATCGTCAGCGCAGCGGATCATGCCGCAGCGCCTGCACGCGGGCGGGCCGCGCCGGCGCCGTCGGCAGCTTTTTGTCGCGGCCGTCCGTGTAGAGCAGATAACAGAGGTAGAAGCCGCAGGCGAGGCACATCAGCTGCAGCGCCGTGTCGAACGAGATCATCGCTGCAGCAGATAGCGGCTGGGGCGGCCGAGCACGATAAAAGGCGCGGCGGCAGCTGCCCGGCGGCTCATTCTCTGCTTTTGTAGTGCCCCAGCCCACCTCCACCAACCATGTGCCGCGTCCGCAACGCTAGCCGCAACGAGGCCTGGCGCCACCCGCTATTGGCCCCGCTGCGCCACGCCGCCGACGCCGCGCGCGTCTACCACCTGCTGGCCATCGTCGAGCTCGACCTCAACGCCGGCCACTTTGCGGGGCTATCCCTCACCAGGAACACCGGCGAAGACGTCGCCAGCTGCCTGCGCATCGCAAAGCGCCTGGTCAAGTGCTGGACGCTCGAGGCCGTGCAGCTGCTGCGCGAGGAGGTGCAGCCGATGCTGTGGACGCTGCGCAACGGCGGCCAGCCGATAGAGTCGTGTGCCTCGCGCGCGCTGTGGCGTGCCTTCCAGGACAAGATCGATCGCACCGAGGACGAGGTCGCCGCGCAGCGTGCCGAAGAGGAAGAACGAGCTGCGCGCACGGCCGCATCGGCCCGCGCCCTGCTTGATGCTGCTGCCGCCGACGCGGCCGAGCTTGCTGCGACGCCGGTCGTCCCCGACGAAGACGACGAGGAGAACAAGCCGGTCACGCCTGTTGTTGCTGCTGCCGACGCGACTATCGAGCCGATGGAGGCTACGCCCGTCGTGATGATCACGCCGCTGGCCGGGCCCGACTGGGACACCGTGCAGCGCATGTGCAGCCGCCCGATAGCGTCGCCGGCCCAAATCGACGCCGAGGCCCAGGCCGAGGCTGAACCGGCCACAGCTCCTGCCAACGCGGCGGAGGAGCCGCAGGCACTATCGAGCAGCGACGAGGTCGCGGCGGGCTACACTGCGACGGTGGCGCTGCTCCAGCTTTAAAAAAGCAAAACGCATGATTTTATGTTTGTGTTGGCGTCACGGTCGGCCTTGGGTGGCGCATGCTGCGGCGCACCTCGACGACGGTGCCATAGTTGAGCAGGATGCTGCCATCGGCCAGCACGACCAGCTGCACGAGCGGCTTGCCGACCGTCGCGGCCGTCTGCTGCCAGCTGTACGTTCGTGGCTGTTTGTCGGCGGCGTCCCAGATGTGCATAACGGTGCCGTCGCTGTTGCACATGAGCAGCTGCGGCCGCAGCGCGCCGCTGATGGCAAACCGCGTAAAGTGCGCATGAAGGTTCGTCCAGCGGATCCGGATGCGTTCGTGCAGCATGTCCAGCAGGACGCAGCTGCGCGTGTCGCAGACGTCGATCACCACGTAGACCAGCGTGTCGTCGTCACACAGCACGTCCTCGATGCACAGCGTCGACGTAGGCGTTGTGCGCGAGGCCGGCAAGAGCACCATGCCGACCGCCGCGGCCGCCAGGGATGTGCCGGCCATGTCCATGACGCGCACGGTCAACTTTTCCAGCTCGGCGATGACCTCGGCGATGCGCGGCTGCCCTCGCCACAGAAACATCTGCCGCAGCACTGTACGGTGCGCGGTGACCACGCCGTTGACAAACTCTTCGGTGCCGTGCCGTATGTCCATGACGGCCGCCGGCACGTCGATATCGCCGCCGGCGCGCTTGATGACCATCGTGCGGCCCGGCGCTGTCGTGCGCATACACAACCATTCTGCCGCCGCAGGATCGAGCAGGACACGCTCAATGTTGTCGTTGTCGTCGCCGGCCAGCCTGAACCACAAGGTGCTGCAGCACAACGTGACGCCTAGTGCCACATTGCTGGTTTTCGGCACATCCATTGTCAGGCCGTAATCCTTGCGCTGCACAAGGGCGAGGGGCGTGCCGGCAACGTCGATATCGACGTGGCGCAGCCCGTTAACGTTGGAGAAGCGGCTTGGGATGACCGTGGTGAAGCGGCCGCTGCCGATGGTCGTGCCCGGCGACGTGTCGATGGTGCCGCGCGGCCTGTACGGCTGCAGCATCGGCCGCAGCATGCTGTCCAGCACGTCGCGGACCATCCCGCCCGGTTGCCTGCAGCTAGCAAAGCACAGCCTGCTGGTGGGGTCGCAGGACAGCGCCGCGAGCACCTCCAGCGCCGTCATGCTGCCCGGCAGCGGCCCCAGCTGCAGGATGGGCTGCCGCTCCTCCGGCGCAGCATCGGCTTCCTCGCGCGTGCTGCGCTTGCGCGGCCCTTCGTCGTCGTCGGCGCCGCGCTTGCGGCCGGGCGAGCAGCCAAACAGCACGGCCGAGCGCCGCTGGCAGCTGGGCGAGCAGCCCATCAACGCAAAAAACAACTGGGCGTTTTATTTTTTAAACTGCTAGCCGCGCACCGTCCAGCGGATCAGCGTTGTGCCGGGCTCCAGCGCATCGATGATGCTGCGCAGCGTCAGCTCGTCGTCGTCGCAGCCAAAGATGAGGGTGTGCGTCACCTGCATGTTGAAGACGCTGGTGCTGTCCGGCGTGCATACATAGTAGTGCGCCACGCACCGCAGCTGATCGTCACCGCAGGCCACCATCAGCGGTGGCTTGCCGTCGCGCTGGTCGGGGCCGTCGCCGAGCAGCTCGTGCGCAGCGACCAGCTGCTGGCCCGTCCAAGCAATAAACCGGCCGGGGCGCTGCAGCCAGCAAATGCGCTTGCCGTCGGCCCGCATGGCCGACTCCATATAGTTTGCGTCGTCGTGGCTGCGATCAAAGCTGTCGGCGCCGGCCCAGCCAGCCTGCGACATATCGTACATGCAACGCACCGCGGCGCTGCAGTCGTCGGGCCACGCGGTGACGCCGCTGACAGAGAACGCGTCGGCAGGCACCGGCTCGGGCGCACCGACATCGTCGCCGTCGATCTTGCTGATGCGTACCAGCAGCGCCGGCGCCTCGCGGCGATAAAAACAGACGTCCGCGCCGTCGCTCGGCACGCTGTAGAGCTCGCGGCCGGACCAGACAAAGCCCTCGCTGCTGCATAAAAGACTGCCAGCAAGGCTGTCCCAGCCCTCGAGGCGGTCCCATTGTGTCTTGCCGTGCAGCAGTGCCGGCGACCACGGCCGGTCGACAAAGTAGGCGCCCGGCCACCACGGCTGCATGCGCTCGAACACGCATTTCTGCAGCGCCGTGCAGTTGGCCGGCCATATGAGTTCGCCGTTGACGACGACCGGCCGCTCCGGTACCCAGGGCCATGGCAGGCCATCGTCGTCGATGCGCAGCAGTGTGTCGTTGTTGTAGGCACAATAGTCGCGCGGCAGCTCCACCCTGACCGGCGGGTTCAGGTAGATGCATGCCGCCGTGGTCAGCAGCAGCAAGGGCCCCCACCACAACCTCGGCATGATCGATTTATGGCACAAAACGGTCCTTGCTAGTACGCCTGCGACTCTTCCCAGGCAAAAACGGGGCTGGCCTCGTCGGGCGCCGGCGTTGGTGTTGGTGCTGGCCGCGCCGGCGTTTGTGTCGCCGGCGTCGTCGGTGTGGTTGGCTGCGTGACGGCCAGCGACGCGCGCCGCGGCGTCCGCACCTCGTGCACCTGCAGCGGCGGCGCAAATGTGGGCGGCGGCCGTGCAGCGTCCCAGTCGACGACGCGCAGGGGCTGCCGCGCGGCGGGCGGCGTTTGCGGCGTCGGCAGCGACCAGCGCTGCGCGTTCTCGAGCTCGTCGGTGGCGAGGACCGGCTGGTGCGCCGTGACGACGTCGACATCAAACGAGGGCGGCGGGCCGCGCTTGGTGCCCTGGGTGCGCGGGTCGGCCAGCGTCGGCAGCTTGCGCGCCGAGCTGCTCGACGAAGAGCCCGTCGATATCCACGGGACGTCGGGCCGCGCCAGCGGCGTCGCGCGGGCCTCGCGCTGCGCTGCGGTTGTCGGCGCGGCCGGCCCGAGCGGCGTGGTGGTCACCGTCGGCACGCCAACGTTGGTGCCGTAGGTGCGCCGCGGCGCTGCTGGCGGCTTCCTGGCCGGCGCCGTGGCCTCGGCAAACTCTTGGGCCGACCGGGGCGTGAACATTTCGAGGTCGGCGTCGGACGCTTTTGGTGCCGGCGGCTCGTACGACAACAGATCGCGCCGCCGCAGCCGCCGCACGGCCGACAACGGCGCAGCGGGTGACGCCGGCCGCGGCATCTGGCCCATGACCGTCTTGAGGCGCTCGAGGTGCGCCTGCAGCTCGACCGTGAGGCCCAGCATGTGCTTGATGGCGGCGGCGTCGGCCGGCGCGTCGTCCGACGAGGCGGCGACCTGCAGCTCGTCGATGCAGCGGCCGATAAAGCCGCGCAGCACCTCGGCCTGCGCGCCGAGCTCCATGCTGGCGCACAACAAATGTATTCTGCTCCAGCCGCACATCACATCACTTTATATGGGGGGCATGCTGCCCCCCGCCCCCCTGCAGCCGTCGCGCTGCGCGCTCCGGCCGGCGGGCCGGTTGATATGAAGGATGCAGGGGGTGGGGGGGCAGCATGCCCCCCAAGCCCCCGATGGATCGTGGCGATGGACGAGGCGCGGCGCTTTGTGGCCGAGCACATGCAGTCGCCGCCGATGCCGCAGCTGGACAAACCGCACCGCGTGCTGCACGAGGAAAACGTCGTGGCCGGCGCCAAGCTGACGACGACAATGAACATCGACGACATGGAGCAGCTGCTGCCCGTCGTCAGCGTCATCGATTTTACGGGCAAGGTCGTGCGCGTCGCGCCGCTGCCCAGCGCCGACGAGCGCTGCACGAACCCGCGCCAAGAGACGGCGCGCATCAACTGCATGCTGGTGTTCGGCCACACCAAGGCCGTGCAGATCAGCGGCGCGCCGTCGCGCGACGCAGCGCTCAACTCGTTGCACATGATGCGCTTCTACCTGGGCCAGCTCGGCGTGCACACGCGGTTCGAGCATTTCAAGCTCGACAATGTCGTCGCGTCGGTGCGCTTCCCGTACCGCCTCAAGCTGCCCGAAATCGAGCAGCAGGAGGGCTCCACGGTGCTGTGGCGGCCGGCGATCTTCCCCGGCGCGCTGCTCGTCGACCGGCATGGCAACGTCGTGGTGATCTTCGACACGGGCAGCGGCAATGTGGTTGGCCTGGATAGCGTCGAGCATCTGCCCGAGCTCGACGCCGAGCTGTCGCGCATGGTCGCGCCGTTCCGCGACGACAGCCCGCCCGACGCGTCGCAGCGCAGCGTCGGCCGGTGCGTGCGGCGGCGCCTGGCGGACGCCACGGCCGACTTTGCCCGCCACCTGCGCGAGGTCGTCGCCAAGCAGCCGCTGACCGTAGAGACCGTCAAGGCCGTCTACACGCAGACTATGCCGACGCTGGTCGCGCCGCCGCCGGCCGCTGCGCGCACCGACGATGCACCCCTGCCGGGCGGCCGCAAGCGCACGTTGGCCAACGACGCCAGCGGCAAGCCGGCCGCGGTCGCCGTCAACGCCACCAACCTCGGCGTCATCATGCTCGACGAGGCCGACGACGACGATGACGCCAGCAGCGACGACAGCGACTGGCTCGGCCGCAACCTCATGATCAGCTGCATGGACGAATAGCGCAGCGGGCCCGCTGCACCAGCGCCGCCGAGCGCTGCCTACGGCAGCCTCGTCGGTGGTGCGGTTATGATAAAAGTGGACATTGCCGACTTGATCTTTTTTGAGCGACATCGAGCTGCAGCAGCTACTGCTCGCTGCTTGCCTGGCTGCTGCTGGCCGCCTCGTCGGCGTCCTCATAATCGTCGTCGTCGTTGTCCGTGTCGTCGGCGTCCGGCGGCTCCTTGCCGGTGAGGACGGTCCAGCGTGCACGTGTCATGCGCTGCGCCTCGCAGCGCTGCAGATCGGCGACGTCGACGCGTTCCCAGCCGGCGGTCTTGGACTGGTCGTAGTCGATAAAGTGCGACCAGATCCAGTTCTCGAACCTGACGTCGACGTCGCCGCAGCATT
>Ga0181538_10001193_pt1 | contig 29852 bp, 23 predicted proteins | sample PEATcosm2014_Bin_40_FD_119773 | JGI IMG/M metagenome (GOLD analysis project Ga0181538, IMG submission 119773) | Peatland microbial communities from MTU Mesocosm Facility, Houghton, MI, USA - PEATcosm2014_Bin23_30_metaG | ecosystem: Environmental > Terrestrial > Soil > Wetlands > Peat | place... | reverse complement strand
CGCAGGCATGGTCATCCGGGAAAACCTGTTGGAATTCCGGGAGACTGGTAGGGAAGCCGCGAGGGTCCATAGGAATGGTTATAAACTAAATTTCGATTTTGGCAAGCAACCGGATAAGCATGGAAATAACATTCAACATTCAACGCCCAACATCCAATGGCGGCGGCCAACTATGTAATTGGGAGTTCGATGTTGAATGTTGAATGTTCGATGTTTCCTGCTTTCCTGTTTTCCTCATTCCCGCTATCTTTGGCCCATGCGAATTTTATCAGGCATCCAACCCAGCGGCACACTGCATCTCGGGAACTATTTCGGGATGATGAAACCCGCCATCGAGTTGCAGGAAAAAGGCGAGGCGTTTTATTTTATCGCCAACTACCACTCCATGACCTCGCTGTTCGATCCCGCCGAGCGGCGCAAGAACACGGTCGATGTGGTGCTGGACTTTCTCGCCTGCGGAATTGACCCGAAGAAAACCGTCTTCTTCCGCCAGTCCGACGTGCCGGAGGTGACCGAATTGACGTGGCTGCTTTCGACGATGACGCCGATGGGCCTGCTCGAACGGGCGCACAGCTACAAGGACAAAATCGCCAAGGGCATCGCGGCCAGCCACGGTCTGTTCGCCTATCCGGTGCTGATGGCGGCGGACATTTTGATTTACGATTCAAACATCGTGCCGGTGGGCCGCGACCAGAAGCAGCACGTGGAGATGACGCGCGACATCGCCATCAAGTTCAATGAGCAATACGGCCAGACGTTCGTGATTCCCGAACCGCAAATCCGCGAGGAAGTCGCCGTGGTGCCCGGCACGGACGGCCAGAAGATGAGCAAGAGCTACGGCAACACGATTGAAATTTTTGGCGAGGAAAAGGCGACGCGCAAAAAAATCATGGGCATCGTCATGGACAGCCGCACCCCGGCGGAGCCCAAGCCCGACGCGGACAAGAACCTGGCCATCCAACTGCTCAAATTGGTCGCGGCGCCGGAGGTGGCCAAGGATTTTGAAAACCGTCTGCGCGCCGGCGGCCTCGGCTACGGCGATTTGAAGAAGGCGCTGTTTGAGAATTACTGGAATTATTTTGCCGACGCGCGAAAGAAACGCGCGGAACTCACCGCAAACCCGGATTATGTGAACAAGGTTTTGTCCGATGGAGCGGTAAAAGCCCGGATGCTGGCGCAAACGGTTTTGAAGCGCGCGCGGAAAGCCAGCGGGTTGGAATAGCGTGGGACAGGCTTCTAGCCTGTCCTTGACTTCAATTTGTTTACGAGTCTGAATACGCTCCAAATTTGGCGAAACGATTTTAATGTGAAATGCACAATAGTCAGCTCGGATAAGCCAGAAACATTCCGAATCCTGCGAATATCCTTCCTAATTTTACCAATTCGAGGTCGTCGTTTTTGGCGACAGATGACTCAAACCATTTGCTGGCTTGTTCTTTTCACGGCTTTGTTTCCGTCCTTTGGCCAAACGTTAAGCATTACCGGGAACATCTTTGCCACGAACTTTATGATCGGGAGCATCGGCGTGGAGACAACCACGGCCAGCCCTACACCGACCAATCGTCTGACGGTGGCCGTCCTCGGTTTTGAGAACAAAACGGGCAAGCCGGAAGAAGCGATTGGTTTCCTGCAGAAATCAGTTGAAGAGGATCCGACCCAAGGAGACATTTATAAATTACTTGGCCAGGCTTACATCGAGCAGGGCAAATTTCGGGAGGCACGGAACAATCTCCGAAATGCCCTGCACAACGGTCTGCTTGAGGAAGATGCCGAACAAGCGCGTCAAGCCATTGCCCAAATCAACGAAAAGATCGGAACCGATTGATTGGTTGCGCTGGCTTCAAATTTTGGATGAAAAATCCGCGTCGCCCTCAAGACACTGCCGCTGACCCGCCGGCGGCCACCCGCCTGCGGCTGCGGGTCACGGCAGCGGCGGAAACAGCGGTGCGTTCCGGTCATCCATGGGTCTTTTCCGACAGCGTCCTGAAATCGAACCGCGCCGGGCAGACCGGCGAACTAGCGGTGATTTACGACCGCAAGGACCGGTTTCTCGCCGTGGGCCTGTTTGATCCCGACTCGCCAATTCGCGTGCGGATTTTGCACGCGGGCAAACCGCAGACGATTGATCACGCCTGGTGGCAAGCGCAGCTGGAACAAGCGCTCGTCCATCGGCGCGATCTCTTCGATGCGCAGACCACCGGTTACCGCCTCATCCACGGCGAAAGTGACGGCTGGCCCGGCTTGGTGCTGGATCGTTACGACACGACGCTGGTGCTGAAACTTTACACGGCGGCGTGGTTGCCGCGGCTGGCCGACACGCTTGCGTTGCTCCAAGAGAAAGTATCGTGCGAACGCATCGTGCTCCGTTTGAGCCGGAATATTCAGACGATCGCGGAAAAACAATACCAGCAATGTGACGGGAAAGTCATTTTTTCTGAACCTGCCGTGCCGGAGGCCGGCGCTCCGGTTGTTTTTCTGGAAAACGGCCTGCGTTTCGAAGCCGATGTTGTGCGCGGGCAGAAGACCGGTTTCTTCCTTGACCAGCGTGAGAATCGCCGCGAGGTGGAAACCCTGGCCCAAGGTCGGCGCGTGCTGAATGCATTCAGTTTTTCCGGCGGTTTCTCGGTTTACGCAGCGCGGGGCGGGGCTGCGGCGGTGACGGACCTCGACATCAGCGCGCACGCGCTGGCCGCCGCCCAACGCAACTTTGCGTTGAACAAAGACTGTCCCGGTGTGGCCGCGTGTCATCACGAGACCGCGCAGGGCGATGCATTTGAATGGCTGGCGGCGAGCACGGCGAAGTTTGATCTGGCGGTGCTGGATCCGCCGTCGCTCGCCAAGCGCGCCACGGAGCGCGAAGGCGCTTTGCGCGCTTACGAACGGCTGGCAACGCTGGGCATCGCCCGGCTCGCGCCCGGCGGCATTTTGGTGGCGGGTTCATGTTCCGCGCACGTTCCGGCGGAGGAATTCTTTGAGGTCATCCGGCGCGCGGCGGCGAAGTTGGAAAGAAAATTCGTGGAACTGAAAACCCTGCGGCATCCACCAGATCATACGGCCACGTTCAAGGAAGGGGAATATCTGAAGGTGATTTACCTGAGATTTGCCGCGTAGCGGGACCGCCCAATTTTCTCAGCCCTTTCTCCGGCATGGGGCTGAGCGCCAAATTCTGTTTGCATTCCCAAGTTATGGGTTTCAAACTCTCGTGTGTTTGCAAGGTCTGTTTCTTTCATAACCTTTGAGCGGTCACGAAACGCAGGTTTTGCAACGGCTCCCGGAACTGTCAAACCTTCGGGAGTTCTCCGGCATGGCCGGAGGGTTGCCTGTTGGACTAAATGAGACAAGACCAACCAAAAGCCTCCGACCTGATGTCTGTCTCGGATCCCCAAATCCGGTCAAAAGGATTTTCGGCCCGGGTTTCAGAATGGAATGCGAGCCATCCGGTCCTGGCGATCCTGCTCGTCTCACTGTTGGCGGTCGTCATCAACTGCTATCCGGTCATCTTTTGTAGCCGGAGCTATGTCTCCCCCGCGAGTGTGGGAGCGGGTGGATCAATCGTTTATGGCTGGTGGCCGCCGCTCCCCGGCATGGAGAAATCGACCCCGCCCGCGCAGAGACATGGGCGGGACACCTGGGCGGCGATGCTTTGGGGGGTTCCGATCGGATTTATTGAGTCTCGCAGCCTGCTGGACCAGGGAGAACTTCCGTTGTGGAACCGTTACAGCCATGCGGGCGACACGCTCATCGGGCAGGCGTGTTCCATGCTGGGTGATCCCTTGCAGTTGATTGTCATCCTCGGGCGCGGCTCCGCCGGGGCGTGGGACATCAAGTATCTGGCGGCGAAATTCCTCTTTTGCGTCGGATTTGGGCTGCTCGTTTTGCGGCTATTGGGAAGCCGGCCATTATCGCTGATTTACGCCGCCCTGGCTGCCTACTGCGGCGCTTTTTTTTACATCATCAACCACCCGGTTTTTTTCGTTTTTTCCTATGCCCCGTGGATTTTGCTCTCCGCCCTTGGTATGCTCGACTTGCAATCGGGGCGACATATCCGCTGGGGATTGATCTGGTTATTGGCAAACTTCGCCGGTTTCAACGCCGGTCACGTTGAAACGGCGGTGGTATTGATTGGTGGATTGAATCTGGCGGCGCTCGCCTGGGCATTGACCGCCGGTCGCAATGTTGCTGATATGGCCAGAGTGCTGGGGCGCATGGCCGTGGGTGCGCTGCTTTTTTTGGGGCTGACTGCGCCCGTGTGGATGTCGTTTCTGGGGGCACTTGATGGGGCTCATTCCACACATTCGGAGGTTCAAGTCATTCAACTTCCACTCAAGTGTCTGCCCGGCGTATTTGAAGATTTGTTTGATTCCCTTCTTGTCCGAACCCCCCCCTTTCAGGCCCTCGCTCCGGAAACCAGCCTGTTGGTTTTGGTGGGCTGCATCATTGCGGCCTGGCAATGGCGGAAACTGAGAGGCGAACCATTCTTTTGGGTCAACAGCGGCGCCATTCTGTTATGGGGCGGGTGCGTGTTTGGGTGGATTCCTGCTTTTGTCCTCGCCGCCATTCCTTTGTTGAATCGGGTGGGTCATATCTACACCGACTTTTCCTATCTGCTGGTCATCCATCTGACCATCCAAAGTGCTTATGGTTTCAAGTGTCTGGCGCGGATGGAAAATTTCCGCCGCGCGGCGGTTGTGCTTGTTGGAATGGGACTGGTTTTCGGAGGCATGATGGTTCTGGCATTCGGCTTCGGATGGATGCGCTGGTCCATCGAGTGGAATTATTTCCTCTGCGCCGCGGCGGGAGCGGTTGGCGCGCCGTTGCTTTTTACATATTTCAAAAGTCGCAACCACCAGATCTCCGCGATCCGGTGGCTGGGAATTGGCATTCTGGGATTTATCCCTCATTATCGTTTCGCGCTTTATCACTGTCCCTGGGGCAACAACGACTCGCTGATGCTTCCCGGCCCGCGGGTGGTTCTGAACGCCCCCAGCCGGGCCGTGGATAAGATCAGGGCGGACAGTTCCGGCCCATTTCGCGTTGTCGGATTGGATCAGTGTTTCTTCGGTGATTATTCGGCGGTTTATGGCATCGAAGACATCCGTTCCTGCGCCCCGTTGAGCAACGGTGAATTCATCAACCTTTTCCGTGATTTTCCGGGCATCAAATTCGACGGAGGTTGGGTCATCAAAGTGGTGGATCCGGTTCAAGCGCAGCCGCTGTTGAATCTGCTGAACGTCAAGTATCTGCTGGCTCCGCCGGATTTCAGCGTCCGCGGGCAACCCAATTTTCGCCTGACGGATCGAAGCGATTTCGAGGTTTTGGAAAACCTGACGGTGTGGCCCAGGGCCTTTTTCTCGGACAAAGTGGTTTCTTCCTCTAACGAAAAGTTCGCCAAACTGCTTTTGGCAAATGGAACACAACCCTTCATTGCCCTGACCCGGGAAGAAATCAACAAGCAGCCCGGTTGGCAACAGCTCGAAACCACGAAGCCAGCGGTCGTATGTCCGGCGACAAACTACCAACTGCTGCCCAATGCAACGGCATTTGATGTCCACGCCACCTCTGCCGGAATGGTCTGCCTCACCGAGGGTCAGGCCAAAGATTTTACCGCCAAAGCCAACAACGAGCCAAAAGAAGTTTTGACCGTCAACCGCGCGTTCAAGGGCATCTACCTCGACCGGCCGGGCGATTACCACATCGAGTTCCTCTACCGACCCCGACATTGGCGGCTGGCCTGCGCTTTTTTTTGGATTTCAGCCGGCGCGGTTATTATGCTGGGATTGATGAGCAATATGCGCGGCAAAGGCGCGGCGAACGGGCGGGACAATGAAACGCGACCAACTTAAAGCCTCCGACCCGGTGTCTGCCCCGGAATCCAAAATCCGATCAAAAGGATTTGCGGCCCGGGTTTCAGAGTGGAATGCCAGCCACCCAGTTTTGGCGGTTGTGCTCGTTTCACTCCTGGCGGTTGTCATCAACTGCTACCCGATCCTTTTCTGTGGCCGGAGCTATGTTTCGCCCACATGTGTGAACGGCCTGCTCGTTTATGGCTGGTGGCCGCCGTTGCCGGGAATGAAGCCGGGGCCTGCACCGAATGTGCTTCAACATGGCAGTGATACCCAAGCCATGATGTGGTGGGGGGTTCCAGCCGGTTTTATTGAGTCTCGCAGTCTGCTGGAGCAGGGAGAACTTCCTTTGTGGAACCGGTACGGTCACGCGGGCGATACGCTCATCGGGCAGGCCATTTCCATGCTGGGCGACCCGTTGCATTTGATCGTCATCTTTGGGCACGGATCAGCGGGGGCATGGGACATCAAGTTTCTTGCGGCGAAATTCCTCTTTTGCGTCGGTTTCGGGCTGCTCATTCTCCGACTTTTGGAAAACCGGACGTTATCACTGATTTATGCCGGGCTTGCGGCGTATTGCGGGGCTTGGTTTTACATCAACAATCACATGGTCTTTTTTGTTTTCGCTTATGCCCCGTGGATTCTGCTTTCCGCGATCGAGTGGCTCAACCGGCGGTCCGGGCGGCAGGTCCGCTGGGGACTGGTTTGGTTGTTGGCAAACTTCGCCTGTTTCAACGCCGGCCATGTGGAATTGGCGGTGGTGTTGATCGTCGGGTTAAATTTGGCCGCCGTTGCCTGCGCATTGACCGGCTATCGCAACGCCGGCAGTCCGGCCAGGGTGCTGGGCCGCATGGGGGTGGGCACACTCTTATTTTTGGGCCTGACCGCGCCCGTGTGGATATCGTTTTTGGTGTCGCTGGACGGTTCCTTTACCGTGCATGCGGGAATTAATGTGGTTCAACTTCCGCCAACGATTCTGCCCGGCATCCTTGATGACTTTTTTTATCTCCTCCTTCGACCGGACGAATCGGCAACCGCAATCGCACCAGGAACCAGCCTGCTGGTATTGGTGGGTTGCAGCTTTTCCGTGTGGCGATGGCGCCAGCTGAAAGGAGAGCCTTTTTTTTGGGTCAACACCGGGGCCATCGGGTTGTGGGGAGGCTGCGTTTTTGGATGGGTTCCATCTTCCCTCCTCGCCACGATTCCGTTATTGAATCGCGTTGGTCACACCTATACCGACTTTTCTTATCTGCTGGTCATCCACCTGACGATCCAGAGCGCCTATGGGTTCAAGTGCCTGGCGAAGGTGGAGAAGCTCCGGCAGGCGGCAGGTGACGTTGCCTGCGTTGGGGGAATTTTTGCAGGGATGATTCTATTGTGTTCCTTCAAATATGCGCAACGGCCAATCCCGTGGAATTATTTCTTATGTGCCGGGGCGGGAGCCATCGGCGCGCCAATGCTTTTCGTTTTCTTGAAAAGTCGCCGGCAGCAAACCCTCACCCTCGGGTGGGTGGGCATTATTATCTTGGGATTTATTCCCAATTTTCGCTTTGGGCTATATCACCGGGGGAATGATGTGCTGCTCATGCTACCCGGTCCCCGGGTGACTTTAAACTCGCCGAGCCAGGCGGTTGACAAGATCAAGACGGACCGGTCAGGACCGTTTCGGGTCGTCGGTTTGGACGGGTGCTTCACGGGTGATTATTCGGCGGTTTACGAACTTGAAGATATCCGCTCCTGTGCGCCGTTGAGCAATGGGGAATTTATGGATCTGATTCGGTCTTTCCCGGGCGTGAGCTTCTACAGTTGGATGGTCGGGGTGGTAGATCCGGTTCAAGCGCAGCCCCTCTTGAATCTGCTTAACGTCAAGTATCTGCTAGCTCCGCCAGATGCCAGTATCAGCGGAAAACTCGATTTCCGTTTCACCGATCGCAGTGATTTTGGAGTTTTGGAAAATTTGCAGGTGTGGCCCAGGGCCTTTTTTGCCAATCAAGTGGTGTCCATCAGCTCCAACGAGAAGTTTATCAACCACCTTTTGAAAAACGGCCAGCAGCCGTTTATTGCCCTGACCCGGGAAGAAATCGAAAAACAACCCGGCCTGCAACAGTTGGAAACCACGAATCAAGCGGTCATCTCACTGGCGACAAACTATCGGCTGCTGCCCAATTCAACCGAGTTTGATATCCATGCGCCATCCGCAGGAATGATCTGCCTCACGGAAGGGCAGGCAAAAGATTTTACGGCCAAGGCCAACAACGAGTCCAAAAAAGTTCTGACCGTCAACCGCGCGTTCAAGGGCATCTACCTCGGCCAGCCGGGTGATTACCACATCCAGTTTATCTATCGTCCCCGTCATTGGCGGCTGGCCTGCGCTTGTTTTTGGATTTCAGCCGGCGCGGTCATTTTGTGGGCACTGACGAACATCATCCGTGGCCAAGGCGCAGCGAAAGGGCGGGGCAAAGCCATTGATGAAAAGCCATACGACGCATGAACCATCCATCAACAGAAAGACATTCAGCCAAAACGTGCCATGTTTGCGGTGGGGCCAGGTTTTATTACCTGTTTTCGGCTGCCGGCTACCGGCTGGTGCGGTGCGACGATTGTGGCCTGGTGTTTCTCAATCCGCAGCCGAGCGATGATGAGTTGGCCCGGATCTACAACGCAGACTATTTCCTTGGCAGCAACGCCGATAAAAGTTCCCAGGCCGTCAGGGAAATCAAGCTGGCCACCGCCAGGCTTTACCTTTCAGAAATCTCCCGCTACTGCGGCCCCGACAGCGGACGCCTGCTTGAGATCGGTTGCGGCGATGGCGATTTTCTGGTTACCGCCCAGGCCGCCGGCTGGCGCGTCACCGGGGTTGACTATTCAGCAACCGCCTGTGAAAAAGCCCGGCAACGCCTGAAACACGGCGAAGTTTTTTGCGGGGAGCTTCAAACTGCCGGCCTTGAGGCGGAGCAGTTTGACCTTTGCGTGATTTCCGATGTCATTGAACATGTCCGCTCCCCCATGGATTTCCTCAAGGAAATACACCGTCTCCTCAAACCCGGCGGCGCGCTGTTCATCGCCACCCCGTCCATTAGCTCATGGTCCGCGCGGCTCATGCGCCAGAAATGGATGGAATTCAAGGCCGAGCATCTTACCTATTTTGACCCGCAGACCCTCCAGACGGCGCTTTTCAAATCAAATTTCCGCGATGTCATCGTCGAACCCGGCTGGAAGATGCTCAGCTTCGATTATGTGAAGATGCATTTTGAGCGTTTCCCCGTTCGCGGGGCGACGCCGGTTTTGAATTTCATGGCCCGCCTTTTACCCCAACAGATGAAACAACAGCATCGTCGGGTCGTTGCCAGCGGCATGATGGTTTTCTCGCGCAAAGCGGAGGTGCGGTTGCAACCGGTGCTTTCCGTGATTGTTCCGGTCTATAACGAGGTGAAAACATTCCGCGCACTCATGGAAACCCTTCTGGGCAAGGAGCTGACGGGCCTCCAGATGGAAATCATTGTGGTGGAGAGCAACTCGACTGATGGAACCCGTGAACTGGCGCTAAAGTACCAGGACCATCCGAGGGTGAAGCTGATTCTCGAAGAGCAACCGCGCGGAAAAGGTTATGCCGTGCGAGCCGGCTTGAAAGCCGCCACCGGAGACTACGTGTTGATTCAGGACGCCGACCTGGAATATGACCTTGAGGATTACGATGGATTGCTGGAACCGCTGGTCGCCGGGCGCGCGGCGTTTGTGCTCGGCTCCCGGCATGGCGGCCGCAATGTCTGGAAAATGCGACAGTTCACCAAACAGCATGGCTTGAGCTTGTTTGTCAATTTTGGCCACGGGTTTTTTGCCACGCTCATAAACGTCCTGTTTCTTCAACGGCTGCGCGATCCATTTACCATGTTCAAAGTTTTTCGCCGGGACTGCCTTTATGCATTGGAGTTTGAATGCAATCGCTTCGATTTTGATTTTGAGTTGCTCGTCAAACTCATTCGCAAGGGGTTTCACCCCATTGAATTGCCGGTGAACTATCGTTCGCGCTCATTCAAGGAAGGGAAGAAGGTGCGCATGTTCCGGGATCCGCTGACCTGGCTGCGAGCTCTGGCCTGGTTGCGATTTGTGAAGATTGATCCGATGAAGGTGGTCGAGCAAAAACATGGTGCCGGTCAAGCCGGGAAGCCCGTTAATCGCAAGCCCTAACGGAGAATAAAAGTTTTGCCGCGAAAAAATTGGTGCTTGATGAAATTATACGAATCCCAAGCATTCAAACCGGCGTCCAGCCCGGAATCCCAAGCCCCAAGGCCGGCCTTCGCGGGCCGGGTTGCAGCCTGGAGCGCACACCATCCCGTTCTGGCAATCGTATTTGTTTCGTTGCTGGCAGTTGTGGTCAACTGTTATCCGGTCGTCTTCTGCGGCAAAAGCTTTGTCTCCCCCACGGATGGGATGGCCATGGTCTATGACTGGTGGCCGCCACTGCCTGGCATGGGACCCACACCCCAAGTTTCAGAGCATGGAAGCGATACGGCGGCAGAGCTGATATGGGGGGTTCCGGTCGGCTATATCGAATCGCGCAGTCTGTTGGAACACGGAGAACTTCCGTGGTGGAACCGATACGGCCACGCGGGCGAAGCGCTCCTGGGGCAGGCCATCTCCATGCTGGGCGATCCCCTGCATTTGATTGTCATCTTTGGGCATGGATCGGCGGGTGCTTGGGACATTAAATTTCTTACGGCGAAATTCCTTTTTTGCGTCGGCTTCGGGCTGCTCATTCTCCGGCTGTTGGAAAACCGGCCGTTGTCCCTGATTTACGCCGCGCTGGCCGCGTATTGCGGCGCCTTCTTTTACATCTATAATCATCCGGCATTTTTTGTGTTCTCCTATGCCCCGTGGATTCTGCTCTCCGCCCTCGTGTCGCTCGACTTGCGAACGAAGAGCCGGGTCCGATGGGGGCTGGCATGGCTGTTGGTCACAGTCGCCTGTTTTAATGCCGGCCATGTGGAATTGGCCGTGGTTTTGATTGCCGGGTTAAATTTGGCTGCCGCTGCCTGTGCGTTGGCCGGTTGTCACAATCTTGCTGATCCGGCCAGGGTGGTGGCGCGCATGGCGATGGGCACGCTCCTCTTTTTGGGACTGACTGCGCCCATGTGGATGTCGTTTTTGGTGGCGCTTGAAAATTCCTATTCCTTGCACTCGGAAGTACGGGTGACTCAACTTCCGTTCGTGAGTCTGCCTGGCATATTCGACGACCTTTTTTTCCTGCTTCCCTTGAAGGACGATTCCTTTGCCTCAGTCGCGCCAGGAACCAGCCTGTTGGTGATGGCGGGTTGTATTCTTTCTGCCTTGAGATGGCGGCAAATCAAAGGAGAACCTTTCTTTTGGGTTAATGCCAGTGCCATCATGCTGTGGGGTGGTTGTGTTTTTGGCTGGGTGCCGGCCACTGTTCTTGCGGCGATCCCATTCTTGAACCGTGTGGGTCATGTTTACACCGACTTTTCCTATCTGTTGGTCATCCACCTTACCATTCAGAGCGCCTACGGCTTCAAGTGTCTGGCGCGGGGGGAGAATTTCCGGCGCGCTGCGGTTGATTTTCTTTGGGTGGCACTGATCTTTGCAGGGATAATTATGGTATATTGCATCGGAATCACGCACCGCCCCATTCCTTGGGGCTATTTCTTGTTCGTCGGTGCGGGAGCGGCGGGGGCGTTGTTGCTCTTTGCGTTTTTTAAAAGCCGCCCTGGCCCAATCCCCGCACTCGGATGGGCGGGCATTATTATCTTGGGATTGGTCGCCAATTACCGTTTCGGCCTTTATACCTTTGGCAACAAGGATTTGCTGATGCTTCCCGGCCCGAGGGTGGTTCTGAATGCCCCGAGCCAGGCCATTGACACGATCCAGGCGGACAAGTCCGACCCGTTTCGTGTGGTCGGGGTGCAATGGAATCTCTTCGGCAATTATTCGGCGGTTTATGGCCTCGAAGATATTCGCTCGTGCGCACCGTTAAGCAACGGTGAATTCATCAACCTCATCCGAAAATCTCCCGGGGTGAAGTTCCGCAAGGGTTGGGTTGTCGAAGTGGAGGATCTGTTAGCTGCGCAGCCCCTGTTGAATCTGTTCAACGTCAAGTATCTGCTGACTCCTCCGCGCGTTGTCCTGCAGGAGGGACTCAATTTCCGGCTGAGGGGCCGCAGTGATTTCGGGATTGTGGAAAACCTGGAGGTGTGGCCGAGAGCTTTCTTTTCCGACCAGGTGGTCTCCATCGTATCAACCGAAGAATTCATCCAACAACTTTCGGAAAATGGAAAAGAGCCGTTTATTGCCCTGACTCCGGAAGAAATTGAAAAACAGCCCGGCCTGCGACAATTGCAAACGGCAAAGAAAGCAACCGTAGCGGCTGCAACGAACTATCGGCTCCTTCCCAATTCCACCGCGTTCGATATTCACGCGCCATCCGCGGGAATGGTGTGTCTCACGGAAGGACAGGCGAAAGATTTTATTGCCCGGGCCAACAACGAAACCAAAGAAGTCCTGACGGTCAACCGCGCATTCAAAGGTGTGTATCTCGACCGGCCGGGAGACTACCATCTGGAGTTCATTTACCGGCCGCGTTATTGGCGGCTGGCCTGCGCCTTGTTCTGGATCGCGGCGGGGAGTGTCATCGTGTTGGCCTCCGTGAGTTTTATCCGGCCGCGTTCAAGAAAGGGAAACATCTGAAGATGATTTGCCGTGGATTTGTAACTTAGCCGCGCTTGTGAAAGCGCGGAAATCCGCCAGCCGTCCGCGTTCTCACGAACGCGGCTACATTATTTTCAGCTTCGGCAAATCCTGCGAATCCACCAGGCCCACCGGCTCGCGTTTCGTGTTCACGACGATGAGATCGTCAATGTTCCGCTCGTTGAAAATTTTCAGCGCCTCGACGGCCAGGGCATTTTCACAAATGCAAATCGGCCTGGGCGTCATCACCTTTTTCAGCGGCTGATTCAGCAGATTTTCGTCCGCAGCCATGTGCCGGCGGAAGTCGCCGTCGGTGAATACACCCGTAAGCTTGCCGCGCGCGTTGACGATGCTCAGGCTCCCGGATTTGGCGCGCGTCATCACGAGCAGCGCTTCCTTCACGACCATCTCCTCGCGCGCGATGGCGTTGCGCTCGCCGGTGCGCATGATGTCGCCGACCCGCAGCAGCATGGCGCGGCCAATCGCGCCGGACGGATGATATTTGGCGAAGTCGCTTTGCTTGAACCCGCGCGCCTGCAACACGGCCATCGCCAGCGCGTCGCCCATGACCAGCATCGCCGTCGTGCTGGCCGTCGGCGCCAGATTAAACGGGCAGGCTTCCCGGGACACGCGGACGTTCAACACGATGTCGCTGTGCCGCGCGAGCGACGACTTGACGCCGCCGGTGATGGCAATGATTTTGACCGAAAACCGCTTCAGCGCGGGCAGCAGGTTCAATAATTCCTCCGACTCGCCGGAATAACTCAGCGCCAGAATCACATCGCCGTCGTTGACGATGCCCACGTCGCCGTGCAACGCGTCCACGCTGTTGAGTTCAACGCTCGTCGAACCGGTGCTGGTGAGCGTGGCGGAAATTTTCCGGCCAACGTTGCCGGATTTGCCGATGCCGACGACGATGATCTTGCTTCGTCGCTTCACCGCCTCAACAATCATCTCGACCGCGCGGTCGAATGAGTTGTCAAGCTGCGCCCGCACGGCTTTGAGCGCGGCAAGCTCGATATCGAAGACTTTGCGGGCATGGACGAGATGCGTCATGCGGCGTAGGTTGCCAGCAACAGACCGGCATATCAACGGTGAATCATTCCCGACCAAGCGGGAACGCTTAAAGCGGACGGAGTAATCATGAAACAGGACATGCAACCAAAATCCAAAGGGTTTACCGGCGCGCAGGTGGCTAGGGCTGCCGAACTGGTCAATTATCAGGACGGTTCCATTGTGAGCCGGGAATTGGTCAAGAAACCCACCGGCACGGTGACGGTATTTGCCTTTGACGAAGGCCAGGGCTTGAGCGAACACACCGCGCCGTTCGATGCGCTGGTGCAGGTGGTCGAAGGCGAGGCGGAGATCATGATTTCCGGCAAGCCGCATCACGTGGCCGGAGGCGAACTGATCCTCATGCCCGCCCACCAACCGCACGCGCTCAAGGCGTTCACGCGGTTCAAAATGATTTTGACGATGATCCGGTCCTGATCACGAAATCGGACGGTTGGGATGCTGTCAACGTATAGGTCAGCGACGGGAGTCAGCCGCCGGTGACGTTTGATTTGTTTCTGAGCGAATCGGCTGGCTCCCATTCGCCATACCGTCTGGTTTGGTGATTTTCCAGTAACCCAACACTTCAAACTTACTCTGACCTGAAGCATCACTGCGCAAGCACAAACGTATGCCCAAGCCCTGTGCGAGCTCGTTCGTCAGTATCAACCTGCTTGAGGCACGCCCATCTCCAACTGGCGAGGGTTCGTCTCCTAAACGGACGCTTGCAACGTGTGTGGTCGAGGCTAAGAGTTGTGATAATTGCGCATGCAGCTCTGGGCTAACGGCAACTAGGAACGACAAGTTGGTAGTGTCAATCAATTCACGTCCGACACTGTATGTGAACATGGTGATAGCGTAGCGCTTTCCCTCCGCCAGGTTGTGAAAAGTAAACACTCCAATTACTACGGCCACCAAGACCATCACAGTTAACAGCCAGACTAAACCTTGCTTGTTCACGTTGTTAACGAACAATTTTAATAGCAGGAAAGATTTCCTTGCTATCGGATAATAGCCGCCTGACCGGGAAAATCCATTTGTCCCTTTCCATGAGCTTGGGAATAAGTTTTTAGCGGTTGGGAGTCAACCCAAAAGGCCGTCCGCTCGCGACCTCGGGCGCATTCGCAAGGTGTGTTGCCCAAAAGGCTCGGAGCGCGGGTGTCCCACCCGCAGCAGCCAGGATTGCCAAATGAGCGCAGAAAATTCCAAGGATTTTGGGATTTTCGAACGTGCTGCGGCTGAGACAGCCGCGCTCCGCCATCTCCAAAATGATTTGGGCAACACGCCCTCAAACGGCGGGCCACGGCGTTTTCACTGGCAGCGCATCTGGATTTTTTTTACAGTGGTTTCATCGCCATCCAGAACCGGTGAAAGCGCCGGATGCATCGCGTTTGGCGTGCGCCCGGCGCGGCGGTCAGTGACCGGATTGATTTAACACAAATTGAACCAGTGGAAAAAATATGAGTCTTATGTCCAAAATCAAACATCGCAGCCTGCCATTGTTTGCTGCCTCGGTTCTGGCGGCAGGGACCGGGAACGCCGGCGCGCAGGAGCGTCCGCTTTACTTGGATGGCACCAAACCAGTCAAGGCCCGGGTCGAAGATTTGCTGGCCCGCCTCACGCTGGAGGAAAAAGTTTCGCTGGTCCACGCCAACGCCCATTTTTCAACAGCGGGCGTTCCGCGACTGGGCATTCCCGAATTAATAATGGACGACGGCCCGTTAGGTGTGCGGGAAGAGGTCGGCGAACATGGTGTCGTTCTCAACCACAAGGATGATTTTGCCACGGCCTTGCCTGGCACTCTGGGTCTGGCGGCCACGTGGAATACCAATCTGGCCTTTGACTTCGGTTTGGTCATCGGCCAGGAGGCAAAACAGCGCGGCAAGCACATCATGCTGGGACCGGCGGTGAACATTCAGCGCACGCCGTTGTGCGGTCGCAATTTTGAATACCTGGGCGAAGACCCGTTTCTGACCTCGCGCCTGACGGTCAATTACATCGAAGGCGAGCAGTCCCAGGGGGTTTCATCCTGTGTCAAACATTTCGCCGCAAACAGCCAGGAATATCAACGCGGCTCGATCAATGAAATCATAGATGAACGCACGTTGCGCGAGATTTACCTGCCGGCATTTCGTGCGGCGGTGCAGGAGGCGGGCGTGATGACGGTCATGGGGGCTTACAATCAGATCAACGGCCAGCATTGCTGCGAGAACGAACGTTTGCTGAATGAAATTCTCAAGCAGGAATGGGGGTTCAAAGGCGCCGTCATTTCCGACTGGGGCGGCGTGCATCACACCGATCTGGCCGCACTCAATGGCATGGACATCGAAATGGGGTCCCCGCAGGACTACGACGAGTATTATCTGGCCAATCCGTTTTTGGCGGGGTTGAAGTCCGGCAAATTCCCCGTGTCCGTTTTGGACGACAAGGTCCGCCGGCACCTCTACGTGATGTATCAATTGAATCTGATTCACGATCCCTCTGCGCCGCCGGCCACGAATGCCGCGCCGCCAATCGAGTTGAGCACACCCGCGCACCAGGAAATTGCCCGCAAGATTGCCGAAGAATCCTTTGTGCTGCTGAAAAACAAAGGTTTGCTTCCGTTGAATGCGCTTCAAACCAAAACCATTGCTGTGATCGGGGCCAACGCTGTGGCTCAGTTCGCCCATGGCGGCGGTTCCGCGAGGATCAAATCGCCCTACGAAATCACCGCACTTGAAGGCATCAGTAATCGTCTCGGCGGCAACGTGAAGCTCATTTATGCCCAGGGTTACAATCCGCCGGTCGGTTTGGGAGGGGTGGAGTCCAAAATGGATGCCGAAGAAACAGCGCCTCCCCTGGACAGCTCCAAGCTGATCGCCGAAGCCGTGGCCGCCGCCAAATCGGCCGATGCGGTTATTTATGTCGGTGGCTTGAACCACCATGACGGTTACGACACCGAAGGAGCGGATCGAAAAGACATCAAACTGCCCGGCGAACAGGACCAGTTGATCCAGAAAATCGTGCAGGCCAATCCCAGGACCGCTGTCGTTCTGTACGGCGGCGGGGCTGTGGAAATGCATGCTTGGCTCGCCAAAGTACCGGCCCTGCTCTACGTTTGGTATCCCGGTCTGGAAGGAGGCAATGCGCTGGCGCGCGTGCTGTTCGGCGACGTGAATCCCTCGGGCAAACTGCCCTGCACCTTCCCGAAACGGCTGGCGGATTCGCCGGCGCACGCGCTCCATGCCTATCCGGGCACCAACGGCAAGGCGGTTTACAAGGAAGGACTCCTTGTTGGTTATCGCTGGTTCGACACGAAAAAAATCGAGCCGCTGTTCCCCTTTGGTTACGGCCTATCCTACACGACGTTCAAATATGCAAATCTCAAACTCGTTCCCGCTCCGGCGGCGCCGGGCCTGCCCGTGACAGTGGAATTCGAGCTGGCCAACACCGGCAGCCGCGCCGGCGCGGAAGTGGCGCAGGTCTATGTGCAGGAAAGCAGTCCGAGCCTGCCGCGGCCGCTAAAAGAACTGAAAGGCTTCCAAAAAGTTTTTCTGCAACCCGATGAAAAACAAAAAGTCTCCGCCGTCCTCGACCGGAACGCCTTTGCCCATTACGACCCGGACAAAAAAGCCTGGGTGGCCGACAAAGGCGCCTACAAAATCCTGGTGGGCAGCTCCTCGCGCGACCTGCCGCTCGACGGCAAATTCAAACTGGCGGAAACGATGGTGGAGAAGTAAACCGCTGGCAGATTGTATTGGCGGAAAAATGTAGTTTGCTTTTTACGCCCGCCCTCACCTTTTATCCTCTCCCCCCGGGAGAGGAAATAGCTGCTGGCCGGTTTTGGTTTTGCGGATGAGCGTTCGACAAATTCAGTCTCAGGTTTTTCACAGAGACGGCGAACGATTCTCCTTCTCCTTGGGGAGAAGGCCGGGTTGAGGGAGGTTGTTAAAATCAAATCTGCGATAGATAGAGAAGAGGTTTAGCACGGCCTGACGTACCCACAAACCAAAAGCTGAATCATCCTAAGCAAGTCGTATTGTTCTGGGATTGCATTCTTTCCCACCCGACCTCGCTTCTCGATATCGTCGCGAATCATTTTAACGAGTTCATCAATGCTCATGGCCCTGCCGCCTTGGAAGGCCCTGCGATGATCGGGAACTCGGAAGAACACAGCAATCTGTTCGAGTTTGAAACCGGGTTTGAGCCACGGAAAAACGTCCTTGGGAATGTGCTTCTTACCCAAGCCAAACTTGCGCTTGTACTTTGCTTCCCGGCTTGCCCACTTGGCGGCATCCGTTGAGGGTTCGTAGTGAATCACCTTGTCCGATTCGGGATCATACACGACGACATCAAGTTCTCCCTCATAGCCACCACGATCGCGTCGGCCCACCTTGACGTTCTTTTTGACCACCCACCCCTTCCAGTCGTAGTACTGGGATATCAGAGTTTCCAAGTGATTTGTCATATCAACGAACGAGTTGAGCTATACGCCTGACCGGGAAAATCCATTTGTCCCTTTTCCATGAGCTTGGGAATAGGATTTTCGTGCTGGGGAGTCAACCCCAAAGGCTGTCAGGTGCTGGCCTGAAACTGCTCGGTCACCCGGGCCAATCGCTGGTTGTCGGCGCGAATCCGGGCGGCCAGGGTCCGGGCCGTGGCCTGCAGGAAGGGCGTGGCCAGCGCAGGAGCTTCCCGGGTGAGCCGGTCAAACGCCACATCGGACATTTTCAGCACGATGCTGTCCACGTTGGCGATGACATCCGCCGAACGGGGCCCGCGATCGAACAGCGACATGTCGCCGAAAAAATCGCCGGGACCGAACGTGGCCAGAATCGTCTCTTTTTCGCCGACCATCACCCGCGCCCGCAGTTCGCCTTGCAGGATGAAGAACATGCCGTTGCCCTCATCGCCCTGTTTCACCACCGCCATCCATTGCGACACCTTGTGTACTTCCATGAATTCAGTCAGGCGATCCAACTGCGCGTCGTTCAGTTGGGACAGGATTTTGATGCGCCGCAGCGAGCCGGGTTTGATGCCCGAACTGGAAACCGTGGCGGTAGCCGGAATGATTTCCTGGTTAAAATGCGCCTGAAGTTCGGGGATTTCCGCCGCCCGCCGCCAGCTTCCGTCGAGACGCGCGAAGACCCAGGTGTCGGCCAGGACACGCTCGTCCTTGACCCAGTCAATCAACACCGAAAGTTCCACAGGGCCGTAAGGGGAATCGTCAATCCCCCAGATGAAAAACTCATTTGCGCTCTCCTGTAACTCCATGGTGCCATCCTATCACGATCCTTGCCTTTTGGGAAGCAAAAAATGTCCGGAAATCAATGGTTGGACAAACATCCGGGCCTTCTCCCGGCGGAACTATTTTGTCTGCGCAAAAAGCATCAGCACCCGCGGCCCCCGGTCGGTCATCAGTTGATACCGCTCCTCCTGCGGGCCATGCGGAATGGCCAGGCCGTCACAATGCTTGTCGCGGACCGGCTGGCCGTCCACGAGCAGCATGTAATGATGCATGCGGCCGCATTGCAGGTGATGCAGCGTGACATGCCAGGCATCCAGCACGCCGTCACGGATCATTGGCACCTTCTGCCAATTGGTGAAAGTGCCGACGACCTCGACCGTTGCCGGTGACTGTATCTGGCCCGCGGACAAACGCCAGCGGAAGACCTTGCTGTAGGTCTGCCGGGGTGACAACGGGTTTGGCGCCGCCGCAACCCGGACGGGTGGAGCAGATGGAATTTTAGGAATGACGGCCCCGTCCTTGTGCGGCGGTTTCTTCAAGAAAGCATTGCCAAAATTTTGAGACATACGGTTTTGTGATCCAGTGGAAACTACACCCGTTTCACGCCCGGCTCAAGGCAGGCACATCGTTTGCGGGGTTTAAACTATTCCGCGTTCGGATACGAACCGAGGACTTTGACGAAGTTGCAATGCTCGCCCAGAAGCTGGATGGCCTTGACGACCTGGCGGTCCTGCACGTGGCCGTCACAATCAATGAAGAAAAAGTATTCCCACGCCTTCCGTTTGCTCGGGCGCGATTCAATCTTCGTCATGTTGATTTTGTAACGGCGGAATGCGGCGATGGCCTGATGCAACGCGCCGGCCTTGTCGGCCACGCTCAACATCAGACTTGTGCGGTCGTTGCCCGTGGGCGGAGTGCATTGGCGGCCCAACACGAGGAAGCGCGTGGCGTTGTCGGCGTTGTCCTGAATGTCCTGTTCCAGCACGCGCAAGCCGTATTTCTCGGCGGCCAGCAGGCCGGTGATGGCGGCGTTGACCTTTCCTTTCGCGGCCAATTCAGCGGAACGGGCGTTTGACGATGTTTCGAAAATTTCTGCTTTCGGAAGATGTTCCTGCACCCATTGCCGGCATTGCCCCAGTGCCTGCGGATGCACGTGCAATCGCTTGATGTCCTGCAACCGGCCATTGCCAGCCAGGCAATATTGAACCGGCAATACGATTTGTGAAACGATTTTCAAATCGCTGTCCACGAACATGTCGAGCGTGTGCGTAACCACGCCTTCGGTGGTGTTCTCCACCGGCACCACGCCGTAGTCCGCGCGTTTCCGGCTGACCTCGGCGAACACGTCGGCAATGGTTTTTTGCGAGGCGTAGCGCAAGCTGGAGCCGAATCGGCGGATGGCGGCCTGATGCGTGAACGTGGCCTCCGGGCCCAGGTAGGCGATGGTCATCGTCTTCTCCAACGCCAGCGCGCTGGACATGATCTCGCGGTAAATCGCGCATAACTGCTCGCCGGTCATCGGTCCCTGATTGAGATGGCAGATGCGATTGAGGACGGCGCGTTCGCGGTGTGGCGCGTAAATCTCCTCGCCGGCCTTGAGCTTGATATCACCGATGGCAAGGCCGTGACGGGTGCGCTCGTTGAGCAGCCGCACAATCTGCTCGTCCAGCCGGTCAATCACCTTGCGATGTTTGGGAATGTTCACGACCGGGGCAGAATGCAGAATTAAGAATGAAGAATCAAATCAGTTTCGCGCGATAAAAGATGGTCAAACGGGTAATCAACAACGGCCGGCAATGAACAATCCTGGCGGTCTTTAACTCCTGTGGAAGGAAAAGTTGGGAACTGGCGATTCAGCCACAAACAATCTGTAAATCTGTACGCCGCCGACCCGCCGCCTATTCATCATGACCGGAACAACACCTCTTCGCGGTGGAACATCCAGACGGTCGCGGCCAGCGCTGCGGCGGCGTACAGGCAGGCCGACCCGAAAATGAGCAGGATGTAATTCCAATGCCAGGCGCCGGAAATCATTTCCTTGCAGACTAGGCTGACATTCAACAAGGGCACTGTGGCGAGCGAGGCGTTGAGTTCCACTCCGGGCAGCATGGCGGCCACCGTGGGCACAACCGCGACCAGGATTAGCGGACCGCAGTAACTCTGCGCTTCGCGGAAACTCTTCGAAAACAACCCCACCATCAGCAGCAGCGCCGAAAACATCACCGCCACCGGCAACAACATCAGAAACATCCCGGCCACTCCTCCGATGTCAATGGTGGCGACGGTCTGCAGGGCTTCCTGCGGCAGTGAATGCGCCATGGCCCGTTTGGCGACATGGAATGTTGCCCCCATGCTCAGCAGCGACAGCACGACCGTCCCGACGGAAGCGGTGAAAACCATCAGGAATTTCCCCAACACCAGGTCGGTTCGCCCCACCGGACAGCAAAGAATTGTTTCCATCGTCCCCCGCTCCTTCTCGCCGGCGGTGACATCCAGTGCCGGATACATGGCACCCGTCAGGCACATCATGATGATGATATAGGGAAGAATCCCGCCCAGCAGGCTCCCGGTGACCTTCGCCGGCGGCGCGACATTCTGCCGTTGGATCGTGAACGGTTTCAACACGTCCACCGGAACGCCTCGCCTTTCCAGACGTTCCTGCACCGTCGCGTCACGCAGGTTCCGGAAGAAAGCATCCAGGTTCTCGGCCGCAAAACCCGATTTTATCTCGCCGGCATACTCGTAAATTTCCACCCCGGCCTTTTCCCCGCCGGCGATCGCCGCATCGAAATCCGGCGGCAATTTCACCACGGCGCGAACTCGTTTCTCCACAATCTGGTTCGTGAAGTCTTCCGCCGCCGGGACAATCTGGAGGTTCTTGGCCGCGTGCAGCGCCGAAAGCGCTTTCGGCGAGTTCTCACCGCCGATGATCATCACGCGCGGAATCTCCTGCCGCGCTTTCGTCATGGTTTTGAACATCAGCGACCCGCCGCCGAACATCAACAGCGGCATGACCAGCACGGGCACCACAATCATGGAAATGATCGTGCGCCGGTCGCGCAGCGAATCGCGCAATTCCTTGCCATAGACAATCCGGATGGCGCGCCCGTTCATGGCTGGCCCTCCACGACCCGCACAAAAATGTCCTCCAGATCGGTCACACCGTATTGTGTCCGCAGTTCCGCCAGCGTGCCATCCACCAGCAGGCGTCCGCGGTCAATGATGCCGATCCGGTCGCAAAGCTTCTCGGCCTCGCTCATCACGTGCGTGGAAACAATCACCGTCTTGCCCTGCTGCCGGCAATCACGGATGAACTGGACGATGGTGCGCGCCGTCATCACGTCCAGCCCCACCGTGGGTTCGTCAAAAATCATCACTGGCGGATCGTGGACCAGCGTCCGGGCGATCGACACCTTCTGTTTCATCCCGCTGGAAAGCTTGTCGCAACGGCGGTCTTCGAACTCGCCCATCGCCAGCGTGGAAAACACCTCGCGAATGCGTTCCTGCAACAAATCCTCGGCGACGCCGTGCAGCCGTCCGAAATACTCGACCGTTTCCCGCGCCGTCAGCCGTCCGTACAATGCCGTGCCGGTGGAGAGAAACCCTATCCGGGTGCGGATTTTCTCCGGCTCACGAACGGCGTCGCAGCCCGCGACCCAAACCGTCCCCGAACTGGGTTTGAGCAAGGTGGCCAGCAGCCGCAAGGTGGTGGTTTTGCCGGCCCCGTTGGCTCCCAGCAATCCATAAATCCGTCCGGGTTCGCAGCGAAAATTTATGCCATCCACCGCGCGCACCTCCCCGCGTTTTCGGTCGCGGAACACTTTGGTCAGTTGGTGCGTTTCGATCACAATGATTGGACCGGTCTGGAGGTGAACAATCACGGTCTGCACCAATTGAATGGGACAATCATAACCAAGGCAAGCCCGTCTTCGCGAACATAGTCGCACAACCGGTTGAGCTGCCGATTATCTTCGGCTGAAAATCGCCACGGCCTTGGCTAATCAGCAGCAAGATTTCAGTTCGGGACTGTTTTTTGCCTCAACTCCGCGCTTGCAAATCGGACGCAATCCGCTTCGATAGAGGCAAGTTTCCGTATGTGGCATTGACCAAGGACAAAGACTGGCAGCCCGGCCCTTACGAAGGAGTCGAGCTGATGATGCTGCACAAAAATGAAAGCACCGGCGGGGTGGTGGTGCTGCGCAAGTTCAAGGCCGGCTGTACGATCCCGGCCCACACGCATCCGGACGCCAACGAATGGGCTTACGTGCTTTCCGGCGAATGGGAGGAATCCGACCAGACCTACACCGCCGGCACGCTGTTCTTCGCGCCCGAAGGCGTCCGGCACGGTCCGCATGTCGCCCGGACAGAAGTCATCAGTTTGACCATCTTCGACGGCCCGCTCACGGTGGCGTGAATGAGCATTGCTCGCACTATCATGCTGCAGTCTGGGCCGCTGCCAGTTCAACCTTCCGCTGGCGCAGGCCCTTGAAAAATTCAAAGCCTTCGCGGCAGCGGCGGACGAAGACGTCCTTGTCCTCCAGCATGGTTTTGACGATGCGCAGGATCGGTTTCGGACGGAAGTAGTAGGTGCGATAGAAGCGATCCACTTCCTCAAAAATCTTTTCCTTGCTCAGGCTGGGATATTCAATGGTGCTGCTCTGGTAACCTTCCCCGCCCAGGAGATCGGTCTTCTCCTTCTTCGCGAACCAGCCGTTGAGCCGGGCTTGCTCGTAAAGTTCCGTGCCGGGATACGGCGCGGCCAGGCTGACCTGGATGCTGAACACGTCGAGTTCCTTCGCGAAGTCAATCGTCTGCTGGATGGTTTCCTTCGTTTCCACCGGCAGGCCGAGAATGAACGTGCCGTGAATAATCACGCCCGCCTGATTACAGGCCTTGGTGAACCGGCGCATTTCGTCGGTGGTCACGCCCTTTTTGATGTTCTTGAGAATTTCGTCGTTGCCGCTCTCGTAGCCGACGAGAAAGAGGCGCAGTCCATTGTCCTTGAGCAGCTTGATGTTGTCGTAATCGAGGTTGGCGCGGCTGTTGCACGACCAGGTGACGCCGAGCGGCGCAATCTTTTTGGCAATCTCCCGCGCGCGCGGCAGGTTGGCCGTGAAGGTGTCGTCGTCGAAAAAGTATTCCTTCACCTCGGGGAAAAGCTTTTTGAGATAGGCCATTTCGTCGGCGACGTTTTGGGCGGAACGGACGCGGTATTTGTGTCCGCCGATGGTCTGCGGCCAGAGACAGAAGGTGCATTGCGCCGGACAACCGCGCCCCGTGTACAGGCTCATGTATGGATGATTGAGATAGCCATTGTAATATTTCTGCACATCCACGTCGCGGCGATAGATGTCCGCCATCCACGGGAGCGCATCGAGGTTCTCGATCAACCCGCGCTCGGGGTTGTGCTTGATTTTGCCGTCCTTGTCCTTGTAGGAAAGCCCGGCAATGGTCGCGAGGTCGCGGTCTTCGGCAACTTCCTTGCAGGTGTAATCAAACTCCTTGCGGCCCACCCAGTCAATGGCCGCCGACGCCTTGAGCGTCTCGGTCGGCAGCACGGCGGCGTGCGGCCCGACAAAACCGATTTTCGTGTCCGGCTTCTGCTGCTTGATGGCCTCGGCCACCCGGCAATCATTCTTCAACGAAGGCGTGCTGGTGTGGATGATGACGTGGTCGAAGTCTTTGGCCACGCGGAGACATTCCTCCCGGCCGATGCTGTGCGGCGGGCAATCGAGCAGTTTGGAACCCGGCGTGAGCGCAGCCGGTTGCGCCAGCCACGTCGGATACCAGTAGCTCGTGACTTCGCGCACGGTCTGGTAGCGCGCACCGGCGCCGCCGTCAAAACCGTCAAAACTCGGAGGTGAAAGGTAAAGGGTTCTGCTCATTGGAATTTCAAAAATTACTCCGGCCGCGTGTCAATCTTCTTCGCGTCCTTGATCTTCGCCAGCAAATCGTCGCGCTCGGACGTGTCGCTCGTGCCGCAGCGACTGCCAACATGCGCCTCATGAGGTTCCTCTTCCTTGCGTGAAAACGCGCCGCGCGCACCGGCTGCGGGTGAATTGATCGCGGCCTTTGCCTCGGCGAGATGGCCTTTGCCGATGGTGACGCCGTTGAAAGCGCGCTGCGCCAGTTCCGGCGAGGCCGGATACGGTTTCGGTTTCGCGCCGAAGTTGTATTTGATGTTTTTCCAGTTGTCACCGGGCTGGTAATTCGTGCCGAGCGCGCCGCTGGGATCGTAGCCGCAGTGGACCATGCAGTTTTCGCAGCGCGGGTCGCGCGCGATGCCGTCCACGACGCCGTATTTGTCCCAGTCCACCTTCGCCAGCATTTCCTGGTAGCCGGAGTAATGGCCGTCGGTCATCAGGTAACACGGCGCCTTCCAGCCCTTGATGTTGTAGGTGGGAATTGCCCACGCGGTGCAGGTCAATTCGCGTTTGCCGGCGAGGAATTCCTGGTACGGCACCGTGCCGAAAATCGTGAAGGCCCGGCCCCAGTCGAGAATTTTCGCAAATTTCTGCCGCGTCATCTTGCGGGTGAGGAAAAAATCCTCGGGCTGTTTGCCCAAGCGCGCGATCATGTCCTTCTTCGCCGCGTCGTATTCGTAGCCGGGTGAAATCGTGTGGCCGTCCACTTCGAGGGAACTGAGGAATTTGAACATGTCCTCGATTTCCGCCACGTCGGTTTCCTTATAGACGGTCGTGTTGGTGGCGACCTGAAAACCGAGGATTTTCGCCATCTTGATGGCCTCGACGCATTCCTTGAACACGCCTTCGCGTTCGACAATGAGGTCGTGGGTGAATTCGAGGCCGTCCACGTGAACGTTCCAATAAATCCATTTCGTCGGGCGGATGACAACCTTGCTCCGCGCCGCGGCGTCGGACCGGCGGATGGTTTCGGCGTCCTTGTCGGAAATCAATTTTGCATCGAGCAGCTTTTTGAGCTTCGGCTCGATGGCCGGCGAATAAATCGCGGCCAGGTAATCCCTCATTTTCTTCCGCATGAACACGCCGTTCGTGCAGATGTAAATGACGCGGTTCTGTTTGAGCAGGCCGGCGACCAGTTCCTCGATCTTCGGATAAATCAGCGGTTCGCCGCCGCAAATGCTGACCATCGGCGCGTCGCATTCCATCGCCGCTTCCAGGCATTTTTCCAGCGGCACCATGTCCTTGAGATTGGTGGAATATTCACGGATGCGGCCGCAGCCGGTGCAGGTGAGATTGCACGTGTGCAGCGGTTCGAGCTGCAAGACCATCGCATACCTGGGCGTCTTGCGCAGTTTGTGCTTGATGATGTGGCTGGCGATTTTCTTCGTCAGGGCAAATGGAAATCGCATAGAATTATCGGGCTAGGGCGAGTTGTTGGAACGGGGCGGACACCGCCACCGGCGCGTTGGTCGCCGCCGGGGACGGATCGGCCTTCACGCCCGGCAGGAAGAAGGTGGCGGGCGAAACGCTGCCGCCGGCGTTGATGCCGGAGCAGCCGGCACCCCACAGCGCCACAAACGCCAGCATTGCCAGCCGCGACAAATTCCAATTTAATCTCACCTGCCCAGTATAAATCAGCCCGATATGATGGCAACTTTTAATTCCAAACATGGCAATTCTTAATTCCAAGATCCGGCGCATGGCAACAGGCGGACAGGTGGCCGCCCTTTTTCTTTTTGCCGGCCTTGGGATAATTTTCGCCGGCGAAACGGACAACCCCATTTTCGCCCGGCGCGCCGAAGCGGAATATCATCGCGCGCAAGCGCAATTCCAATCGAACACCAACGACCCCGCGGCCGCCTGGCAGTTTGCCCGCGCGTGTTATGACTTCAATGATTTCGCCACGAACAATGCCGGGCGCGCCACGCTGGCCAATCAGGGCATCGCCGCGTGCCGGCAATCGCTCGCGCGCGAATCCAATTCGGCCCCGGGACATTATTACCTGGCCATCGAACTCGGCCAGCTGGCGGACACCAAAAGAAACCTGGCGGCCTACAAACTGGTGCGGGAAATGGAGCGCGAGTTCAAAACGGCGGACGACCTGGACGAACATTTCAGTTACGCCGGCCCCGCGCGCTGTCTCGGCCTGCTGTATCGCGACGCGCCCGGCTGGCCGGTGAGCATCGGCAGCCGGCACAAGGCGCGCGAATGGCTGGAACAGGCCGTCAAGCTGGCGCCCGATTATCCCGAAAACCGGTTGAATCTTGCCGAATCGTGCTGGCAATGGAAGGACCGCGAGGCGGCCGGCAATGAATTGAAAACGCTCGATGCGCTCTGGCCGTCCGCGCAAACGAATTTTACCGGTGAAGCGTGGGAACGAAGCTGGAATGATTGGTCAACGCGCCGCGAGGTGGTGCGCAAAAACCTCAAGGAAACTACCACGCCGGCGAAATCACCGAAAAGCGGCCGTTGAATTAAACTGAAATTTTCTGTGGCCGCGGCTGCACGGGTGAATTACTCTATCGCGTGAAAATTAGGGTTGAACCAAAGTTTTCAACGACATGGCCAAAAAGCTCATCGCAACATTGACGGACTCAAGCCTGTTCCTGCGCGAATGGCTCGCCAATCCGCAACGGACGGGCGCAGTCGCGCCCAGTTCGCCCAAACTCGCCGCCGCGATGGCGCGCTGGCTGCCGTCCGACCCGGAAAGTTACGTGCTCGAACTCGGCCCCGGCACCGGGGCGGTCACCCAGGCGCTCATCGAACGCGGCCTGCGCGAGGATCGGCTCGTGGCCATTGAAAACAATCCCAAGCTGACGCGCCTGCTCCACCGGCGTTTTCCCCGCGCCCACATCATCACCGGCGACGCGTGGCATCTGGACGTTTTGCTGCGGGAACAGGCCAAACCGATTGAATCCGTCGGCGCGGTCATTTCCAGCCTGCCGTTGTTGAATTTCCCGCCGGCTGAAGCCGATACGCTCGCCGAAAAAATCCGCGCGATTTTGGAGCACGGCGGCAAATGGGTTCAATACAGCTATCATCTCGGCAACGGCCACCACAAAAGCGCCACGCACTTCCAGCGGCTGGCTTCCAAGATCGTCTGGCTGAATCTCCCGCCCGCCCGCGTGAGCGTTTATCAGAAGTAACGGCGCAACCGTTATTTCGCGCTTCCAGGAGGTTTAAGCCGGAACGATGCAGTCGAAACGACACCCAAGCTGCCGAACCACACGCGTAGGACAGGCGTCGCGCCTTTTGGTGGCCGTTAACGAGTTGAGGAAACTTCCGCCTCAAGGCGTTTATTCAAAGTCAGAGACAGGCGCGACGCCCGTCCTACTGTATGGTTCCGGTTAAGAGGAGCCATCAGCACGTTTGGATTTCGGCAGCAGAAAGCAAAGTGCCGCCGCCACGAGCAACGCACCGCCCAGGACTCCGAACGGAACGGTGATGCCGTGCGTCCGGAATTTTAATTCGCCGACGATGGCCGGGCCGAGATAGCCGCCGACATTGCCAAGCGCGTTCACCAGACCCATGACCGCTCCGGCGGTCGCGCGCGGCATGGTTTCCGTGGGAATGGCAAAGAACGGAGCCAGTCCCGCAAACGGCCCCGGAATGGCCAGGCACAGGAACGCATACGAGAGCCAGAAGGAATGTTCCTTGAGCAAAACGCTCGCGATGAGGGATGCGCCGCTCACGGCATAAATAAACGCGGCGTGGCCGCGCCGCTCGCCGGTCCGGTCCGAATGCCGCGACAGCAGCACCATGACGGCGGCGGTGACCACGTACGGCACGGCGAACAGCAGGCCGGTTTCCAGGCCGGTGAAATTGTGGCCGCCGCCCCTGAGTCCTTCCGTGAGAAATGTGTTGCAGCCGTAAGAGGCGCTGTTGTAGAGGAAACAGACTGCCAGCATGACGAAAACCGCCGGTTGCAGGAAGGCGCGCCCGACGGAAATCTTTTTGGCCGGCTCCAGTTCCCCGGCCTCGCGTTGCAATGTGGCTTCGAGAAAATCCTTTTCCTCGCGCGAAATCCATTTCGCGTCGCGCGGATGGTCGCTGATGAAATAAAGCCAGACCGGCAGCCAGAGGAAGGGCAGGGCGCCTTCCGCCATCAGCATCGTCTGCCAGCCCCAGGCGCCCAGCAGCCAGCCGGAGACGGGTGCGGACGCGGCGACCGCCAGCGGCTGGCAGAGGTTCCAGTAGGCATTCGCGCGGGCGCGTTCCGAGCGCGGAAACCAGTTCGCCAGCAGCACCAGCATGGTGGGAAACACACCGCTTTCCGCCACGCCGAGCAAAAAGCGCATCGCGGCAAATTCCCGGAAACTGGAAACCAAACCACAGCCGACCGCGCAGATGCCCCAGAACACCAGGAAAATGGAGATCAACTTTTTCGGACTCCAGCGGCTGGCGAAATAACCGCCGGGAATCTGCAACAGCACGTAGCCGAAAAAGAAAATGCCGGCGGCCTGCCCTTTGAGCCGGTCGTCCATGAGCAGGTCCTTCATCATGGACGAAATTTTGGGGTCCAGCGCCAGCGCCACGTTCGTGCGGTCCATGTACGAAATTGTGTACATGATGAGCGCGACGGGGATGATGCGCAGCCAGCGTTGTGATTTCACAGAATTCAAGCCGGCGCGTTGTTAACAGAAGAACCCGGCATTGAATAGCCAAAACAAAAAATTCTCGACACGGTTCGGAAAGGGGCGTTTTCAGCGAGCCGTTTGATGACAAATTATCTTGCCGCAAAATAGTCTCGGCGACTTGTCCTGCGAAGTCCCACAATGCGGGATGGAGACGGAAGCGCAGCGAAGCCGGATCAGTTTTGGGGGACAAGCAACCCGCTTATGTGCCGGTTTGTGTCAAAAGTGAGGACCCCTTTTTTCGGTTGGTCACGCAACGGAAGTTGCGGGGTGTTTGGCTTTCGCGCGTTTGGCTGCCAGTGGGCGAGGGCCGTTCCGGGCGAACAGTGGAACGGGCTGGCGATTGGAATATAGCAATTAACAATAACATTGGCACATATTGGCGATAAAAAGGAAGGGGTTGATTGCGTTGGAAAGCTCTTTACGCAGGCGGGTCTTGAATGCGGCCCAGAGATGTTCGATGGGGTTGAGG
>Ga0181538_10001189_pt1 | contig 29890 bp, 29 predicted proteins | sample PEATcosm2014_Bin_40_FD_119773 | JGI IMG/M metagenome (GOLD analysis project Ga0181538, IMG submission 119773) | Peatland microbial communities from MTU Mesocosm Facility, Houghton, MI, USA - PEATcosm2014_Bin23_30_metaG | ecosystem: Environmental > Terrestrial > Soil > Wetlands > Peat | place... | reverse complement strand
TCTTCGAGGCCTCCGGCCCCGCACGAAATGGGCATTTCCGCACCCAGGGAGCGTCACTATATTCTGCGTTGCTCAATAAGTGCTCCGGTCTTCACGAAGTCGGCAATGCGCAGTTTGGAAAATGTCGAGGCACTTTCCTTTTGAATAATCTCGGCAAGAGCATCAACAGAGACGTGGTTGGGGATTTGCAATTGCAACCCTTTCACCCATGTCAAAAAGTTGTAGTGACCAAAGGCGGTAGCGATGTCCGATACGCCGACAGCAGCGACAACAACTCGATTCTGGATAATAACAAACTTCTCTTGTTCGATTTCTCCGGTGCTGGTGGAGAAATCGCTGTTGCGCAGAGTGGTCTTGCTATCGCTGCTGAGAACGATACCCCTTTCGGTCACGAAGACGACAAGGGTAGTGCCAGCCATGAAGGTCGGGCAGAGGATGCCGATAACGGCGGTAATTGCATTGAGTTTAGTAACCAGCAATGCGGCGGCAAGTTTACGCTGCCACCAGAAGTTCCGCAAGACTCCAAACACGAATCGGTCCACTGGGCCGACCAACACGGAATTAGGACAGCACCCATTGTGCGTTTCGTGCTCCATCGCGCCATGACTCTGCTATAGTTACCCGGCACGCCTCCCCGTTGGTCATCATGGCCGCATCTACTCAGCCTGATTCTGCTGCTTTAGCCAAGCCGCAGCCGCTGCCGGTGGTGGTCTATTTCTCCGCTGACCGCGCCGCCGAGAAGGCGACCTCGGGCATGCACACCTTCCGCCGCGTCGAACTGGAGAGCTTGGAAGGGCGTCCAGCCAATGGCGGGCGGCTGGCGCGGGGGGCGGAGCGGGTGGTGGTTGCGTCCTCGGAGTGGCTGCTGGCGCACGCGGTGGACACGCTGCGCGCCCCCAACGTCCGCATCATCGCTCTGGCCGACCGCCGCTTCCACGATCCGCGGGTGGACGCCCTCGTTTACGCCTATCTTCCCGTCAACACCCCGCAGGATCTGCTGGAGCGCATGGTGGGCAATGCGCTGGAGCACATGAACCTGCTCGAGGCCCGCGAGAAGCTGGGCGACCGGCTGGCGCTGGCGGGGGACGAGATCCACGAGCTGAACCAGATCGGGGCCGCGCTCTCCGCCGAGCACGACACCGCCGCGCTGCTGGAGATGATCCTCACCAAGATGCGGGCCATCACCTGCGCCGATGCCGGGTCTCTGTTCGTGGCCGAGACTATCCCCACGCAGCTTCCGCCGGCGCAGAGCGAGCGCCGCAAAAACCTCCGCCGCCGCTTGCGCTTCACCCTGGCGCAGAACGATTCCGTGGAGGTGAAGTTCCGCGAGACGGTGATGGAGGTGAACGAGCGCTCCATCGCCGGGTACGTGGCCAAGACCGGCGAGGGCGTGATCCTGGAGGACGCCTACCACCTGCCGCCGGAGGTGCCCTTCACCTTCAACCGGCAATTCGACGAGGAGTCCGGCTATCGCAGCAAGTCCATCCTGGCCATTCCGATGAAAGACCAGCAGGGAGAAGTAGTAGGCGTGGTGCAGTTGATCAACGCCAAGCGCGAGCGCGAAGCGCGGCTGCACGCGGTGACCACGGTGGCGGCCCAGGTGGTGCCCTTCACCCGCCATCAACAGGCGATCGCGGAATCACTCGCCAGCCAGGCGGCGGTGGCGCTGGAGAACAGCCTGCTCTACCAGGCCATCCAGAACTTGTTCGAGGGCTTCGTCAAGGCCTCGGTGACGGCCATCGAGGCGCGCGATCCCACCACTTCCGGACACTCCTTCCGCGTCGCCAACCTGACCGTGGCCCTGGCCGAAGCGGTGGACCGCACTGACTCCGGCGCCTACGCCGGCCTGCACTTCAGCCGCGAGCAGATGCGCGAGATCCGCTACGCCTCGCTGCTGCACGATTTCGGCAAGGTCGGAGTGCGGGAAGAAGTGCTGGTTAAGGCCAAGAAGCTCTACCCCGCGCAACTGGAGCTGGTCCAGCAGCGCTTCCAGTTCATCCGCAAGGCGCTCGAAGCCGACATGCTGCGCTCCAAGCTCGACTGCCTTCTGGCCCAGGGACGCGAGGACTTCCTGCAGCAGCTTCCGGAGTTCGACGCCCGGATGGCCGAGTCCCTCGAAGCCCTCGACGCGGAACTGCAGGTGATCCTCGAAGCCAACGAGCCCTTGCTCACCCACGGCAGCGGCGGCTTCGAGAAGCTGCTGGAGATCGCCGCCCAGCAATACACCGGCGCCGACGGCCAGCGGAACCCCCTGCTCAACCCGGACGAAGTCCGGCTGCTCTCCATCCCCAAAGGGTCGCTGGATGAGAGCGAGCGGCTGCAGATCGAATCGCACGTCGTCCACACCTTCAATTTCCTGCAGCAGATTCCCTGGACGCGCGAGCTGCACAACCTGCCGGCCATCGCGCGCGGCCATCACGAGAAGCTGAACGGCACCGGCTATCCCCGCCGCCTGGCCGCGCCCGACATCCCGCCGCAGACGCGCATGATGACCATCTCGGACATCTTCGACGCGCTCGGCGCCACCGACCGCCCCTACAAGCGGGCCGTGGGCCTGGAGCGGTCGCTGGAGATCCTCGAAAACTTTGTGAAGGGCGGGGAGCTCGATCCCGAGCTGTTCCGCATCTTTGTCGACGGCAAGATCTACGAGCGCTGGAAAGTCGAGCCGTTCCCATACTGAGGAAGCAGGAAGCAGCAGAGTAACACTGCGTCTCCGCTTCCCTGCCTCCTGCCTCCTGCCTCCTGCTTCCTTCCCCTAGTCCGCCTGTTCTGAATCCAGAACAAACCCCATTTTTCTCACCGCACAAAAACGCCGCGGGATAGCGTGACGGACATTCATCACTCTGCCGTGGTGTTGGCAGGGCCGCGGGAAAGGAGGGCACGCGCCCATGAGAGCGGTGGTCTTCATCAACTACAGCATCGCACCCTTCAATGCCGGACACGTTGGATGGGGCTTCGAAACCCAGCCGGATTACTTCTGTTACGGCGCCAAGGAAGCCGTTGGGATGCAAGAGACTGCCTTGCCGGGATACGCGAACGGCGCTTTCGTCGCCGTCGGCACCGAGCCGGAAATGCTGGCCGCCATGAAGACTGGAATCCACCCCGGAAACGGCTTCATTTATAACAATTACAAGTACGTTGAGGTGGCCAGCTTCAATGTTGCCGCGGCCAGCGATCTGGCCCGGCAGTGCCACAATTGGGGCTATACGGTGGTGGGCAACAGCTGCATGGACGACGTCTACCGAATCATCAAGGCCTACGCCAATGGCGACGGCAACATTTTGCCGCGGCCGCTGGCGCACCCGCGCCCGGTGGATTTCTTCGCGGCGATCCCGTCGCCCGTCCACCACCTCTAGCTAGGGCGAAGACTGCCACTGCCGCCGCTGGCGCGAGCGCCCCCACCGTCCCTACCCCGAGAGGCTCACTACTACCTATGGTAGTAGTAACTTCCGATGGCTACTCTGTTGCATCGCCCTCCTGACCGTGCCACGACTTCCCAAGGTCGAGAAAATCGCAGCCTTTCTGAGAGCACGGATTGGCCGGTGGTGTTGCGATGCGTGCATTCGGGACTTAGCCGCCATTGAGCCGTTACCGTCTGTTAAGTCCCTGTCCTCGGAGTATCAGCGAGCTTATGACACGCGATGCAGTATCTGCGGACATTACCGAAGATGTACCCGTATGCGCCCGATCGGCCGCAGGGTAAATACGCGCCGCACATCCGCTTCCAAAGCGGCCAAATCCGGCTAGCGGCAATACGAATCAATCCGAATTGACATAGCGATATTGATTGTATGTAATCGCCTACCCTTGTTTACATGCACGGGAGGCTGCTCCGATGAAGAGACGATTGTCCCTGCTGCTGGCCGCAGTAGTGGCTTGCGGACTGGTGAGCCTGGCTGCCGCACAGCAGCAGGACCAATCCAATAAAACCGCGCCGGATCCTCTGGTTCAACTGCTCCAGAGTAAAGGCGTGCTGACCGCGCAAGAAGCGACGGCGATCAATCAGGCCGCTACGCCAGCCGAGCAGCAAAGCCGGCTGACGCAGTTGTTATATTCCAAAGGCCTCATCACCCAGGACGAATACAAAACCACGGCTGCTGCGGAAAGCCGGGCCTCAGAGTCGAACGGGACCTGGCTCCCCGCCGCCGCACACGTCTCGGCCGGAGGGCCTGAACCGGCCATGGCGATGCCGCCACAGGCTCCCGCCGCACCCGCAATCATTCCCGGGGTGGCGCCCGTGCGCGTGCTGACCAATGATCCGCCCAAGGCGGGCGGAATGGTGCCCGACCTCAAGCTGGGCTCCGGCGCCAAGGTGAAGCTCTACGGCTTCGTCAAATCCACCGCCGCGTACGACTCCTCCAACCCCTACGGCATTGACTTTGTGCTGCCGGGCTTGGGTGCGGCTGTCAACGGTACTTTCCCCACGGGCGTTCCCACGGGGCTGACTTCTCCCTTCACCGGTGGCCTGGCTGGCGTGGGCGACGCCGATTCCGGTCCCAACGGCTCGCCGACGTTCTATCTCAAAGGCAACGCCACCCGCATGGGCGCCAACTTCGAGTGGCCGGAGATCGCCGGCGCGAACAACACGATTACGGGCCGGATCGAAACCGATTTCGAGGGCAACTTCTCGCGTTCCCAGAACCGCAACGTTTCCTCCGTCCGGACGCGCATGCTGTCCCTGCGTCTAGCCTATGCCCGCATCGACCACAAATTCTCCGAGGACACCACCGGGTTCATCCTGTTCGGTATGGATTGGACACCGTTCGGTTCATCGACGGTTCCGAATCTGCTGGAAACCACGGAAAATGGAGCGTTTTTCGGCGCCCTCTACGAACGCTCGGCGCAGATCCGTTTCGGGCTTTGGCACGACTTTGGCGGATCCAGCAACTTCAAGATCGGCATCGAGCCTGCCCTGGCGCAGCCCGGTTTTGGCAATAACTCAACCGACGTCGGCGACCAGCTCGGGGTCAGCGAGCGCGACGGCATCACTGCCGCGCGGCCGGAGATCTCGGGCCGGGTGGTCTTCCAATGGCAGCTCGACAAAGCCAGGGGAGTGGCGCCGGCACAGATCATCTTCAGCGGCATGAACGCCAAGCGCGTGGAGATCGTCAACCGGGCTGCGATCAATGCCGCGGACTGCGCAGCCTCCGGAGTAGCCGGAACCGGCTGCGTGGCGGGTGCGGTCACTTCGTTGTTGGCGGCTTTCCCTCATGGCGCGGAACCCAGCAGCGAGCGTTGGGGCGCGGATGCTGAAATCCAGCTCCCTACACGTTACGCAACCTTGGTGGGCAAGTACTACACTGGGTCTGACCTGAAATACTACTTCGGTGGCCAGGTCTTCGGCGTCTTCAACGACAACCGCATTGGGTTGCAGAACGCTCCCGGTACGATTGGGACCGGCGGCGTGCTGATGTGCAACATCAACCCTACCAATTGTCCCAACGCGTTTAACATCGATGCCGAGGCGCCCAACGCGGCCTTCGGCTGGAACCCGGCTTTAGACGCCTGGCAGATCGTTCCGCAGCGTCCGGTGCGAGCGGTGGGCGGGTTCGCGCAGATCTCCTTCCCGCTGTCGCGCATCTTCGACGCTAACCCGGCTGGCCGCAACGCCGGCTGGACCGTTGCTTTCACCTACGGTACCGACCAAGCCAAGGCACGTGACGTTCGTGCCGCGGCCGGTCCCCAGGGAGCCATCAACGGTTCGGGAGACACCGGTGGGCTGCTTGCCAACGGTTACGTCGCGAACTCGAACGGCAGCCGTGACCGATCTGATATGGGAGCGATGACGCTGGTGTGGAAGTTCAACCAGTTTATCAGCTTCAACCTTGAGTCGTCGGTCTACCTGACGCGTTCCACCTGCATCGGTGGCAACGGCACCACGACCGGCGTGATTCACGCGAGCTTTGACGGCGCCAGTTGCGCTGGCACCTTGTTCCGCGCAGAGCCCGCGCGCTACTGGCACGATTTCCGTAACGAGTTCGGTCCCGTCTTCACTTTCTAAACGGGTCTGAACCGGACCAACCTTCAGCGGGGTCGCCCACCCGGGCGGCTCCGCTGATTTTTTGTTAGCGCGGCGGCGCCGTGGGTTCCGTCAAGGATGCCGCCGGTCTGGATCAAGTGATCCGGACCGGGCACATCCATGACAGAACCGGCTGGGATAGGATTGAATGGGGACGGCGGCGCTACGCGCGTCTAATCATGAAGGAGGACCCCGTAGAGCGAACCACGCACCTCCAGAGGCCACTCACTGTGGCCGTTTAGCTAGGGCTTGTCCGCAGCGGCGCCTTCCAATTGGGGTTTCATGATGGACTGGTAGCAACTGGGGCAGATGCCGTGGCTGAAGAGGGCCCCGCTGTGGTCGCTGAGGTAGGTTTCCAGTTGCTCCCAGTAGTTCTGATCGTTGCGGATGCGCTTGCAGTAGGAGCAGATGGGGAGCAATCCCTGCAACTGGCATACGCTGGTCAGCGCCTGTTGCAACTGGGCAACGTGGCCCGCCAGGGCGCTCTGCAACTCGAGCACGCGGCGGCCTACGCGCACCCGCGCGCGCAATTCCTCGGGATTGCAGGGTTTGACCAGATAATCGTCGGCGCCGGCCTCGAAGCCCGCGAGGATGTCCTTGATGTGGTCGCGAGCGGTGAGCAGAATCATGTAGGTCGAGGCCATCTCGGGCTGGTGGCGCACGCGGCGGCACACCTCGATGCCGTCCATGCGCGGCATAAGCCAGTCGAGCACCGCGAGCTGCGGAGCACCCTCGGCCAGCAAGGCCTCCCATGCCTCCACGCCGTCCCGTACCAGCAACACCTCGTACTCGCCTTCGAGCAACCGCTGTAACAACAGAGCGAACACGGGATCATCTTCGGCAAGCAGGATCTTCACTGGGCACCTCGCAGAATTTCTGAAGCTGGGAATCCAGACGGGCCATGGCGGCATCCAGCTCCGGCAGGGCCGCGGCGGCCGCCGGAAAATCACGCGCCCGCGCTCTCTCCTCCAGCTTCTCGGCCGCGCTCAGCGCTTCCGGCGCAGCCAGGCAGCGGATTTGTCCTTTCAAGCTGTGAGCGGCGCGCTCCAGTCCCTCCCCGTCGCCCTCCGCCAGGCCCAGTTCGATCTTCTCTAGCAGCCGGGGCGACTCCTGCAAAAAGATCTTGACGATCTCCCGCAGCAGGACCTCGTCCTCGGCGGTACGCGCTCGAGCCTGCTGGTAATCCCAGGCGGGAGGATCAGGCGCAATACTGCCGGGCGGCGCACCACCTTCTGGAGTTCGGCCTGGATGGCTTCGACACTGACCGGCTTGGGGATGTAACCGTCCATGCCCGCGGCCAGACAGCGCTCGCGATCGCCCTTTAAGGCATGGGCGGTCATGGCGACGATCGGCAGATGCCCGCCCAGCACCTGCTCCCGCTGGCGGATGGCGGCGGTGGCGGCAAAGCCGTCCATTTCCGGCATCTGCACGTCCACCCCTTCGAAGGTGAAATGTCCGTGGGAGACCTTCACCAGGAAGTCGTTGGCCGACTCGTCGTCCAGGCCGCGCGCGATGCCGTTATTGGTCTGCGGAGTGTCGAACTCCGGAAAATAAAACGTTTCACCGGCGCTGCCGTAGAAGCTGCCGGAGAGCAGGACTTCCCAGCGCTGGAAGGTGTGCCCGTAACTGACCCGCCCCTTGCCGGTACCGAAGGAACCACCTTCCACGGAAATCTCCGTGCCCACGTCACGTCCGCGCCGGGTGATGATATTGATCACTCCGAAAACGGCGTTGGCTCCGTAGAGCGACGAACTGGGTCCGCGGATTACTTCCACACGTTCAATCAAGTCCACGTCCAGGGGAAGCTCGCGGCTAATCGGCGAATTTTCAAAAATCGCATCGTTGGCGCGGTGGCCATCCACCAACAAAAGAAAAGGAGTGTTGTAGTCGCTGGTCCGCGTGAAGCCCCGGATGCCCAGGTTGCTGTACTGATGATCGTCGCTGACGTAGAACCCCGGCAGCGATTGCAGGATGTCGGCGAGGGTGCGGTAGCCGTAATTGCGGATGTCCTCGGCGGTGACAATGCTGACAAAGCTGGGTGCTTCGCGCACGCTCTGCAGGTGCTTGGAGGCGCTGTACACCTCGACGTTCATCAGCGTTTCCAGGCTGGCGTCGCCGAGATCGCGGGGCGGCTGGGGTGAGTCCTGGGCCAGCATCATGCCGGCTGTCAGCGCTGGCACCAACAGGCACAACCCGAGCCAGGATCGCCGACGGAGGGAACAACCGCCACGCATGATTACCTCAGTGATGGGAAGGGCATTGGGCTAAACCCATTGCTGAGAGCAGGCGTGCGGCCAAAGCGCCCCGCGCCACCAGGCCTGGCTCAAGTGGCTGTGGGGATGGCGGATAGCTGCTGGCGAGCGCCCAACTTTCAAGGCGGGATTAAGGTTTCGAGTCTTATTTGGAAAGCAGCTCCCGCAGTGGGAATTTCCCCGGCACGAATTTTCAGGGCGCGTTATTTGACCGGGCTGCTTGGCATGCCAGTGGCTGGCCGCCGCTTTCGCGCCTACCGGGATGCTGCGGTGCGGCCCTCGGCGGTGACGTGGCACTTCAGGAATTCCTGTACGAACTGCCGGCCCTCGGCGGTGATGCAGCCGCGATCGGCCTGCAGCCGCACCAGTTCCGCAGCCACCAGAAATCCCAGCCAGTGCTCGAAGCTGGAGCCCTCGTACAGTTCCGGGAAACGCCGGGACAAGCGCAGGTAGAAGGCATAGAGCTGCGCCAGCGCGCAGCCTTTGGGTCCGGCGGAACTGAGCTGCTCGAGCAGCGGCAGTTGGGTGTCCCACAGCATGAAGCGCTCCGGATCGAAGGCATGCACGATGGAGAGCGCGGAGAAGGGCTGGCTGAGCGGCCCCAGGCGCAATTGCCGGACGTGCTTGCGTTCCGCCACGTCGGCCAGCAACAACAGGCTGACAATCAGGACGAAGGCCACCACCGCGGCCACCACCACCAAAAGCGGCACACCCCACCTCCAGGAATCCCCGTATCTTACTAGGAATCGGGAATTCCGGCGCACCTGCTTTCGTGGTTTTCTTCCTGTTGGCCCGCCGCCTCCCTCGGCGTGATGGGCTGGTTGCAGCTCAGCCCCGAACCGTCAGCACGGGGCATTTGGCGCGAGCGAGCACCCGGTGTGTCATCGGCCAAGCCAGGTGGCTAAGGGCGAAGGGATGCCGGCTGCGGCGCGCACCCATCACGATCAAGTCCGCTTTCTTTTCCGCCGCCACCAGCAGGATGACGTCGGCCGCGGTGCCGCACTCCACCAGAAATTCCGGTATGCGGTCCAACCGTGCTTCCGGCGGTATCAGGTCCATGAGCTGGCGGAGGGTCTGCTCGCGCAGCGTGTGGTTGAGAGCATCGCCGCGCACCTCGCATACGTGCAGCAGCGTCATTTGAGCATGATTCTCCCGTGCCAGCCATAACGCAGAGTCCAGGGCCGCCAACGATCCTGGCTGAAAGTCGGTCGCGTAGAGAATCTGTCCCAGCGCCTCCTGGGGGACAACCTTGGCAAAGCTCTCGGGGCCCACGGTCAGTACCGGGCAGGGCGCCAGGCGCACGATCTCTTCGACCATCGAGCCCAGCAGCAGCTTGGAGAGACCGCCGCGGCCGTGCGTCCCCACCACGATCAGGCCGATGTCATGTTTGGCTACGATCTGGGAGAGGGCCGGCCACAGCTCTCCGCGTTCGAGCAACAACTCGTGGAGAATCCCTTCCAGCAACGAGCCCTCGTACAGCGAAGCCATGTCTCTTTCCGCTGCCGTCCATTCCGCGTCGAAGCACGCGGGCATGGCCTCGATCGGGATCGCTAACCTGGGTACGCCGGGTACGACGTGCGTCACCCATAGCTTGGCCCCGTGCCGGCGGGCGTAGTTCGCAGCCACCGTCAGCGCGGTCTGGGAATATTCGGAAAAATCGGTCGCAAACAGGATGTTCTTGAGCGAGATGAGAGTTCGGGTTTCCACCAGGGGCATGAGACACCTCCTCCCCGCTTGGTGAAACACGCGCAAGTTGTTTTGCTTCTCTAAAAAATAAGCCCGGCTTACAGCCGGCGCAGTGACTGCAGTCACCGGAAGCTGTGAGCGGGACAAGAGCCGCGCCGTGGTTACGCTAGCGCGCCCCCACCGCCTGCGGGAAGGCGCGCTCGGCCACCATCTTCAGCGCCGCGGTGCCGCGCACTTCGTTGTCGAACAGCGGGATGATGGCGCGCACGTTATCGAAGTCGCGCCAGATCTCATCCATGTATGAGTCCTGCATGGCCACGCGGTTGCGCACGAACTCGGGCGAATCCGCCTTCACCTGGTCCTTCTGGATGACCATGTTGACCAACACGCCGCCTACGGGAATGCCGAAATCGTGGAACCAGTTGATGAAGCGCTTGATCACGGCGATGGGCAGCGCCTCCGGCAGGGTGACGAAGAAAAACGCGGTTAGCTCCGGATCGGTGAGCAGATCGCGGGCATGGATGATGCGCTCGCGGAAGCTGAGCAGGTACTCCATCAGCGGGTCGGCTTCCTTTTTCTTGGTGAAGCTGAACAGCTCGCGCAGCGACTGCGCTTCCTGGCGCGACTTCACCATCTTGTTCACCCACAGCGAATACACCTTGCTCATGCCCAGCAGGCGGCGGGCGTTAGCGGTGGGCGCGGTGTCGAAGACGTAGGCGTCGTACTCGTTCTTGAACATCAGGTCCACCATGTTCTCGAACATGGCCGACTCTTCGAAGGCCGGGTTCATGGTGGCGCTCTCCACGAAGCTGTCGGCTTGGGTGGAGATTTCGGCGAACTTGAGGAACCAGCGGATCTTCTGCTTGATGTCCTGCTTGGAGCGCTCGATGGTCTCCTTGGTGTCGATCTCATACGCCCACAGGTTGGGGACGCCGGTCACCGCCGTCGGCTTCCCGTAGACGTCCTGGTCGAGCAGGCCGCTGAGCGAGTGCACCGGGTTGGTGGAGGCCAGGATGGTGCGCTTGCCGATCTGCGCCAGGTGCATCGCCGTGACGCCGGCCATCACCGTCTTGCCCACACCGCCCTTGCCCCCGAAGAAGGAGTACTTCAGCTTGGGATGCGCGGTCGCATATTCGGTCATCGACTGTTTGATCTCTGACATGTCATCGCCTCCCGTTTCCGTCGCCGTACATCAGCCCAGCCAGCTTCTCGATCATCTTCAGCCCGGTGACGTCGCGCTCCAGCTCCGGAACCCGCCCCACCACCTGCTTGCCGAAGGTCTGGTCGATCTTCTCCAGGTAGTGTCCCTGCATCTTCAGGCGGTTCTGCAGGTAGGGAGGGATGTCCTTCCCGACCAGGTCGCTGGGCAGCACCCGGTTGACCACATACCCGACGATGGGCACGTCGAACTTGGCGAACAGTTGCGCCGCCTTCTCCGTGTCCAGGATGATCATCTCTTCCGGCACCACCACGAAGAAGAACGCCGTCTTCTTCTTGTCGGTGAGGATGCTGGAGGACTGGTTGATCCGGTTCTTGATGTACAGCAGCTCGGTGAGGATGTGGTCCTCTTCCGTGGTCTTCTGCCGCTTGATGCGCGCCACCATCTCCTCGTGCTCTCTCATCTCTTCGCGGAGTTTGGTGATGCGGTTGATCCACTCGTCGTAGACCTTGGCCATGGAAAGGTAATAGAGCGCGTGGCCAAGCGGCACCAGGTCGTAGATGTAGTAGTCGTATTCGCCGCCTACCACGATGTCCACCACGGCATCGAAAATGGCCGATTCTTCCATGGCGGGCTCGGCCGAGGCGGCCTGGATGTACTGCTCGATCTCGTCCGGCACCTGCTCCATGCCATACATGTCGAGAATCTTCTTGCGGATCTCGTCCTGGTACTGGCGGATGTGGCTGTCGGCGTCGATCTCCTGGGCGTAAAGGTTGTCCATCACCTTCACCGGCCCCTTGCCGAAAATGTCTTTCTGAAAAATATCGCTCAGCGAGGCTTGCGGGTCGACGGAGAAGACCAGCACTTTATGTCCCTGCTGCGCCAGCCAGAAGGCTGTCGCCGCCGAGAATGTGGTCTTCCCCAGGCCGCCCTTGCCGCCGAACATGATGTAGCGGCGGTCCTTGTTCTGCTCAAAGGCTTCTTTCAGTCCCATGAAGTCCTCGTAGGATTGCGGTTGTAGCTCCTGGCTCCTAGCTGCTAGCTACTGGCTCTTGGCTTTTGGCCGGCGCACTCGGTACTGGGTACTGGTTTCTAGAACATCGCGTCCGAGACGTCCTTCTCCCGCAGCATGCGCCGCTTCCAAGTGGAAATGTTCGGCACCACGTAGGGCAGCAGTCGCAATGAATAGTACGGCGGCAGGATGGGGACGCCGATGAGATCGCCCATGGTAATCAGGATGAACAGGTGCTCCATGCTGGCGCGGGTGCGCATGGCGTAGCGCGACATGTCGTGCGCGCTCATCCCGTAGGCGATCTCCTTCACGCGGCCAAAGAATCCCTGCTTCTCTGGTTTTTTTTCGGGCTTTTCCGGCTTGTCTGGCATTTTCAGCTCCTGGTTCTAGTTAACTGCGTTGTGAGAAAACACGTGTCAGGGCACGGCTTCAGCCGTGCCGCTGGGGCACCCTAATGAGAGGGCTTCAGCCCCTGTGGGTAAGGATGAGAGCTGCTTGTGGCTTTGATTTGCCTGCGGCCAGGGGCTAAAGCCCGGGAATCGAGAGGGCTCGTGACGGCACGGCTGAAGCCGTGCCCTGACACGTGATCTCTCACGAAGGGGTCTTCCGTAAAGAAGCGATCTTGGCATCCTGTAAGCCCGCTGCGTTCGGTACTCTTTCACACTCCGTGCAAATGGAACTCTTCCCGGTCGGATATCTCGCGCTCGCGCATCACCCGGCGCTTCCAGGTGGCGATGTGCGGCACCACATAGGGCAGCACGCGCATCGCGTAAATGGGCGGGATGACGGGCACGCCCAGCATATCTCCCATGGTGATCAGCATGAATGCCGATTCCAGTTCCGCCCGCATTTCCACGGCCTGCTTCTCGAATTCGAAGGCATACATGCCATAGATGAACTCGCGGATCGTCTTCAGCATCCCCACCCGTTCCCCTCGGTTCGTCAGCGCTCTCATTCGCCGCCTGCCTGCCGCTGTGCCATAATCAGCGGTCCGTCACGCAACCTGACGAGCCGTCATGCCACCCAATCTTGCCCTCTTCATCATCGTGGTCATCCTGGTGGTCGGCGGCTTTGCCCTCGGCACCCAGCGCAACGTCCGCCGCGGCCACGACGCCATGGACTGGGCCCAGGGCGGCCTGCCGCTGGTGGGCGAGAAGACCACTCTCCGCTGGCTGGGATCTTCCGTCGTGCAACTGAAGATCCCGAACGCCAAGCGGCCCTTCCGCGAAACTGAGGTCATGTTCGTGCTCGAACCCCGCGACATCGCCCCGCTATGGTTCTTGGCCCGGGCCCGCGGACGCCGCGACTTGTTCATCTTTCGCAGCCGCATGCACAAGCTGCCCGAGTTCGAATTCGAAGCCTTCGAACCCAGCGCGTGGTCAGCGCGCGGCCGCGAAGACCAACTCCGTCGCCAGAAATGGCAGCCGGTCAGGGTGCGCGGCCCGCTGGTCGCCTACGCGCCCGAGCCGCCGCCAGCCGCCGGCCGGTTGCTGGATCTCGCCGCGCTCTCCGGCTGTCCGCTGGTGCGGCTCTCCATCCAGCGCCGGGATCCCAATTTCGAAGTCCACTGGCCCTTGGCCGAACTCAGGAAGCTGCCCTCTGGCACCGTGTTTGAAACCTTGCGCCGCATCGGAGAGCAGCTCTAGCGCCCGGCGGGAAACCACGCGTGTCTTCAGGAGCACCGCTTAGGATCGGAGTTTAATCCAGAAACCAAACCACGTGCCGCGGCGCCGGCGAATGGAAGGCAAGTTCGCTCCCGACGGGCTTCAGGCGATCAAGGGCGACGACGACATGCCCACGGCCACGGCGCGCGAGACTCGCCGAGCCGGAGTCATTTAAAGCGCCTTCCGTCGGTGTCCAGAATAGAAGGACGGGTACGAGCTGAGTACAGCTTCAACGGCCGCCGGCGAAACTTTGAGCGCAGATAAGCGGCGAGTCGCATGAACCCCGCGTACCACTTCGCCTCAATCACACCAGGCGTTCTCCCGGGATGCCAGTTGACACCGAAGTTGCTGCACATATCTCCACGCCCCCGCATGCATTATACGGTCGGTGTTCCACGGATTTCAACCCGCCTTACCCTCTTGCTCCGCGATAAAGATGACTCTCAGCAGCAACCCATCTTCACCGTCTCCATCTCGGGGTCGCCAAAGGCTTCTTCTGGAATCTTCGTGCCATGCAGCGTCTTCCAGCAACGGCGTCCGCATTCAATCAGGACCAGAACCACTCCGACGACGAAAATCACCATCAGCGTGGAATCAAGGTAACCCTGAAACGCGTGGCCGGGCTGCTGCGCCAGCGGCCAATAGATGTTCTTGATGGACAGCACGCCAGCGGTCAGCGTGGTGACTCCGACGAAGCACATGGGAAGCGCCGTCACCGCCGCATACTTTACCTTCCCCATATTCACCAGGAAAGTGGTCACGACGGCGAGCGCGATGGTCGCCAGCAGTTGATTGCCAGTACCGAACAGCGGCCACAGCGTGGAGATCGACCCGGTGTAGATCAAGTATCCCCAACTCACCACCACGATGGCGGAGCTGACAAGGTTCCCGGGCAGCCAGGCGGTGTTGCTGAAGGGCTTGTAGGCCCTGCCCAACAGTTCGTGCATGACATAGCGGGCCACCCGCGTTCCGGTGTCAATGGTGGTCAGGATGAACAGCGCCTCAAACATGATGGCGTAGTGATACCAGTAGCCGGCCAGCGTCTTCATGCCGGGCAGGCCCTTGAAGATTTGGGTCATGCCGATGGCCAGAGAAACCGCTCCGCCGGTTCGGCCGGCAAGCTTCTCGCCAACTTCCGCTGAATACATGTCCAGGTTGACGGTATGGATTCCCAGCTTGGCGAAAACCGCGGGCGCGGTGTTGATCGCGAAGTAGTCACCGGGGAACATGGAGCAGGCAGCAATCAGCGCCAGCACGGCAACCATGCCTTCACACATCATCGCGCCGTAGCCGATCATCCGCGCGTCGGTCTCCTTCCACAGCATCTTGGGCGTGGTGCCCGAGGACACCAGGGAGTGGAAACCGGAAATCGCTCCGCAGGCAATGGTGACAAACAGGAAGGGGAACAGCTTGCCCTTAATGATTGGCCCTCCACCGTGAATGTACTGGGTTATGGCAGGGAACTGAATGTTGGGGTGAACGATAAACACGCCAAGGATAAGCAGCACCACCGTCCCCAGCTTCATGTAGGTGGAGAGATAGTCTCGGGGTTCGAGCAGGAACCACACCGGCAACACGGAGGCGATGAATCCGTAAGCCGCCATCAGGATGGTGATTTGATGTCCGTTGAAGGTGAGCGCTCCAGCGAAGGAAGAGGCGGCAAACCAGCGGCCACCGATGACGGCCGCGAGCAGCAAGACCACGCCCACTGCGCTCGGCCCCGCGACCTTGATCTGGCCGGGAGTGCTCTTGAACATGTACAGCCCCATGCCGATCGCAATTGGAATGGTCCACCCGATGGTGAAGACGCCCCACGGACTGCTGGCGAGAGCGTTCACCACCACGACCCCGAGTCCGGCCAAAGTCACCAGCAGGATGAACAGGAGCGCGATCATCGTCACCAGGCCGGCAAAATGGCTGACCTCGGTGCGCGCCACATCCGCCAGCGATTTCCCTTTATGGCGCACCGAAGCCACCAGCACGGTAAAGTCGTGCACGCAACCCGCCAGCACCGCCCCCACCAGGATCCAGAGAAATCCCGGGGCAAAACCAAACTGGGCGGCCAGGGTTGGTCCGACCAGCGGCCCCGCCCCGGCGATGGCGGCGAAGTGATGGCCGAACAGCACCCACTTGGGCGACGGCACATAGTTGTGGCCATCTTCATAGGTATGCGACGGAGTGATGCGGCGGTCGTCCAGGACCAGCACCTTGGCCGCGATAAACGCGCTGTAATAGCGATAGCCGATAGCGAAGACACACAGTGTTCCCAGCATAATGGGAAACGTATTCATGGCTGCCTCCTAGCGTAATCATCTTGCTCGCGCCGGCGGCCTGTTTGGGCGCCACTCTTGCCTCAGCCACCGGGCGTTGTCAACGAAAGAGAGCCTTGAAAACACCACCACTGAACCCCAACCCGGCGCCTGGTTCAGAGAGGATGGAACCAGGCCCATTCCCGGCGTGGGGCTGTTACACCCCCACTATCCGCCGAGGGGTCCCGACCGTAATGTGACTCCGGTCACCGCAAGGGGGTGCGATTGTATCACGGGATTTGGACGTGTCCACCAGTTCCGCTATGCTGTTTGTTGTATTTTTAAGCTGGGAGGTTCCCATGCCTGAAACTCCATCCACTATGGCACCGCTGGGGATGAAGGCCCCTGATTTCCGCTTGCCCGACGTTGTGTCCGGCCGCACGGTCTCGCTCAACGACTACAAGAGCGCTCCGGCGCTGCTGGTCATGTTCATCTGCAGTCACTGTCCCTATGTGAAACACGTCCGCGAACACCTGGCGCAACTGGTGCGCGAGTACCAGGCCCGGGGCGTGGCCGTGATTGGCATCAGTTCCAATGACGCGGCGCAGTTTCCCGAGGACGGCCCCGAGGGCATGAAGGAAGAAGCCCGGACCGTGAGCTACACTTTCCCGTACCTGTTTGATCAGACGCAGGAGGTCGCCAAGGAATACCGCGCCGCCTGCACGCCGGATTTCTTTGTGTTCGATAAGGATCGCCGGCTCGTCTACCGTGGACAGATGGACGACAGCCGTCCCTCGAGCGGCCGCCCCGTCACCGGCAAGGACCTGCGCGCCGCGCTCGACGCGGTTCTCGCCGGCCGCCCGGTCGCGGCCGACCAGACCCCCAGCCTGGGCTGCAACATCAAGTGGAAAGAGAAGAACGCGCCAGAGTATGCGGCGCTGTTGACGAAGTAATCTTAAGGGATGTCATCCTGAGGAAGCCCGAACCGAGCACAGCGAGGCGAGGGCAACGAAGGATCTTGACGATGTCGTTCAGCCCATACTATTAGGGGACCAGCAGACGTTCGTCGGCAGAAGACACAAGACCGAGATCCTTCGCTTGCGACCGCGCGGCCCTCAAAACGGGGCCGCAAACAAGAAGCACGCGGTCGCAAGCTCAGGATGACAGCTTCAAATCCACCGGAACCACTTCAGCGCCAGGACGAACGACACCCCGCCCCAGACGGCCATCACCGCCAGCCGCGTTCCCTGCGCGGCCAGCGGCGCGCCCTCCAGAATAGTGGCCCGCAGAGCGTCGTTCAGCGCGGTCAGTGGCAGGGCCTTGATGTAGGGCAGGAGCATCGCGGGGAAGCGCTCGTAAGAGAAGAACACGCCGGAGAACACCCACATGGGCAGCATGACCACGTTGATCAGCCCGCTGACGGTCTCGATCTTGCGCGCGCGGCTGGCGGTCAGCAGGCCCAGCCCGCCGAAGCTCAGCGCCCCCACCGCCCCGATCAGAACGATGGTGAGCAGCGAGCCCAGCACGCGCATGTGGAACACCAGCATGCCGAGGCCCAGCAATAGCACCACCTCGATCAGCATCAGCACCAGCCGGCTCGAGCTGAGGGCCAGCAGGAAGTCGCTGCGGCGCATTGGCGTCGCCAGGAAGCGCTTGAGCAGCTTGCGCTGGCGCATGTCCACCAGGGCAAAACCGATACCCCACATGCCGGAGTTCATCAGGTTCATGCCCAGCAGGCCGGGAATCAGGAAGTCGATGTAGCGCGAGCCCGGCTCCATGGCGATCTCGCTGGAGGTGGCGACAACCTCCTTGCGGCCGGCGGCCGCCTGCAGAGCGTCGTCCACCTGTGCCTGCGCCAGCACGCTCTCCGGACGGGCGGGATCGTAGCGATAGCGGACGCTGCCGTCCGCCTGCGGGATCACCACCAGCGCATATTTGCCGAGGCGGAAACGGTTGAAGGCTTCCGGCTGGGAAAGCACATCGGCGTGAATGCCAGCGGGCTGCGGCGAGGCTTGGAGCCAGTCGATGGTGCGCTGCGCCCCCGGGCCAGCAACTACGGCGATGTTGGTGACCCCCGCGGGCTTGTCGCGGAAGGCAATCCCCAATCCCACCGCCAAGAGCAGCGGGAAGACGAATACCCAGAAGACAACTTCCCGTTCGCGCTGCAGTTCTTTCATGCGCGCGGTGAGCAGAGCCCAGTATCCGGCCCAGCGGCCGTTGGGACGCGCAGGCCGCGGCGACGACGGCGGAGCCAGCTTTGCTGACGCAACATCGGCTTGCTCTTCAACTGCCATCCCTACTCCCTGCCTCCTGCTTCCTGCTTCCTATTCTTCCCTCAAATGCCTGCCTGTCAGATGCACGAACACGTCCTCCAGGCTCGCCTGGCGCGTGGTCAGGTGGACCAGGCGCCAGCCCCGCTCCTCCACCGCGCCGAGCAGCGCGGGGATGGTTTGGTGTGCTTCGCGCACGCTCAGCGACGTGCGGCCGTTCTCTTCGTGCACCGAGTCCACGCCCGGCAGCGACTTCCAGAGTTCGCGTGCGGCGCCGTCCACGGGCGGAGCCACGGCGAACTCAACCATGTTCTGCCCGCAGTAGCGCTTGATCAGTTCCGCGGGCGTGCCTTCGGCGATGATCTTTCCCTGATCGATGATCGCCAGCCGGTCGCACAAGCGCTCGGCTTCGTCCATGTAGTGGGTGGTGAGCAGCACGGTGCCGCCACGCTTCTGGAACTGCCGCACGATCTCCCAGAGCTGCCGCCGGCTCTGCGGATCGAGGCCGGTGGTCGGCTCGTCGAGAAAGAGAATCCTGGGATTGCCCACCAGCGCGGCCGCTACCGCCAGCCGCTGGCGCTGTCCGCCGGAAAGCTTGCCCACCCAGGTGTCGGCTTTTTCGGTGAGCGCCATCTCTTCCATTACTGATTCCGGCGAGTTTGGCTGCCGGTAAAAGCTGGAGAACAACAGCAGAGTTTCGCGCACGCTGAGGTTTTCCGAGAGGCGCGTCTCCTGCAGGGATATGCCCAGCAACTCGCGCAGCTCGCGCTCGTGCGCGCCCCAGTTGCGGCCCAGGATCTCGACTTCGCCCGAGGTGGGTGGGAGCAGCCCTTCCAGGATTTCAATCGTCGTGGTTTTGCCCGCGCCGTTCGGGCCCAGCAGGCCAAAGCATTCGCCCAGGCGGATCTCCAGGTCGAGACCGCGCACGGCTTCCACCTTGCCGTCGTAGGTCTTGAACAGATTGCGGCAGCGGACCACCACATCCATGATGAAATGATAACGTAACGCCGGGCGTCTGGCCGACAGGCCGCGCCAGATTGGCGTGATAGTATGTCGGTCTTCTAAGAAAGCCGTCTCATGAATTGGTTTCGGAGGGGCGCGGCTTCAGCCGCGCCGGAATAGGCATTTAGGCGCGCTGTCATCCCGAGCGAAGCGTGAGGGAGGGTTGCGACCGAGCGCGAGCGAGGGATTTGGTTTTCAGGGAAGAAACCAAGATTCCATCGGGGCTGAAGCCCCTCGGAATGACAGAAACGAACACCCCGTTGCGGCACGGCTGAAGCCGTGCCCTTCCGAAATCCATTTATCAAATAGCTGACAGCTTCTAAACAAACAGGGCTTCCTTACCGATGAACAACACCTCCGTCTGCCTGCCATTCCGCGCCGCCATCGCCCTCGTCCTTATTCTTGTGCTCGCTCCCATTCCCTCCTCGGGCTGGGGCGGCGAAGGGCACCTGATGATCAACCAGATCGCCGCCAGCTACATTCCCGCGGACATGCCGAAGTTTTTCCGCCAGGCGGGGACGCGGCTGGGGTACCTGGCCTCGGAACCCGACCGCTGGCGCGACAAGCGAGACGCGCAGCTAAAGTACGCGCAGGAGCCCGAACACTTCATCGATCTGGAGCGCGTGGACTGGATGGCCGAATTTCCTCGCGACCGCTGGCAGTTCGTGCACGCCCTCTACGACAAGCGCGCCAAGGCGGCCAATCCTGACGAGTTGCTGCCGGAACGAGTCGGCCTGGTGCCCTATGAAACCATGGAGGTCTACCAGCGGCTGCGCGAAGCCTTCCGCCAGTATCGCCAGCTCAGCAGCGATCACCAGCCCACCGAGGCGGTGGAGCAGGACATTGTCTTTTACGCCGGATGGCTGGGTCACTACGTCGGCGACACTTCCCAGCCCCTGCACACGACCATTCACTATGATGGCTGGGTCGGCCCCAATCCCAAAGGCTATGCCGTACACGTTGAACCCACTCCCACCGCGCCCGGCCTGCACTGGAAGTTCGAGGGGGTCTTCGTGGCGGCGAATATCAAGACCGCCGACGTCACCCCGCACATGCACCCGGCGCAGCGGCTAAGCGACCCGTTCCAGGACTATCTGAAGTTCCTGCGCGGCAGCCACAGCCTGGTGGAGAAGCTGTACCAACTGGACAAGGCCAAGGCTTTCGACGGCGCGGGCACGCCGGAGGGCAAGCGGTTCGTGGCCGAGGATATGGCCTCCGGAGCGCAGATGCTGGTTAACATGTGGTACACCGCCTGGCTGGAGAGCGCCGAGACCGAGCCGAAGAAGGAGTGAACGATATCTGATTCTGGGGTTTCGGGAGGGCACGACTTCAGTCGTGCCGAACGCTTAATGTCATCCCGAGTGAAGCGCGAGGAAGCTTCTTGCGACCGAGTGCGAGCGAGGGATCTTGGGGTTGAAACGAAGGAGGTACATAGACAGAGCATGCCCCGACTCCGTGAAGCACAGATCCTTCGCTTGCCCTCGCTCGCTGCGCTCGTTCGGGCTGCGCTCAGGATAACATTTTTGTTTTCTTTTGACGGCACGGCTGAAGCCGTGCCCTCCCGGTTTTTCCTGATGAATGATCCTGGAAGGAAACAAGAATGACCGCCCCTCTCACCCCTGACCAGCAGCAGCGTTTGCTGGAAGCCGCCCGCGCCATGCTCGACAAGGCCTACGCGAAGTTCTCGCACTTTCACGTCGGGGCGGCCATCCTGACCGAGCGTGGCGGCGTCTACGCCGGTTGCAACGTGGAGAACTCGTCCTACGGACTCACCAACTGCGCCGAGCGCTCGGCCGTCTTCGCTGCTGTGGGCGCGGAAGGTCCGGAGATGAAGATCCGCGCCATTGCCGTCTGTGCCCGCCACCAGGGCCGCGATCAGGCCGCTTCTCCCTGCGGCGCCTGCCGCCAGGTGATCTTCGAGTTCGGACCCCAGGCGCTGGTGCTCTTCCAAGGCCCCTTGGGGCCGCAGCAGGCCACAATCTCCGATTTGCTGCCCGGGGGCTTTCGGATATGATGTGCCCCCTATATGAGCATAACTATGAGCCAGCTCCCGCCTGCGCCGGTCCCCGTGTCGAGGATGAAAGTGCTGATCACCCGCGAGCAGATCGCGCGCCGCGTGGTTGAGATGGGCCACGCGATCACCCGCGATTTCGAAGGCCAGAGCATCCTGCTGGTCGGCGTGCTGAAGGGCGCGACCATCTTTCTGGCCGAACTCGCCCGCAGCATTGAACTCGACGCCACCTTCGACTTCTTCGCCGTCTCCAGCTATGCCGACCGCACGCACCCTAGCGGCGAGGTGCGCCTTACCAAGGATGTGGACACCTCGCTCGAGGGCCGGAACGTTATTCTGGTGGAGGACATCCTCGACACCGGGCTGACGATGAATTATCTGAAAAACGTCGTCCTGCAGCACCAGCCGCGCTCGTTCAAGATCGCCGCTCTGCTCGACAAGCCGTCGCGCCGCATCCAGGCCATCGACGCGGACTATCTTGGCTTCACCATCCCTAATGAGTTCGTCGTGGGATACGGGCTGGATTATGCCGAGCACTACCGCAACTTGCCGGACATCTGCATCCTGCCGCCGGAGGCGTACAGCGCCAAGTAGGGAGGCTCACCACTCGATCATGAGCGCGAGCGGGCGGACCGCTTGAGACGCTTCACAACCTCTTCATGGCTTACCAGGCGACCCTTTCGCATGTCTTCCATTCCTTTGCGTACCAGCGCCTCCTGGTAGGCGTGCAGTTCGAGATAATTGCGGATGGCCTCGTTGATGAGATAGCTGCGCGGACGGTCCTGCGCGGCGGCCAGGGAATCGAGGGCATCGATCTTGTCGGCGTCGGCACGAAAGCTGATGGTTTTTTCCGTGCGGCTCATAATTCAAGATAACGGCACATATTAGCCTGCGGGTGGCTCAGCCATTACTCTACGCCGCCCGCCGAAGGTGCGGTAGCATGGTGGCGATGAGCGTTTATTCCAGCCTGGGGGCCGAACCCGCCGCCCTTCCCGTCCCGGAATGGCAAGCCGCAGCCTGGTGCATCGACCACACGCTGCTGCGTCCGGAGGCCAGCCGCGCCCAGGTGGTGCAGATCTGCGATGAGGCGGCGCAGTATGGCTTTGCCTGCGTCATGATCAACCCCACGTGGGTTTCGTTCTGCGCCGGCCGCCTGCGCGATACTCCGGTGAAGACCGGGGTGGTGATTGGGTTCCCGCTGGGCGCTTCCGTTACCACCGCCAAGCGCCTGGAAGCTGAGGAATGCCTGCGCCTGGGCGCCGACGAACTGGACATGGTGATGAACATCGGCGCGCTCAAGTCCGGCGATCACGCGCTGGTGGAGACCGACATCCGGGTTCTCGCCGAAACTTGCCATGAGGCCGGAGCCATCCTCAAAGTCATCCTGGAATGCGCCCTGCTCACCAACAAGGAGAAGGAGACCGCGTGCCAGCTCGCGCTGGCGGCGGGCGCGGATTTCGTCAAGACTTCCACCGGCTTCAGCACCGGCGGGGCCACGCTCGAAGATGTGGCTCTGATGCGGCGCGTGGTGGGCGACCGCTGCCGCGTCAAGGCGGCCGGCGGTGTCCGCAATGCCGCCGACTTTGCCGCCATGCTCAAAGCCGGCGCCGACCGCATCGGCACCAGCGCCAGCGTCAACATCATGCGCGAACTCGGCGCCCCGGGAGCATCGGGAACCGTCGCGCCGTCGCGCAGCGCATACTGAACCGCCGCCTCCGCGCCTAGAACCGCTGCCAGTCTGCCTTCCGCCGGTTACAAAATTTTTACTTTCGCTTTACATGCCGTGTGTTGACAGGCCCTGCCGCCGGGGATAGAGTCCACCCGCGTTTTGTGAGCTGTCCCTTGCCCGCTCCCCCCGGGACCGAGGAAAGTTCCGAGATGCTCATTGGTCCCAACCACACCGAAGAAACTCGGCCCCCAACAATCTGAGCCCAGCAAAGGAGGGCACGATGAAGCGCATTTTAGTTGTCGCCGCCGCAACCTTATTGATGATGGTAGTGACGGCAGTGGCCGCCGACGACCCAGTGATCAGGGTGCATCTCGTCGGCTATCAGGAGACGCCGTTGACCATCAATACAGCGGCAAGCGGCGAGTTCAAGATTAGGATTCACAACGATGGCTCGGCCATCGACTACGAGGAGACCTATCGGGATCTCTCTTCGAGCGTGCTCCAGTCCCATATCCACTTCGGCCGGCCCGCGATCACGGGCGGGATCGTGCTGTTCCTGTGCACGAATCTGACTCCGCCTGTGGGTGTGCCAACCCCTCAGCCTTGCCCGACCACCAATCCGGCGACCATCACGGGCACACTTACCGCAGCCGACGTCATCGCATCCACCAACGGACAGGGGATCGACCCCGGAGCCGCCGGCTTCGCGGAGATGATTCAGGCGATCCGGACGGGTTCGGCGTATGTCAACGTGCACACCACCAACCACCCGTCGGGCGAAATCCGCGCTCGCCTCGGGGGGCACGAACATAAGGATCACGACCACGGCGGCCACGATCACTAAACCACCACCCGGGCGCACCGCAGGGTGCGCCTTTGCTCACCACCCCGAAATCGCGACAAGGCCCGCCAGCGCTGGTCCCGCCGAAACTTGACACGGCGCGCGTTTGACACGCCGCAAGGGCCAGTGTAGAGTCCGGGCCGCCGCTCTGCGAGCTGCCAAACCCTCGTTTCCCCCGCCAGTGAGGGCAGTTCGCGCTGTGCGCTTCGCAGGCATTCCCAGGTAACCAACACCAAGGTCCCAAGGTATGAGTCCCGGCGGTCCCTCGCTTGGAGGCACAACCGAATGCATAAAATCGCGCTCGCCATCCTGCTCACGATCTCAACCTGCTGCGTTGCCGGGGCAGAAGACAGCCCGGTCAGCGACAAATTACTGCACGTGCTCGCCGGAGCCGGTATTTCAACCGCCGTCGGATACCCAACCGGCCGTCCATGGCTCGGCCTGGCGGCTGGCTGCGGCGCCGGGGTGGGCAAGGAGATTCACGATCACATCGTTTCGCATGAATCCTTCGCCGGCAACGCCCGCGATGTCGCCATTACCTGCAGCGCAGCCACGGCCGGATACTTCCTGGTGAAGAAGATGATCAGGTCTAACCACCACCGCGCTCCGGAGAAAGCCGCTATCGGCAGGTGAATCGTTCCCCCGGTGGCCATCGGCCCAACGTCCCCGGGGCGTACCTGGATGATTACCCCCTTGCGGTCGCTAAATGGGTCAAAATATCCACAGGTATAGGTGTCGCCAGGCAAGCTGCGGCCCTGTCCCGCGATCTCCTGCATGGGAAGCTGGCGCACACAAGTCGTGGTTGTGCTCTTGGCGTTGGGCTGGTTGCCGGCCGCCGCCCAGAGCCTGGGAGACGTGGCGCGCGCCGAGCGCGAACGGCGGTCGCAGATGCCGCATCACGCTCCCGTGCTGAGCGATGAAGATCTGGTCCGCGACAAAATCCTGCAAAAGGCTCCCCGCGATGCAGACTCCGCAGCGCCGCCCAGTGACCACGGCGCGGATGCTGCCGCCAGCGAGAACGTTTCCTTGGGAGACTACGCCCGCGCGCTGCGGCAGCGCCGGGCGGCAGAGCGGGCATCAGCGCCCAATGCCGCCGGACCCGATCAGAAGACGATGTCACTGGGGGACGTCGCGAGACAGGCGCGCGCCGAGCGCGAGGCCGCCCGGACCGCCCGGACGCACGACAATCCGCCTCAACCCGCAGCGGCGAACACTGTGCCTATGCCAACGATAGGCGCATCGCCCGGCCTGGCGCGATCGGCAACGCTCCATCCGAGATCAAGCGCGCCGCCGGCTCCGCAGCCGCGGGCTGGGATCGAGCCGGGCGCGATGGCGAACGGGCAATCTATCCGCGTGCCTCGCGGCGGCTCGCTATGGAAACTGGCGCGCGTGTACTTGGGCGCCGGCCGCCTGTGGCCCGCGCTTTGGAAGGCCAATCCTCAGATCCAGAATCCCAACCATATCCAGGTAGGACAACTGCTGCGCTACCCCGTGCTACGCGACCAGGAACCCAGCGACTCTTCCCGCAGCGCCAGCCTCAAGCGGCCAAGTAGCGCCGGCGTGCCGGCGGCTGACTCGGCGACCGTGCCGGCGACGGGCCAGGCCGGCCAACTCACGCCAACCGGGCTGGGAATCCGCCCCGACGAACGTCTCCGGAAATCCCTTTTCTCCCGCGCCCTCTCACGATAAGCTTCCGTCTCTTTATTCTCCGTGGAGGGGGTTCCACGAGCGCCCGAGGGCTGGGGCTCGTCTGCGACGATGCGCGCCATCGACGTCATCCGCAAGAAGCGTGACGGCGGCGAACTGTCGCCGCAAGAGATCGAATTCTTCGTCAGCAGCTACACTGCCGACCGCATCCCCGATTACCAGGCGGCGGCCTGGCTGATGGCCGTCCTGCTGCGCGGCATGACCCGCGCCGAGATTGCCGCGCTCACCGAAAGCATGCTGCACTCCGGCAGCGTGCTCGATCTCTCCGACCTTCCCGGGCGCAAGGTGGACAAGCACTCCACCGGCGGCGTGGGCGACAAGACCTCGCTGGTGATTGCGCCCCTGGTGGCGGCGGCGGGCGTGCCGGTGCCGATGATCAGCGGCCGTGGGCTCGGCCACAGCGGCGGAACGCTTGACAAGCTGGAATCCATCCCCGGCTTCAACGTCAATCTTTCGCTGGCGGAATTCCGGCGCGTGCTCGCCACCTGCGGCTGCGCCCTGATCGGGCAGACCGCCGAGATCGCGCCCGCCGACAAGAAGCTTTACGCCCTGCGCGATGTCACCGCCACTGTCGAAAGCCCGCCCCTGATCTGCGGTTCCATCATGAGCAAGAAGCTGGCGGAAGGCATCGACGCCCTGGTGCTCGACGTCAAGACGGGCAGCGGCGCGTTCATGAAGTCCGAAGAAGCCGCCACCTCGCTGGCCGAGCTCATGGTCGAGACTGGCGTGCGCATGGGCAAGAAGATGGTGGCGCTCATCACCGACATGGACCAACCGCTGGGCAACAAGGTCGGCAACGCGCTGGAGGTCGAAGAGTGCATCGAGGTGATGCGCGGCTCGGGGCCGGCCGACCTGCGCGAGCTGTGCCTGGAACTGGCGGCGTGGATGCTGTTCCTGGCCGGGCGCGTCACCAGCCTGGATGAGGGCCAGCGGCTGGCGGCGGAGCTGATCGCCTCCGGCGCGGCGCTGGAACGATTCCGCGAGATCATCTCGTTCCAAGGCGGTGACGCCGGCGTGATCGACGAGACCCGCCGTCTGCCGCAAGCCCAGCACCGGCTGCCGATCCTGAGCCGCAGCGACGGTTTTGTAGTTTCCATCCAATGCGAGAAAGTGGGTGTCGCCAGCCTGGTGCTCGGCGGCGGCCGCGAAAAGAAAGAGGACACCATCGATCCCGCGGTCGGGCTGGTGGTCCATAAGAAAGTCGGCGACGTGGTCCACGCCGGCGAACCGCTATGCACCGTCCACTACAATTCCGACGCGCGGCTGAACGAGGCGCGCCGGCTGCTGGAGGAGAGCTACTCCATCGCCCCGCAGCCGCCGGTTTCGCGGAGGCCGCTCATCCACAGGATCATCCAGGGGACTCGACATGTCGAAGCGGGCAAGTAGAGGTGAAGGGGCGCGGCTTTTAGCTGCGCCGAAATCCGCCCCAACATTTTGTCATCCCGAACGAAGCGCGCCCGAACCGCGTGAGGAAGCGCGAGGGAGGGATCCGCAGTTTTGGCGGGTGCGCGAGTACTGCAGATCCCTCGCGTCGCGCTCGCCTCGCCAACTCGGTTCGCGCTTGCTCGGGATGACAATTCTATTTATGTGGCATTTCGGCACGGCTAAAGCCGTGCCCTCCCAGGTCCTGCCAACTGGCAACTGGCAACTGACAACTGGAGTCTCTCGATGGGCCGCCTGATGGGATTCGCCGGTCTGGCCACCATGCTGGGCCTCGCCTTTCTGTTTTCCACCAACCGCCGCAAGATCAGCCTGAAGACCGTGATCTGGGGAATCAGTCTTCAGTTCCTGTTCGCGTTGTTCGTGCTGCGCTTTTCCTTCGGACGCAGCCTGCTGACCTGGGCGGGCGCGGGCGTGAACCAACTGCTGAGCTACTCGTTCGCCGGCTCGTCGTTTGTGTTCGGCGAACTGGGCAAGAAGAGCGGCCAGATGGGGTTCTTCTTCGCCTTCCAGGTGCTGCCGACGATCATTTTCATCTCCGCGTTTTTCGCGGTTCTTTATCACTTCGGCGTCATGCAGTTCATCATCCGCCAGGCGGCAAAGATCATGGTGCGCATGGGCGCGAGCGGCGCCGAGTCGCTGGACGTAGCCGCCAGCATCTTCATGGGACAGACGGAAGCGCCGCTGACCATCCGCCCGTTCCTGCCTTCGCTCACGCGCTCCGAGCTGATGACGGTGATGACCGCAGGCATGGCCCACGTCTCCGGCGGCATCATGGGGGCGTACATCCTCTATGGCATCGAGGCCAAGCACCTGCTGAGCGCGGTCATCATGACTGCCCCGGGGACCATACTGATGGCCAAGATGCTGGTGCCGGAGACGGAGCAGCCCCTGACTTCCGGCAAGGTGAAGCTGGATGCGGAGGCGGCGCCAGCATCGGCCGAGCTCGATGCGGCCGCCATGCCCAAGGACGAAAACGTGCTCGGGGCCATCGCCCGCGGCACCATCGACGGCCTGCACCTGGCGCTGAACGTGGCCGCCATGCTGATCTCATTCCTGGCCCTGATCTACCTGGTGAACGGGGTCCTGGGCGGCATCCACAATCACGTGGCATCCTGGTTTCCGGCCAGCCTGGAAACCATTTTCGGTGTGATCTTCGCGCCCATCGCGTTCGTGATTGGTATCCCGTGGAAGGACTGCCTGGCCGTCGGCAACCTGCTGGGCACGCGCATGGTGATCAACGAACTGGTGGCCTATTCCATGCTGGGCGCGCAAAGGGCGATGCTCGATCCACGCTCGTTCACCATCGCCACCTTCGCGCTGTGCGGGTTTGCCAACTTCAGCTCCATCGGCATACAGATCGGCGGCATCAGCGCGCTGGCGGAGAACAAGCGCGGCGAGCTGGCCCGGCTGGGCTTCCGCGCCATGCTCGCCGGAACCATGGCGAATCTGATGTCGGCGTCGATCGTGGGAATATTGCTGGCGTGAGCAGTGAGTGAGTATTGGGTTTGCAAATTTTTTCGGGAGGAGGGCACGGCTTTAGTGGTTGCTGAATTAACGGGAGGGCACAGCTTTAGCTGTGTCGTACGGCACTCCTGATATGTCATCCCGAGCAGCTTTAGCTGCGAGGGATCTTGGTTTTGCGCGGCATGGAAAAACCGAGGTCCCTCGCCTCGCGCTCAGTCGCAAAGCTCCTTCGCGTTTCACTTGGGATGACAAATCAACGTCCATTTTGCGGCACGGCTGAAGCCGTGCCCTCCCGACCTAAATCGGCTAGGAGCCAACTCTCTCAATAACCCGACCAATGACGACTGTCACCCAATCCGCTCCTCTTGATGAATTCTCCCGCGCCGAGGCGGCGGTCGAATTCATTCGCTCGAAAACCGCGCTGCGCCCGGAGATCGCGCTGGTGCTCGGCACCGGGCTGGGCGACTTCGCCGAGGGCATGGCCGACGCGGTCCGCATCCCCTACGGCGAGATTCCCCATTTTCCGCGCTCCACCGCCATCGGCCACGCCGGGCGGTTGGTGGTGGGCAGCGTCGCCGCTACGCCGGTCGCCGTCATGCAGGGCCGCGTGCATCTCTACGAAGGACACTCCATCAAGGACGTGGCTTTCCCTATCCGCGTTTTCGGGCGGATGGGCATACGCTCCGTCATTCTGACCAACGCCGCCGGCGGCATCAGCAGCGACCTGCATCCCGGCTGCCTGGTGCTGATCCGCGACCACATCAATCTGCAGGGTGTCAGCCCGCTTATCGGGCCCAACGACGACCGCTTCGGGCTGCGCTTCTTCGATATGGGCAACGCCTACGACCCGCAGTTCCGGCGCCTGGCGCAGGAGGAAGCGGCGCGGCTCGGCATCTGGCTGGGAAGCGGCGTGTATGCCGCGCTGCTCGGGCCCTCCTTCGAGACCCACGCCGAGATCCAATACCTGAAGAAGATCGGCGTGGACCTGGTGGGCATGTCCACCGTGCCCGAGGTCATCGTGGCGCGCCACATGGGGGTCCGTGTGCTTGCTTTCTCCTGCGTGACCAACCTGGCGGCCGGGCTCTCCGATCAGCCCATCACCCACCAAGAAGTGCTGGAAATCGGCGCGCAGGTGCAGACGGAATTCGTGGCCCTGCTGAGCGCGGTGATTCCGCGCATCAGCGCCGCGCTCTAGCCCGCGGCTATCCTTTCTTTCTCAACTGCAAAAAAAGCGTCCACCCCCGAAGGGGTAGACGCTCAAATACCTGTGAAACCTACCAGTTCAGCCTGGCGCCGATCTGAAACTGGCGCTGGCCGGCGCCTCCCAGCGTGCTGCTGGAGCTGATGACGCTGCCGAACGTGGGCTGGTACGTCAGGGTGGTGCCGCTGATCGAGTACTGGCTTGAGGTTGAATTGACCAACGCCCCGCTTATCTCGGTGGG
>Ga0181538_10001188_pt1 | contig 29894 bp, 23 predicted proteins | sample PEATcosm2014_Bin_40_FD_119773 | JGI IMG/M metagenome (GOLD analysis project Ga0181538, IMG submission 119773) | Peatland microbial communities from MTU Mesocosm Facility, Houghton, MI, USA - PEATcosm2014_Bin23_30_metaG | ecosystem: Environmental > Terrestrial > Soil > Wetlands > Peat | place... | reverse complement strand
CTGGGCCCGGACACGCTGGGCCCGGACACGCTGGGCCCGGACACGCTGGGCCCGGACACGCTGGGCGCAGTGGCGTCAGGCCCTGGGGCGCCGGGGCCCGTTGTCCCGGTCGACACGGGCGCGCTCGGCGCCTGCCGCTCCGGTGCAATCGGATCGGGCGGCCCGACCGGGCGGCTTGAGACGCCACCGCGGCCAGTCCCGGCGCTTACCGCGCCATTGTCTGATCCACCTGACCCATCATTGAATTCTCTGTCGTTCGGCTCGTTCTCGAGCATCCGGGCAATCTCCCGTCAAGCTCCCGGGCGCGCGAACCCGTGAGGGGTGCTGCGCGCCGCGCGGGAACATATCGTTTCCACATCCCTGGACGGAGCCGGCCACAACGGCGGCTACGGCGCCCAGGTTCGTTACCTGTCTCAGTTCTGCGCGGGGTCGCGAAGACTGTCCCGCGTGCCGCGCAGCCGCAGAGCGGCCGGGCCGCCTCGCGGAAAAGCGGACCAGCGTCGCTTGCAGCACGGGTCCGCGGCCCATAGGGCGCACCGGCGCCCTCATGGCACGTCCATCTGTTCCGGCGCCCCGTGTTGCGGCGTCCGGTGGTGCGGCGCCCCCAGCGCCTGGTGGTGCGGCGCCTGGTCCTGCGGCGCCTGAGTCGGTGATGCCTGAGTTTGGGATCCCTGAGTCTGCGGCGCCTGGTCCTGCGGCGCCCGTGCTGGCGCACCGGCGTGTCCCGCCATCGCAGGCGGCTGCCCCGGCCCCACCAAACCGTCGTTTCCGAGCACGCCCTGAGCCACCCTTGTCACGGCCGGCGGCGAGGCGGGCGTCATGCCGGCGATCTGCCGCAACGCGACCAGGACGTCCTCGGGCCGCACAGCAGGCTCCGTGTGCCGAATAACCATTCGGATTATCGCACACGCGTCTGAGTGGTCAGCGGAGGCGCCCGACCCGGCGTCCATCGTCAGCACGGCGCCGCGTGCGTCCAGGCGGCGGACACCCTTGTTGGTCAGCCGTTCCACGTGCGCGTCGGCGGCCGCCAGGAACTCCCGGGCCGCCACCGCGGCAGCTTCCGGTGAGATCCCGGGCAGTTCCACCAGCCACTCCGACATCATCAGGCGGCTGTTCAGCGTGCCGCCGGCATCTTCCCTGACTTCGATAACGTCTATCCCGTCCGGCAGCGCCGTGTCCAGTGCCGAACGCAGCCGGGCCGGGTCCTGCGCCACGGTCAGCGCAAGGGTCAGGTACTCCGCCTCGCTCGCCACCCCGGTCTGGGTGCCGCTGGCGTAGGAAATCTTGGGGTGCGGGTTGAACCCGGCCGACCGGGCCATCGGGATCCCGGCCTGGCGCACCGCACGCTCGAAGGCCCGGCCCACGTCACGGTGGCTGGCGAAGCGCATCCGGCCCCGTTTGGCGTAGGTGACCAGCAGGTGCTGTACCGCAGGCGCGGCCGGCTGGCCGCCGGGCACCGGGCGAGCCCCGTAGCCGGGCCGCGCCGCGGACGTTGGGCGGCCTCCGGATACGGGCGCTCCGGGCAGGGGCGCTCCGGGCGCGGGGCGGACTGCGGGCGCGGACATGTCAGGTCACGCTCAGGACCGGGAGCAGCCGGGCCCCGGCCGGCAGGCGCTCGCCGGTCGGGCCGGTCTGGATCTGGGTGCCCATCGAGGGGCAGACCCCGCAGTCGTAGCAGGGGGTCCACCGGCAGTCCTCCACCTCGGCCGCCCCGCTGAGCGCGTCCTGCCAGTCCTGCCAAAGCCAGTCGTGGTCGAGGCCGGCGTCGAGGTGGTCCCAGGGCATTACCTCGCCGCGGTCCCGCTCGCGGGTCGTGTACCAGGCCAGGTCCACCGGCTCGCCGTTGAGGGCCTTGTCCGCGCACGTGGCCCAGCGCGAATAAGAGAAGTACTCGCTCCAGCCATCGAAGCGTGCGCCATCTCGCCATGCCGCCAGGATGACCCGGCCGACCCGGCGGTCCCCGCGGGACAGCAGCCCTTCGATCACCGACGGCTCACCGTCGTGGTAACGGAAACCGATCGCGCGGCCGTAGGCCGGGTCGGATCGCAGCGCGGCGCCGAGCTTGCGCAGCCGCGCGTCGACGACCTCGTGGTCGCACTGGGCGGCCCACTGGAACGGCGTGTGCGGCTTGGGCACGAAGCCGCCGATGGACACGGTGCAGCGGATGTCCCGGCGCCCGGTCGCCTCCCGTCCCGCCTGGATCACCTTGCGGGCCAGGGCGGCGATGGCCAGCACGTCCTCGTCGGTCTCGGTCGGCAGGCCGCACATGAAGTACAGTTTCACCTGCCGCCAGCCGCTGGAGTACGCGGTGGTCACCGTCCTGATCAGGTCTTCCTCGGTGACCATCTTGTTGATCACCTTGCGCATCCGCTCCGAGCCGCCCTCGGGCGCGAACGTCAGGCCGGACCGTCGCCCGCCCCGGCTGAGCTCGTCGGCGAGCGTCACGTTGAACGCGTCGACCCGGGTGGACGGGAGCGACAGGCCGGTGTTGGTGCCCTCGTAGGCGTCGGCGAGATCCTTGGCGATTTCGTTGATCTCGCTGTGGTCGGCGCTGGACAGCGAGAGCAGCCCGACCTCCTGGAAGCCGGTCGCGGCCACCCCCTTCCCGACCATGGCGCCGATCGTGGTGATGCTCCGCTCCCGCACCGGCCGGGTGATCATCCCCGCCTGGCAGAACCGGCAGCCCCGGGTGCAGCCCCGGAAGATCTCCACGCTGTACCGCTCGTGCACGGTCTCGGCGACCGGAACGATCGGCTTGCTCGGGTACTGCCAGTTGTCGAGGTCCATTACGGTGTGCTTGGCCACGACCGGCGGGATACCGGGGCGGTTGGGCACGACCCGGGCTATCCGCCCGTCCGGGTGGTAGCCCACGTCGTAGCAGCGCGGGACGTACAGATGGCATTCGGCGGCCAGCGTCGCCAGCAGGCCATCCCGGCCGCCGGGGCGGCCGGCCCGCTTCCAGTCCCGCACCTTCGCGGTAATAGCCAGCACGGCCTCTTCACCGTCACCGAGGACCACACCGTCCAGGAAGTCGGCGATCGGCTCGGGATTGAAGGCGGCGTGACCGCCGGCGATCACGAGCGGGTACCAGGTGCCGTCCGCCGGGTCCCGGTCTTCGCTCTGCAGCGGAATCCCGGCCAGGTCCAGCGCCGTGAGCAGGTTCGTGTAGCCCAGCTCAGTGGAAAAACTCACCCCGAGTACGTCGAAGGCGCCCACGGGCCGGTGGGCGTCCACGGTGAACTGGGGCAGGCCGTGCTCACGCATCAGGGCCTCGAGGTCCGGCCAGACGCTGTAGGTGCGTTCGGCCAGGACGCCGTCCTGCTCGTTGAGGATCTCGTAGAGGATCTGCACGCCCTGGTTGGGCAGTCCCACCTCGTAAGCGTCCGGGTAGAGCAGCGCCCAGCGCACGTCCGTGGCGTCCCAGTCCTTGACGAGCGAGTTCACCTCACCGCCGACATAGGCGATCGGCTTCCGGACGCGCGGGAGCAGCGGCTCGAGGCGCTGGTACACCGATTCTACTGGCATTGAACCAGCCTACCTACCGCGAACAACCGTTCCGCCGTGAATCGCTCGCGGCAAGAGCAAAACCGGGCCTTCCCGGCCGCGAAACAAGCTGATGCAGACACCCACCGGCAGCGCCGGGCCGGTCACGGATATTCCCTCCGCCAGCGCTAACGAAGGCCGCCTATTCGAAGACCGGGCGCTTCCGGTGCACGCACAGCAGGAGGCCGATGGCGATCATATCGGCGAAGATGGCCGAGCCGCCGTAGGAGATGAACGGCAGCGGGAGACCGGTGATGGGCATGATGCCGACGGTCATGCCGATGTTGACGAACGCCTGGAACAGGAACCAGATCGCGATGCCCGCGGCCACCAGCATGCCGAACTGGTCGTCCGCGCGGGTGGCGATCCGCAGCGCGCGCACCACGACCACACCGAGCAGGGCGACGATCGCGATGGCCCCGACGAAGCCGAGTTCCTGGCCGGCCACGGTGAAGATGAAGTCGGTGCTCTGCGCCGGAACGTAGCTGCCGGACACCGACTGACCGTGGAACAGGCCCTGGCCGAACATCCCGCCGGACCCGACCGCGATCTTGGCCTGGATCTCGTTGTAGCCGGAGCCCGCCGCGTTCGACGACGGGTGCAGGAACCCGGTCAGGCGGGTGAACTGGTACCCCTTGAGCAGGTGCAGGCTGAGCACAGCGGTCACCACGACGGCCACCGCCGCGGCCAGCGCGATCACCCAGCGCAACCGGATGCCGGACAGCAGGATCAGCCCGGCCAGCACCACCGCCAGGACCATTGAGATGCCGAGGGCCGGCTCGACGATGACCAGGCCCACGAGCGGCAGCCCGCACGCGATCACGATGCCCACGTCCCGCAGCCGGGGGCCCGACCGCCCGGCGGACTGGTCGCGGGATCCCTCCCGCAGTTCGCTGAACAGCATCGCCGTTATCAGGATGAGCGCGATCTTGGCGTATTCGGACGGCTCGATCTGGAAGCCGCCGGGCAGGTCGATCCAGCCCTTGGCGCCGTTGACGGTGGAGCCGAGCGGGGTGAGGACCACCAGCAGGCCAAGGATAGCCACGCCGTATATGACCGGGGCGTAGACGCGGAGCTGCCGGTAGTCGATGAGGCTGACCCCGGCCATGAGAACCAGCCCGATTACGACGTAGATCGCCTGCTTGTCCAGGTACGTCCGGGTGTTGGTACCGGCGGCGGCCAGCGACGGCTCGGTGGCCGACCAGACCAGCAGCACCCCCAGGGCAGACAGCGCGAGGACGGCGGCGATGAGCACCCAGTCCAGGTGGCGCAGGGACGAGTCCCGTGCCGTCACGCGGCTCAGCACGGACCGCGGCCGGGTCCGGAACGCGCCGGCCCGCGGGCCCCGCCCGCCGCCGTAGCCGCGCTGCACGGTCCCTGTCCGGCCGAAACCGGCGCCGGGACGTCCCGCGCTCATCCTGTGTAGCCCTTCGGAGCGGTGATCTGGCCGGTGGAGGAGATCTGCGGCAGCGACGAGGGCACCCTGCCGCCGGGCACCGCGGCCTTGTGCCCCTCGAGGCCGTAGATGCCGTCCCAGATCTGGCGGACGGCCGGCGCGGACGCATCAGCACCATAGCCGGAATTCGGGATCATCATAATCACTACGTACTGGGGATTGCCGCACGGCGCGAACGAGGCGAACACCGAGGTGGCGACCTTCCCCATGACCTGAGCGGTACCGGTCTTGCCAGCCACGCAGACCTGGTTCAGCGGGAAGCCGGAGAACGCGCCGGCCGCGGTGCCCTGCGTCACCACGCCCGCCAGCGCGTTCCTGATATACGCGAGCGTGTTATGCGAGACGGGCAGATGACCGGCGACCGGCGGTGTGATCGGCTGCACCTGCTGCCCGGACGGGCTGACCAGCGCCTCGCCGATGCGCGGCTGGTACAGGGTGCCGCCATTGGCCAGGGCCACGTAGGCGTTGGCGAGCTGCAGCGGGGTCACCAGGTCATAGCCCTGGCCGATCGCGGCGATCGCGGCCTGCCCTGGTTCCCACACGTTGCCGTCCTGGCAGTCCTCGTACTCGATCTGCTGGACGTAGCTGCCGTTGGCGTTCCCGTTCTTGCACCAGTCCTGGCCGGTGTGGGCGTTGTCCTTCCAGTAGTAGTACAGCCATTGCCGGGTCGGCACCGTGCCGCTGGACTCGTCCGGCAGGTCGATGCCGGTGGGCTTGCCGAAGCCCCAGTCCAGCGCCATCTGCTGCGCCTTCTGGACCGGCGCCTTCGGGCTGGTCACGACGTTGGCGCCCCGGTCGTCGCGCTGCCACATCTCGTAGCCGAGGTTGTAGAAGACGGTGTCGCAGGACTGGATGAGGGCTTCGGAGAGCGACATCGCCCCGAGGCTCGGCTGGCCGTCGTTGATGAAAGTATGCCCGCCGATGTTGACCGACGCCGGGCACTCGTAGGAGCCGTCGAGGGAGTAGCCGTCCGCGACCGCCGCCGCGGTGGAGGTCACCTTCCAGGTGGACCCGGGCGCGTACTGGCCCTGGGTGGCCCAGTTAATGGCCGGGGCCCCATCCTGCGCGCCGAACAGCGCGTTGAACTGCGACTGGGAGATGCCGTTGACCCACACGCTCGGGTCGTAGCCCGGGTAGCTAGCCATAGCCACGACCCGTCCGGTGGCGGTCATCACCACGGCCGCGCCCTGGTTGGCGTCATTGCCGGCGGCCCGTGCCTTGCCGATGGCGGTGCTCAGCGCCTGCTGCGCGTCGGCCTGGATAGCGGAATTGATGCTGGTGACGAGATCGTCACCGGACTGAGCCGGGGTGCCCCCCGCGGTCCCGGTGACGTCCCCGGCCGCGTTGACCGAGACCGTATTGGTGCCCGTCTTGCCGGCGAGCTGGTTGTTGTACTGCTCCTCGAGCCCGCTCTGCCCGACGAGATCCGCGCTGGAGTACCCGACCCCCGACGGCAGGTGGTCCGCTTTCAGCTGCTGAGTGGTGGCAGGCAGCAGGTAACCCAGGATCTGAGCCGGGTCGGCACCGTCAGGCTGCTGGTATTCAGCAATGCCCTGGGGCTGCGCGGTCACAGCCGGGAACTGGTTCTGCTCTTCCATGATCTGCAGTGCCGTCTGGTCGCTGACGTTCTGGTCTACCGGTATCGGCTGATAGGGCGAACCGGCCCAGCACGGCTGGGACACTGTGGGGCTGCACAGCCGCACCTTCTGCTGCAGGAGCTGGTACGGCATGTTGAGCATGGGAGCGAGGCGATGCAGCACGGCGGCACCCCCGTCCGGCTGCTGGGACAGGGTCAAATTGTTGACGGAGACCACCAGCGCGGTGCGCTTGGTCACCAGGGCGTTGCCCACGTCGTCCAGGATCTGCCCGCGCACGGCCGGGACGATAATGTTCCGGGTCTGGTTCGCCGACGCCAGCTTCACGTAGCTGGTGCCGTTCATCACCTGGATGTACCAGAGCCGCCCGCCCAGAGTGATCAGGAGCGAGGCCACCACCACGTACAGCACCACCAGGCGCCGCCGGGACGCCGACATCACCGGTAACCTCCCCCTCCCCTGCCAAGGAACCCTCGTATCCGGGCGCGGAACTTGCCGCGGCCCATCCCCAGCCGCGGCGCCGAACTACGCCCGCCGGACGTACGCCCGCCGAACGAACGGCCGCCCAATGAGCCGGCCCCGAAGGACCTTCGCCTGCCGAACGAACGGCCGCGGCCGAACGTGCCGCGGCGGGGTGTCGCGCGGCCAAGCGACCCGCCGGTGCCGATCGTGCCCGTGCTGCTGCGCTTGCGGAACCGCGGCACGGCACCGGTGCGGGACGTCGGCCCCGATCCCCGGCCGGCCAGGCCGTCACGGCGCCCAGCGGAACTGAAGTTCATCTTCGGCGCGGCCTTCGAGCCGGTGTACCGCGCCCCGGCGCCCCCGCCCGGCCGGCCGCCACTGAAGTTCATCTTCGGCGCCGACTTCGAGCCGGTGTACCGCGCCCCGGCGCCCCCACTTGGCCGGCCGCCACTGAAGTTCATCTTCGGCACCGACTTCGAGCCCGTGTACCGCGCCCCGGCGCCCCCGCCCGGCCGGCCGCCACTGAAGTTCATCTTCGGCACCGACCTCGAGCCGGCGTACCGCGCCCCGGCAGCTCCATTGGAGCGGCCGCCCAGTGTCGGCCCGGCCCCGGCCCCACGCAGCCCCCTGAAGCGCAGTTTCGGCTCACGTGTGCCGGGCCGCAGGCTGGCCGGGCTGGCCAGGTGGCTGCCGTCGGCCGTCCGCGCGGACCCGATCCAAGCGTTGCTGCCGCGGTGATCAGCCAGATGCAGCCGGGGTGAGCCCGACGTGCTCGCCTGCCGGACCGCGCCGGCGGTGACCCCGGCCGTCCAGCTCGCAGGCGCGGACGCGGCCGCCGCGTGCTCCCCGGGGGCGGGGCGGGCGGCCCAGCCGTTGAGCCGGACCACGGCGTACAGCACGAACGGGCTCAGGATCACGTCGTAGATCAGCGACGGCGGGAGCACGTGCCGCACGGCGGCCCAGGTGACCTCGGGATCGCTGAGCATCACGCCGAGCACGGCGTGCAGGGCCGCGCCGACGGCGGCGGCCGCGGCGGAGATGCCCACGTACCGGACGGGCGACGCCTCACCCAGCGCCGCCAGCCGGCCGCAACCGTACCCGACCAGGCAGAACACCAGCGCATACTGGCCGATCGTGTGGCTGGCGGGCGGCGCGACGTCCAGCGCCAGGCCGGCCGCGAAGCCGGTCAGCGTTCCCGCCAGCGGGCCGCCGGTGAGCGCCAGCGCGATCACCGCGAGCAGGACGAGGTCCGGGCCGGCCCCGCCGGGCAGGACGAGCCGGTTGACGAAGGTGACCTGGGCAAGCAGGGCGACCGCGACGACCGCGACGGAGATCAGGAGCCGCCGCATGTCACCCGCCCGGGGTCGTCGGGCCGGCGGGGGCCGACGGCGTGCCGGAGACGGACGGGGTGGCGCCGGGCGTGACCGTCACCGTGACGGTCGGTACGGGCTTGGGACTGGGCGGCAGCACGGAGTCCCGCGGGTTCTGGGCCGGACCGGCGATCACGACGCCGACCACGCCGAGCGAGGTGAAGTCCACGAACGGCCGGACCAGCGCCGTCGCGGTCAGCGACCCCGCGTTGCCCTCGACCTTCGTGACCTGCCCGATCGGCACGCCCGGCACGTACGGCCGGTTCAGCACCGAGCCAAAGGTGACCACGTTCTGCCCGGGCTGCATCGCCGCGTTCACGTCAAACAGCCGGAGCGTGAGCTCGTACGGCCCGGACAGCGACTCCCCGGTGCCGGTGACCGCGCCGATCTGGTTACTACCCGCCACCCGCGCGCCGGCGACCGAGGAGGCGTCCGTGGCCAGCAGCACCGTCGAGGTGTCCTTGCTGACCTGGGTCACGGTCCCGACCAGCCCGTCCCCGTTGAGGACGGTCTCCTGGGCGTGCACGCCGTCCCGGCTGCCCACGTCGAGCGTGACCGAGTTCGTATAGTCCGACCCCGCCGCGATGACGCTGGCGGCGACGATCCGGTAACCGCCGCGGCCGGCTAGTTGCAGGAGGGAGGACAGCTGCGCCTCATCGGTCTTGCTGAGCTGCGCCGTACTCAGCTCGGCGCGCAGCTGGGCGTTGGCCTTCTGCAAGGCCGCGATCTTGCTGGCCGCCGAGGGGCCGGCGGTGACCGAGTCGAAAAATGACGAGACCGGGCTGGTGACATCGCTGGTCACCCGCTCCACGGGACCGAAGATGGCGGCCCCCGCGCCGCGCACCGGTGACGAGCCGCCGTCGCGGAAGTCCACCGTGATGAGCGCCACCGCGGCGATCAGCAGAACGCCGAGGACCAGGCGCACTCGCCGGGTGTCGTGCAATGCGACTCCTCGTGGGCGCCGCAGCCGCGGCGCCCCCTTTGCTTCAGCGGCGGGTCTCGGGCACGAGCACCTGGCGCAGCGTGTCGAAATCCTCGACGCACTTCCCCGTCCCGAGGACCACCGAGTCCAGCGGGTTGTCGGCCACGTGGACGGGCATGCCCGTCTCCTCGCGGACCCGCTGGTCGAGCCCGCGCAGCAGCGCCCCGCCGCCGGTCAGGGCGATGCCCCGGTCCATCACGTCCCCGGCGAGCTCGGGCGGGCACTTGTCCAGCGTCGTCTTCACCGCGTCGATGACCAGATTAAGCGGTTCCTCGATGGCCCGCCGGACCTCGGAGGCAGAAATCACGACCGTCTTCGGCAGGCCGCTGACCAGGTCCCGGCCGCGGATCTCCGCATGCGGCTCGTCGGCGTTCGGAAACGCCGACCCGAGCGCCATCTTGATCTCCTCGGCCGTGCGCTCCCCCAGCATCAGCGAGTACTCCTTCTTGCCGAAACTGATGATCGCCTCGTCCAGCTCGTCCCCGCCGATGCGGATGGATTGCGAGGTGACGATGCCGCCCAGGGAGATCACGGCGACCTCGGTCGTCCCTCCGCCGATGTCCACCACCATGTTCCCGGTCGGCTCGTTGACCGGCAGCCCGGCGCCGATGGCCGCCGCCATGGGCTCCTCGATGATGTAGACGCGGCGGGCGCCCGCCTGATGGCCGGCCTCCTTGACCGCGCTCTGCTCCACCCCGGTGATGCCGCTGGGGACGGCCACGACGATCCGCGGCTTGGCCAGGTGGCGCCGCCGGTGCACCTTCTGGATGAAGTAACGCAGCATCCGCTCGGTTACGTCGAAGTCGGCGATCACGCCGTCCTTGAGCGGCCGGACGGCCACGATGTTGCCCGGCGTCCGCCCGATCATCCGTTTCGCCTCGATGCCGACGGCGACGATCTGGCCGTTGTTCGTATTGAGCGCCACCACTGAGGGCTCGTTGAGCACGATTCCGCGCCCACGGACGTACACGAGCGTGTTCGCGGTGCCGAGGTCGACCGCCATGTCGCGGCCGAGGACCGCCAATGCATTACTCATGGGGGACTGGCAACCTTCCCGATCGGCGCTTCGGAGCCTGGACGGCCAGGTGAAGCATTTGTGAAGAAATTCCTAAGGTCACGCCAACTGGGCCGCGCGCTTCATATGTGAGCCCTCGGCAGTGAGGATCTTCCTATGTGAATCCCGGCCGGGAGACCTTCAAGGGCGGCCCGGCCGAGAGGATCATGCGAGGTCGGGGAAAAATATCTTGATTTCACGCTGCGCGGAGTCCGCTGAGTCGGATCCGTGCACGACGTTGGCACCTATCTCCAACGCATGGTCCCCGCGGATGGTGCCCGGGGTGGCCTGCACCGGATCGGTGGCGCCGGCCAGCCCGCGGAACGCTTCCACGGCCCGGGGACCCTCGGCCACCAGGGCCACCAGCGGCCCAGACGTGATGAACTCGACCAGCGGGTCGAAAAACGGCTTGCCGGCATGCTCGCCGTAATGGGTGTTCGCCGTCTCCCGCTCCAGGGTCCGCAGCTCCAGCGCGACGACGCTCAGGCCCTTGCGTTCGATCCGGGAAATAACCGCGCCGATGAGCCCGCGGCGGACGCCATCTGGCTTGATGAGGACAAGAGTACGTTCCGGCAACGATGCTCCTTCTCGCAGGGCAACTGATTAGTTGCCGCGAGCAGATCAGGGAGATGACCCGCGGCACGAAAGCTTACCCGCGCCCGCGGCCGGCCACACAGATGCGCCGCGCCCGGCCGGTGAAAAAATGACCATCATCGCGGTTACGACCGAGGCCGCCCCGGCCAGTTCCCGCAGGCCAGCGGCCCGGGCGAGGGCCCCGCGGGCCGCCAGCGGCGCGGCGGCCAGCCGCATCACCATCCGAACCTGAACGGACCGGCCGCCAGATAACCGTTCATCAGCCCGGCCAGCAGCAGACTCACCCCAGACAGCGCAAACGCTGCCGTCGCGGGGCGCGGAGCCGGACGTACGTGAGCTGCCTACCACTAACCGCTCCCTTCTAATTACCCAGGGCGACGGTTCTTAGCTTAGCCCGTGCTCGCCTGCTCCAGCCGGTTGGCCATCCAGATTCCGGTGAACCAGAAGGCGGCGAAGATGACGCCCAGAACATAAAGGGCCGGAACCTCGATCCCGGCCACGATGATCAGGACCTGCAGCACGGTGCCGGCGATCAGGGCCCATCGGACCCGGCCGACCAGGCCCGCGAGCACCACGGCGGCGAGGGCCAGGCCGCCGCCCACGCCGCCGGCGACGCCGTGCCCGAGGTGCTCGATCGTGATCGCGACCGGCACGGCCAGGATCAGCACGATGGCCTCAAACACCAGCACCGATGCACACAGCCGGCGCAGGATCGGGCGACGGCGAGTGCGGCCGGCGCCTGGCCGGGGCGCAGGGTTCGCCGGACCGGCGCTGGAGCTGGCCGGACCAGGGTTCGCCCGACCAGGGCCCGGGTTCGCGGGGCCGGCTTCTCCGGAGGCGGGCCTGGTCATGACAGATCAGCCGCCGTGAACGAGTGCCGGCCCGGCCCGGTGTCCGGTTTCGGTGCATCACCGGTACCGGCGCCCGGGCGCAGCAACTGCCGGGCATCGCCCGCGGTGATGACCGAGCCGGTGATGAGCACTCCCCCGCCGCCAGGCAGCGCCGTCTCCGGCGCCTCGTCGGCGAGGGTCACGGCCAGCTCGATGGCGTCGTCCATCCGCTCGGCGACCTGGACGCGGTCCGCGCCGAAGACGCCGACCGCCAGCCCGGCCAGTTCATCCGGGGGCATCGAGCGGTCGGAAGAGTTGCGCGTCACCACTAGGTCGTCCAGGACGGGCTCGAGTTCGTCGAGCATCCCAGTCACGTCTTTGTCCGCGCTGACGGCCAGCACGCCGACGAGCCGGGTGAAGCTGAAGGCCTCGGTCACCGCGGCCGCGCTGGCCGCCATTCCGGCCGGATTGTGGGCCGCGTCGACGACCACCGTCGGACTTCGCCGCAGGACCTCCAGCCGCCCCGGCGACCGCAGGCCCGCGAACGCCTGCCGGACAAGCTCGGGGTCAAGGGGGGCACGCCCGTCGGGCCCGGCGTCCCCGACGCTGGCGAACCCCTCCACCGCGGCCAGCGCGCAGGCCGCGTTGCCCGCCTGGTGCAGGCCGAAAAGAGGCAGGAAAATGTCCGGATAGGTACCGTTGAGGCCGCGCAGGGTGAGCTGCTGGCCGCCGAGCGCAATGTCCCGTTCCAGGACGCCGAACTCGATGCCCTCGCGGGCCACGGTCACGCCGGCCTCGGACACGCGGCGCAGCAGGACCTCGGCCGCGGGCAGCGACTGCTGGGCCAGCACCGCGAGCGCGCCCGGCTTGATGATCCCCGCCTTTTCCGCGGCGATCTCCTCCACCGTGTCACCCAGGTACTGGGTGTGGTCGATGGCGACGGGACCGACGACGGCGACCACGCCGTCCGCGACGTTGGTGGCGTCCCAGGTGCCACCGAGACCGACCTCCACGATCGCGACATCGATGGGGGCGTCGGCGAAGGCGGCGAAGGCCATCCCGGTCAGCACCTCGAAGAAGGACAGGGGCACGCCGTGACGCTCGTCGGTCAGCTGAACGTACGGCAGGATTTCCTGGTAGACGGTGACGAACCGTTCCGGATCCAGCGGCTCACCGTCGATGCAGATCCGCTCGCGCATCGAGACCAGGTGCGGGCTGGTAAAGCGGCCGGTCCGCAGGCCGCGCTCGCGCAGCAGAGCGTCGATCATCCGTGCGGTTGAGGTTTTGCCGTTGGTGCCCGTGATATGGATGATGGGGAAGGCTCGCTGCGGATCGCCGAGCAGGCTGACCAGGGTGGTGATCCGGTCGAGCGTCGGCTCGATCGACGACTCGGGACGCCGGCTGACGATCTCACGCTCGACCTCGTGCAGCGTCGCGTCATCGATCACGGCAGGCTCGCGGACGTCGCAGTACTCACCCGTCCAGGCTACTGGGGCGCGGTGGTGGCCGGCCCAGGCCCCCGCGGCGCCGTGACTTTAGCGCCGGCCACCTCGGGCGTAATGACGCAGATCCGGTTCCGCCCCGCGTCCTTGGCCTGATACAGCGCCGCGTCCGCCGCGGCCAGCAGTTCGTCCAGGTCCCGCCGCGCACTCGCCAGCTCAGCCACGCCGACCGAGACGGTGATGCTGACCAGGAGGCGCTCATCCCGCCCGTCGCTGACGGCGATCGGCGCGCGGGCGATATGCCCGCGCAGCCGCTCGGCCACCCGCTTGGCCTCGGACCCGGTGGTGCGCGGCAGCAGGATCGCGAATTCCTCGCCGCCGAACCGCCCGATCAGGTCGCCCTCGCGAAGCTGGGCCTTGAACCGGTCGGCGACGACCCGCAGCACCCGGTCGCCGGCCAGGTGGCCGTAGGTGTCGTTGACCGCCTTGAAGTGATCGATGTCGATGATCGCGGCCGAGGCCGGCGAATAGTGTCCCTGAGCGCGGGACAGCTCGGTGGCCGACTCGCGGTGCCACGCCGCCGCGTTCAGCAGACCGGTCTTGGCGTCGGTACGGGCCTCCGCGACGAGCTGCGAATGCATCAGGAAGCGCTTCTGCATCAGCACGACGGGGACCGCGACGACCAGGACCGCAAGGCTGAACGACAAGCCGAACGCGACGAGCGCCGCCAGGCACGTCACGACGGTGTCGGTGGTGACGGCCTCCCGAGTCAGCATCAGTGTCCGGACCCGGGCCGCCGGGACCGTGAGCTTGACGGCGCCCACGACCAGCCAGTGGTTGATCGCCCAGCCAGTGACGGCGGCAGCGATGATGGCGCCCAGCAAGCCGACTGTGTGCGCGCCACTGCCCGGAAGAGGACCGAGAACCGGCTGGAAACCGCTGTGGAACTCGAAAGAAGCCGCGCCGTAGCCCAGTGCATTCGAAGCGAAGCTAAACACTCGCCGGTGCGCGAGATTACGGCGCACCCGCCACTGCTTCATGATCGTCAGCGGAATCGGGGTCAGCAGCGCGTAGATGGGAGGCAACAGCACGGCGATACACAGGTACCAGACTTCCTGCAGGTCACGGGTCACCGTGTCGCGGGGCAACTTGACGTCCCGGGTCGCCTCGACCATCGCCGCCGCACTGGACAGCAGCAGGAAGAAGACCGCGAGCTGGGAGACGCGCCAGTGCGTGTGCGCCGCAGCGACACCAACGGCGATGATCGCCGCCACCGGCACGGCGATCACGTACGCACGCGCCAGATGCGGCAGTGACCATACCGGCCAGTGCCGTATCGACGTCGCCTGCCATCGGGGGCTTCGCGGAGCGATCGTGACGGTCGACCTCATCCCATCTGCAACGTGCCGTAAAAGTTTTGCCGAAAACTTCGTCTAATACGCTTTACCCCCAAACTGTTACATACAGGCCGAAAAAACCCGATGTGTGACAAACCGCCCATAAGGGCATACCGGGCATGTCGCCTTTTTGCGAGAAGGGAAATGCCATGCGGACCGATTGGGGCTGACAGGTGTGCCTGGAGCAGCGGAAATCGCCGGTGCCCGAGAAAGGGAAGATTCATGAGCATCGATTGGGACTAAAGGCCAAAAGACCCGTCCATGTCCGGGATCATACACATCATCACCCCTTTCGGACGTGACTGGTGCACCAGTCAGCGCATTTCGGGCGTGCAGCACAGAAACGATGAAGCCGCCGATCACGAAGCCGCCGATCACGCTGATCTCCCGGGTGACCTGGAAGATGGCCAGGCCGAGCGGGTAGCGGTCGCCCGGCAAGATGGTGGCGCGGAGCGCGGAGCGGGCGCACTGGAAGGGCGCGTTCAACGTGGCGATGCTGAAGGTGGCGGTCTTGGCCGGCGGAGGGATCCGGGGGACCGGACCGGCCCGCACCGCCGTTTCCGCCAACGGGACCTCCATTCGCAGACCCGCGCTCAGGCCGTCGCTTCGCAGACCCGCGCTCAGGCCGTCGCTCTCTGATTTCCGTCGATTACATAGTGGCGCGAAAGCCCGGCATTCGCAACAAACTGTCGCTAACGCAACACGTGAGGCAGCCAGGGTGTGCGGGAGGTCTGCCCCATGCGTCACTTTGGTCACAGCGATGAGCGAGCCGATGAGGTCGGCGGGCTACGGTGCCGGCCCGCGGCGGCAGGTGGGTCCTTCGTCAGGTTGCCGAGGTCCCGGAAAGGCGCCGCGTCCCGGAAAGGCGGGCGGTCCGGACGGCTTAGCCCGGCAGCCGGGCCAGGCGATCGGAGATCCGGGTGATGTCCTCCTGTGCAGCGGCGAGACGCTGGCGGGTCTTCTCGACCACCTCGGCCGGCGCCTTGGCGGTGAACCCGGCGTTGGCGAGCTTGGCGCGGGCCTGCCCGGCCTCCTTCGCCGCGGTGGCGAGGTCCTTCTCCATCCGGCGCCGCTCCGCCGCGACGTCGATCACGCCGGCCGTGTCGAGCTCCACCGTAACGCCTTGCGCTTCGACAGCGGCCGATGGCGTGAATCCGGTGTCCGGGGGACTGAGCCGGAGCAGGAAGCGGATGCGCTCCTCGTGACCGGCCAGCGGGCTGGTCTCGATCCCGGCGAGGCGGGCGGCGACCCGCTGGCCGGGACGCAGGCCCTGGTCCGAACGGAACCGGCGGACCTCGGTCACCAGCCGCATGACGGACGCCATCTCCGCTTCCGCGCCCGCGTCGGAGATCGACGGCCGCGGCCAAGGGGCCTCCATCACCGACTCCACCCCGGTCTGCGTTGTTCCGGGCAGGGCCGTCCACAGCTCGTCGGTGAGGAACGGCATGATCGGGTGCAGCAGCTTGAGCAGGCAGTCCAGGACGAACCCGAGCACGTCCCGGGTGGTCTCGGCCGCCGCGTCGGCCTGATCCGGCAAGGACGCCGGCCTGGACGCGGGCAAGGACGCCGGCCTGGACGCGGGCAAGGACCCGGACCCGGCGTCGCGGTCGGCGGCCGCTCCGGCGCTGGCCGGATCACCGGCGCCGGCGTGGGCACTGCCGAGCGGTATCTTGGCCAGCTCCAGGTACCAGTCGCAGAACTCGTCCCAGGCGAAGTGGTAGAGCGTCTCGCACGCCTTGGCGAGCTCGAACCGCTCGAGATCCTGATCCACCTGCGCGGTCACCGCGGACAGCCGGGACAGGATCCAGCGGTCGGGCACGGACAGCGCGGCGGCATCCGGCAGCGCCCGCGGCACCCGGGCCCCGTGGCCCAGGGCGAACCGCGCCGCGTTCCACAGCTTGTTGCAGAAGTTCCGCGAGCCCGCCGCCCACTCGTCGCCGACCGGGACATCACTGCCGGGGTTGGCTCCCCGGGCCAGGGTGAACCGGGTAGCGTCGGCGCCGAAGCGCTCGATCCAGTCGAGCGGGTCCACCGCATTGCCGCGCGACTTCGACATCTTCTTGCCGGTGGCGTCGCGGACGAGGCCGTGCAGGGCGACTTGGCGGAACGGGACGGCGTCGGCCGGGTCCCGGTCGGACATGGCGTACAGGCCGAACATCATCATCCGGGCGACCCAGAAGAACAGAATGTCGTAGCCGGTGACGAGGACGCTGGTCGGGTAGAAGGCGCGCAGGTCGACGGTGTCGTCCGGCCAGCCGAGGGTGGAGAACGGCCACAGGGCCGAGGAGAACCAGGTGTCCAGCACGTCGGTGTCCTGGCGCCAGCCTTCCCCAGTGGGCGGTTCCTCGTCCGGCCCGACGCAGCGGATCTGTTCGTCCGGACCGTAGTACACGGGAATGCGGTGGCCCCACCACAGCTGGCGGCTGATGCACCAGTCGTGCATATCATCGACCCAGGCGAAGTACCGCGCCGCCATCTCGGGCGGGTACATCCGGGTCCGGCCGTCGCGCACCGCGTCGCCGGCCGCCCTGGCCAGCGGGGCGACCCGGACGAACCACTGCAGGGACAGCCGCGGCTCGACCGTCGTACCGCACCGCTGGCAGTGGCCGACGGCATGCACGTACGGGCGCACCTCGGCCACGATTCGGCCTTGCGCGCGGAGGGCCGTGACTACCGCCGGGCGGGCCTCGAAGCGATCGAGCCCCAGGAAGGGGCCGTGCACCGTCACCACGCCGCGCTCGTCCAGCGCGGTCAGGCTGGGCAGGTTGTGGCGGCGGCCGATCTCGAAGTCGTTGGGGTCGTGCGCCGGGGTGACCTTGACCGCGCCGGTGCCGAACGCCGGGTCGACGTGCTCGTCGGCGATCACCGGGATTCGCCGGCCGGTCAGCGGCAGCTCCACCGCACGGCCGACCAGGTACCGGTAACGGTCGTCGCCGGGGTGCACGGCCACCGCCGTGTCGCCCAGCATGGTCTCCGCGCGGGTGGTCGCGACCACGATCGCGTCCTCCCCGTCGCCGTAGCGGATGGAGACGAGCTCACCCTCGTCGTCGCTGTGGTCCACCTCTATGTCGGACAGCGCGGTCAGGCAGCGCGGGCACCAGTTGATGATCCGTTCGGCGCGGTAGATGAGACCGTCGTCGAAAAGCCGCTTGAAGATGGTCTGCACGGCACGGGACATGCCCGGGTCCATGGTGAACCGCTCGCGGGTCCAGTCGACGCTGTCCCCCAGGCGGCGCATCTGGGACAGGATCTTCCCGCCGGAGGTCGCCTTCCACTGCCAGACCCGGTCGATGAACTTTTCCCGGCCCAGGTCGTGCCGGCTCAGGCCTTCCTTGGACAGCTCGCGTTCTACGACGTTCTGCGTGGCGATCCCCGCGTGGTCCATGCCGGGCAGCCACAGTGTGCTGTAGCCCTGCATCCGGCGCCGGCGCACGATCGCGTCGATGATCGTGTGGTCGAGCGCGTGGCCGATGTGCAGGACCCCGGTCACGTTCGGCGGCGGGATCACGATCGAGAACCGGGGGGCGTCCCGCTCCGGATCGGCGACGAAATAACCGGCCTTCTCCCAGAACGCGTAACGCGGCCCCTCCACGTCAGCGGGGCTGTACTGGGGGGAAAGTTCGATAGGTCCAGCAGTCACACAGGGAGTCTACGGAATCCAGGGTCTACCCGTGACCACACAGGCGAGCTATGCCGACTTCTCGCGAGGAGTCCTCCGGGTCACGCCACGGGGCACAATAGTCGGGTTCACGTGTTCCAGGACGGCTTCGCGGGTGATGACGACGCGCTCGACGTCCTTGCGGCTCGGCACCTCGTACATGACCGACAGCAGGACCTCTTCCATGATCGCGCGCAGGCCACGCGCCCCGGTGCCGCGCAGGTTGGCCTGGTCGGCGATGGCCTCCAGCGCGTCCGGGGTGAACTCCAGGTCCACGCCGTCCAGCTCGAACAGCCGCCGGTACTGCTTGACCAGCGCATTGCGCGGGGCGGTCAGGATCGAGATCAGCGCCTCGCGATCGAGGTTGTGCACGCTGGTGATGACCGGGAGCCGGCCGACGAACTCCGGGATCATCCCGAACTTCAGCAGGTCCTCCGGCATGACCTCGGCAAAGGCATCATCGGTATTGTCCGGCTTGTGCGCGCGGAGCACGGCGTTGAAGCCGATCCCGTTGTGGCCGGACCGCTGCTCGATGATCTTTTCCAGCCCGGCGAACGCGCCACCGCAGATGAACAGCACGTTCGTCGTGTCGATCTGGATGAACTCCTGGTGCGGATGCTTCCGCCCGCCCTGAGGCGGCACCGAGGCGGTGGTGCCCTCCAGGATCTTCAGCAGAGCCTGCTGGACGCCCTCGCCGGAGACGTCCCGGGTGATCGACGGGTTCTCGCTCTTGCGGGCGATCTTGTCGATCTCGTCGATATAGATAATCCCGGTCTCGGCCTTCTTGACGTCGTAGTCAGCCGCCTGGATGAGCTTGAGCAGGATGTTCTCGACGTCCTCGCCCACGTAACCGGCCTCGGTGAGCGCGGTGGCGTCGGCGATCGCGAACGGCACGTTCAGCAGCCGGGCGAGGGTCTGCGCGAGCAGGGTCTTGCCGGAGCCGGTCGGGCCGAGCAGCAGGATGTTGGACTTAGCCAGTTCGACCCCATCGTCGCCGGGCCGCTCGCCACCGGACTGAACGCGCTTGTAGTGGTTGTACACGGCCACCGACAGGGCCTTCTTGGCCTTGTCCTGGCCGATCACGTACGCGTCGAGGAACTCGTAGATCTCCCGCGGCTTCGGCAGACTGCCCCACTTGACCTCGGACGGCTCGGCCAGCTCTTCCACGATGATCTCGTTGCAGAGATCGATGCATTCATCGCAGATGTACACGCCTGGCCCGGCGATGAGCTTTTTGACTTGCTTCTGGCTCTTGCCGCAGAACGAGCATTTCAGCAGGTCCCCACCGTCACCGATGCGTGCCACCCAGATACTCCTTTGCATGGGGCCGCCAGGGCGACCTTGCGGCCAGCCCCGGCGGACATGTCCCGCCAGGCCATTCGTGCGCTCCGGCTTTGACGTTACCGCCTCAGGTCCGGAAGAACCTAAGGCACAACCATCAAACCCCTTCAGGGGCATGCCGGGGAAGAGGCAAATCCTCCGGTTACGACGACAGTACCCCGGCTGCGGCCGCGCCGCGCTTGAGCGTCGTCAGAACCTCGTCGATCATGCCGTATTCCTGGGCTTCCTCGGCGGTGAGGAACTTGTCACGCTCGATATCGCGGCGGATCACCTCCTCCTCCTGGCCGGTGTGCCGGGCCAGGATGACCTCCATCGCCGCGCGCATCCGCATGATCTCGCGGGCCTGGATCTCCAGGTCGCTGACCTGCTCGTACCCGCCGCCCTGGGTGGCGGGCTGGTGGATCAGGATGCGCGAGTTCGGCAGCGCCATCCGCTTGCCCTTGGTCCCGGCGGCCAGGAGCACGGCCGCCGCCGACGCGGCCTGCCCGATGCAGCACATCTGGATGTCGGGCTGGATGAACTGCATCGTGTCGTAGATCGCCATCATCGACGTCATCGACCCGCCCGGCGAGTTGATGTAGATCGTGATGTCCCGGTCCGGGTCGATCGCCTCCAGCGTCAGCAGCTGGGCCATGACGTCGTTGGCCGAGGCGTCGTCGATCTGCACGCCGAGGAAGATGATCCGCTCCTCGAAGAGCTTGTTGTACGGGTTCATCTCCTTGACCCCGTACGACGTCCGCTCCACGAAGGACGGCAGGACGTACCTGGCCTCCGCCGGCCGGGCAGTTGCGGCCCTGAGCTCGCTCACGTTCGGCTCCTTCGTTCCGTTATGGTCGTTCATGAGACGGGACCGGCCGAGGGAACTTCGGTGGCGCTGCGGACCACCCGGTCGACGAAGCCGTAGTCCTTGGCCTCGTCGGCAGTGAACCAGCGGTCCCGGTCAAAGTCGAGCTCGATCTGCTCGAATGTCTGGCCGGTGTGGAACGCGATGCGCTCTGCCATCGTCCGCTTGATATACAGCATCTGCTCGGCCTGGATCCTGATGTCGGTCGCGGTGCCGCCGAGGCCACCGGACGGCTGGTGCATCAGGATCTGCGCGTGCGGCATCGCGAAGCGCTTACCCGGGGTCCCGGCGCACAGCAGCACCTGGGCCATCGACGCGGCCATACCCATCACGTAGGTCGCGACGTCGTTCGGCACGTACTGCATCACATCGTAGATGGCCAGGCCGGCGCTGACCGAGCCGCCCGGCGAGTTGATGTACAGGCTGATGTCCCGCTTGGGATCCTCGGCCGCCAGCAGCACCAGTTCGGCGCAGATCCGGTTAGCGAGGTCGTCATCGACCTGCTGGCCGAGGAAGACGATCCGGTGCCGCAGCAGCCGCTGGAACAGCTGGTCGCCGAACGGCTGGACGGCGCCATCGGGTGAGGCCGCCTGCACGGTCGACGCCACCTCCAGGGAGGTCGCCTTCACGATCGACGGCACCTCCAGGTTGGGATGCGTGGTCACTGCGTTCTCCTCGATTGACTGGGCGCGACATGTCTCATCCGCCCCCGCTGGGGGCTCCGGCACGTCGCAGTTCTCATTAGCTGCCGTCTGATGTCTCTGATCTGGACGATAGCGCTCGCCCCGAGCGCAGTACGCCGCGACGGCACGGTTTTCGCTGTCGGCGCACGCGGTTACCGTCAGCGACCGCAGGCGGGCGCGATCTGCTCGCGGCTCCGCCCGGCGGTCGTCGTCCCGGACAGGCGGACTAGGCCTTGGCACCCTCGTCGCCAGCTCCGGTGGTGTCCGTGGCACCGGCCTCGGCGGCCGGTGTGGCGTCGGCCTCCGCTTCGGCGCTGGACTCCGCGGCCGTTGTCTGCGCAGCCGGTGCCGCCGCCCCCGTGGCCACGGGGGCGGCGTCGTCTTGGCCGGCGCTGTCCCCGGCGGCGCTGTCCCCGGCGGAGGTGTCCACGTCCGCAGTGGCGGCGGTGTCCTCGGCGGAGGTGTCCCCGTCGGTGTCCCCGTCCGCGGTGGCGTCATCGGCGGCGGTGGCGTCATCGGCGTCCTGGCCGATGAGGGTGGCGTAGTCCAGCTCGTGGTCGGCCTCGTCCTGGATCTTCACGCGGCTGGCCAGCAGGGCCATCGCCTTGCCGCGGAGCACCTCGGACACGGCGGCGCCGATCTGGCCGCCCTCGGCGATCTGCCGGGCCAGCAGTTCAGGCTCGACGCCCATCTGCTGGGCCTGCTGGGTGACGAACCAGGAGAGCTCGGCCTCGTCCACGCCCAGGTCCTCATGCCGCGCCACCTGGTCGAGGACCAGCCCGACCTTGACGCTGCGGCGGGACTGCTGCTGCAGGTCGGTGTTGACCTCGTCCTCGGTCTTGCCGGTCATCTGGAGGTAGGAGCCCCAGTCGGCGCCCGCGCGCTGGATCTGATCGCGCATGGAGTGCTCGAGGCGGTGCGCCTCCTCCGCGACGATACTGTCCGGGAGGGGCACGTCCACCTGGTCAAGCAGCGCGTCCAGGGCGCGGTCGCGGGCCTGGATGGCCTGCTGCTGCCGCCGCATCCGCTCGAGCCGCTGGCGCGTGTCGGCCCTCAGTTCCCCGATGGTGTCGAACTCGCTGGCGAGCTGCGCGAAATCGTCGTCGAAGTCGGGCAGTTCCTTGACCTTGACGCTGTGCACGGTGACGGTGACTTCGGCCTGGTCACCGGCGTGCTCGCCGCCGGCCAGCTCGGAGCTGAACGTCTTCGACTCCCCGGCCGTCATCGCGGTCACCGCATCGTCGAGGCCCTCCAGCATCGACCCGCTGCCCACCTCGTACGACAGGCCGCTGGCCTGCGCGTCCTCGACCGGCTCGCCGTCCACGGTGGCCGACAGGTCGATGGAGACGAAGTCGCCGCTCTCGGCCGGGCGCTGCACGCCCTTCAGCGACGCGAACCGCTCACGCAGGCTGCTGAGGTACTCCTCCACGTCGTCCGGCGTCACCGTGGCGTTGTCGATGGTCACTGAGATGCTGGCCAGGTCGGGCAGCTCGAACTTCGGCCGGACGTCGACCTCGGCGGTGAAGGAGAGCTCCTTGCCGTCGTCCAGGCTGGTGATCTCCACCTCGGGCCGGCCGAGCGCGAACAGCTCCGACTCCTCGACCGCCTTGCCGTACAGCTCGGGAATGGCATCGTTGACGGCCTGCTCGAGCACCGGCGCCCGGCCGATCCGCTGGTCGATGATCCGCGGCGGTACGCGTCCCGGACGGAAACCGGGAATGCGGACCTGCCGGGCCACCTCGCGGTACGCCTTGTCGATGCTCGGCTTCAGTTCGTCGAACGGCACCTCTACGCTGAGCTTCACGCGTGTCGGGCTCAGTTCCTCGACGTCTGTTTTCACGTCGGCGTCACTCCTTGTGTTCCCTGCATTGGTTCCCTCCACTGCCTGCCGCCGGGGGGCGACCGGGAACGCGGGAACTCGGATCATCACTCACGGCTACAGCCGGGTCTACGGCCGATAATCCTACCGGCCGCGCCGTCCGGAAAATTACGACGCCGGGACGGTACGGCCTAATTCGCGAGGACCCGGGCGGCACCGCACGGCGGGCGACGGACGCCGGGGCCCCGTTCGGCCTGCTGAACTATCCGGCCGGCACCGGCACCCAGTCCCGGGCGGCGGCCGTGAGCGGGCCGTCCGGGGCGGGCCCCCGGAAGAGGCGCCGGTAGGAGTCGGGTGTGGTGTCGCGCCAGGCCCGGAAGTGGTGCCGCAGCGTCGCCGCGTTACCGAAGCCGACGTGCTCGGCGATGGCGTCCACGGTCTCGTCGGTGTCTTCGAGCATCTGCTGGGCCAGCAGGATGCGCTGGGAGGTCAGCCAGCGCAGCGGCGTGGTGCCCGTCTCCTGCGCGAAGCGGCGCGCGAACGTGCGGGGGGACATGTGTGCGCGGGCCGCCAGGTCGCCCACCGCGAGCGGCCGGCCGAGGTTGAGCGCCATCCAGTCGAGCACCGTACCCAGGCTGCCGCCGGACGTTTCGGCCAGCGGGCGTTCGATGTACTGGGCCTGCCCGCCATCGCGATGCGGTGGCACGACCATCCGCCGAGCGATCCCGTTGGCCACCCGCGAGCCCTGTTCCTTGCGCACCAGGTGGAGACAGGCGTCGATGCCCGCCGCCGTGCCCGCGCTGGTGATGACCGGCTGCTCGTCCACATACAGCACGTCCGGATCGACAATCGCGCTGGGATAGCGCCGGGCCAGTTCCGCCGAGTGCCGCCAGTGCGTGGTGCACCGGCGCCCCTCCAGCAGGCCGGCCTCGCCGAGGACGAAAACACCGCTGCACACGCTCAGCACCCAGGCCCCGCGGTCCGCCGCGCGGCGCAGGGCGACCAGCAGGGCCTCGGGAAACCGGCCGCTTTCCGCCGCGCCGTGGGCCAGGACGCCGGGGCCGGGAGGCTGCGCCGGCGGGGAAAGGCCGGGGATGAGGTCCACCCGGCTCAGCCGCCGGTCGGACATCGCGGGTACCGCGATCAGGTCGGCCTCCTCCAGGCGATCCAGGCCATAGGGGGTGTGGATGGTGAAACCCGCGTTGCAGCGGATCGGGCCCACCTCTCCCGCCACCACCGCGAAGTCGTAGGCCGGCAGGCCGTCATCGGAGCGGTCTATTCCGAACACCTCACACACCACGCCGAGCTCGAACGCCTCGATGCGGTCGAGCACCACGACGGCCACGTTCTTCAGCATGGAACGAGTATGACCGCCCGGTTGGCAGGATGTCACCCCTATATGTCACTCCTGCCACTATTCCGGAACGGATCCCCGAGCGAGGCTGGAGACATGAGCGTCACGAATCCTTTTCCCGGAGGGGTACTCCGGCTGGCCCGCCGGCTGACGGCGGTCGTTGCCGAATGCAACGAGGCGCAGCGCCGCCTGATGTACCACAGGCTTTCCTATGACCAGTACCTGACCGAGCCGGACGCAGCACCGGACACGTACGCGGACTTCCTGCTCCGCACGTCGGGAACGCTCCACCGGGAACCTTCGGCCCGGCAGCGGGTCGGGGGCCGCGCCGTCCGCTGAGCGGCGCCTTCGGCCTTCGGTACGGGGTAGTTCTTGTGTTTTGGGTGGCTCATTTTCGGGGTGGCTCGGCTGACGGGGTGGCTGCGGTCGTTCCGGGGGCAAGCAGTCACCCAGGCGGCCGGGCTGGCGGTCGGCCACGGGTCCGGGCTGGCGGTCGGGCTGGCGGTCGGTCGGTCGGGCTGGCGGGATTTGAACCCGCGACCCCTGGCACCCAAAGCCAGTGCGCTTCCAAGCTGCGCTACAGCCCGCGTCTGAAGTGAGTGTAGCCAGTCCAGCGAAGCCGCGGCGCGGGACCGCCGGGCGGCCGACCCGGCTTACGGGGTGGACCCGGCTTACGGGGTGCGGAAACGGTAACCCTGGTCCAGCAGGCGGGGTAGCACGTACGTGAGCGCGGCGACGGTCTGGCCGCGATTCCCGCCGCCGTCGTGCTCCAGGATGATCGAGCCCGTGCGGGTGTTGCGCATGATGTTCGTGACGATGGCGCTGACCCCCGGCCGGGCCCAGTCACGAGGGTCCACCGACCAGTCCAGCGGCATGAGCCGCATCTGCCGGCATCTGGCCAGCACCGTCGGCGACCATGCGCCGTACGGGGCGCGGAACATCGCCGGGCTGGCCCCGGTCGCGTTCGCAATGGTGTCGCTGGCCCGGTTCATCTGGTCGGCCACGGCCAACGGCGCCAGCATGGTCAGGTTGGCGTGCGTCCAGGTGTGGTTGACGATTACGTGACCGGCCGCGGCCACCTCACGGGCCACTGCGGGATAGGCGGCGACGCTCCGGCCGATCATTGAGAAACTCGCGGTCACGCCGTACGTGTGCAGCAGGCGGAGGATCTGCGGAGTGTAGGTGGGGCTCGGGCCGTCATCGATGGTCAAGGCGATGACCTTCGGGCCGTCGGTCAGGTGGTACAGGGGCTGGCCATTGGCCGGGGCGATGGTCTCGGGACCGCCTGCCGTGGCTGCGGCCTTCTGCCGCTTCGGGCGTCTGGCCGTCACCGCGCGCGCCTCCGCATTGGCGGCGGCCTGGGAAAGACCCGCGCCCTCGCGGACGGGCGGCGAGGATGGCACGACCTGCGGCCCCCGTGGCTTGGTCAGGGAGGTGCCCGCGCCGTTACAGGCGGCGCACTCGCCGAGGAGAACCAAGCCGCCGGCGGCCAGCAGGACCCGGCGGGTCATCGCAGCTCCGCTGAGCCGCGGCGCGTTGTGACTTCTCATCCAGGCCCCATCTGCTTGCTACCTCCGGTAGCCGGTCTGGCTTGGGGCTGGTCGGAAGCCCCGCTCCGATACGCGACGTTTGGTACACAACTGCAAGAAGGTCAAGAATCAGGATTGATTGTTCTAAGAGATGATTCAAGGGGCCACGCCGTGCGAACTCTCCGTGAGCGGGGGCGGTGAGGGTAACGAGCAGTGGGGGTGCGCGCGGGGCGGCAGGGGCATGGGAGGGCGAGGGCGACGGCGCGGGCGGTCAGGGCGGCTTGCGCCGGAGCATCTGGCGCGCCCGCAGCGCGATCTCCAGCTCGAAGCGGCGGTCGGGATCCCGGAGCTTGTCGCCGAACAGGTCCTCCACCTGACGCAGACGGTAGCGCACGGTTTGCCGGCGGACGTCCGCCTGCGCGTCCCGGAATCCGGAAGCGCCGGTGGCGCGTTCCTGACCAGGGGCCGGAGGGAGCGCCCCGGTGGCGCGGACCGTGCGGCGCCGGGGCCGGAGCCGGTACGCTACCCCGTGACGGCACGGCGGGATCTGCGGCTTCCGCCGCCGTCACGCGGGCGTAGCTCAATGGTAGAGCCCCAGCCTTCCAAGCTGGTCATGCCGGTTCGATCCCGGTCGCCCGCTCTCTCGATCCCCATGCAGGTCAGAGGCATGATCGGCCGTCTTCTCGCAGGCCTCTAGGACGCGCTTCTCCGGCCGCGTGCCCGTTGCGTGCCCGATCGATTGGGCCGCCTGCCCGCCTTCCGCGCGTCGCTGAGAAGCTTGCCCATGCCCGCCGCGATGGCCTGGTCCCGCTCTCTGGTGGCGTGCAGGTAGATCAGCGCGGCCCGCGTGCTGGAGTGGCCCATCCGTTCCATCAGCTCCCGCAGGCTCGCGCCCTGGGCCGCCGCCATCGTGTTTCCGGTATGGCGCAGGTCGTGAAAGTGCAGTCCGGGCAGGCCGACCGCTTCCCTGGCCTTGTGCCAGAACCGCCGGAAGTTGGACCGGCGCAGCCGACCGCCAAGCGGGCCGACGAACACCAGGCCGCCATCCTTCTCCGCCTGGGCGAAGCACTCCAGGTGCCAGCGCAGCTCCGGCACGATCTCGCGCGGGAACGCGACGGTGCGGGTCCCGGCCCGCGACTTGGGACCGGCGTCGATCAGGCGTCCGTCGTCCATTTCCGCAGTCGACGCGGCTACGCGGACGAGGCACTTATCGAGGTCGAGCTGATCTCGCCGGAGCCCGGCCAGCTCCCCGAACCGGAGGTTGGCGAAGGTGGCCAGCAGGAGCAGAGCCCGATAGCGAGGCGGAACCTCGTCCAGCAGCCTGACCAGCGTGCCGACCGGCACCACCGGCCGCTCTCGTGAGTACTCCTGCCCGGCGCCCCTGATCCGGCACGGGTTGCGGCGGATCAATCCATCCTCGGCCGCCGTGTTCATGATGGCGTGCAGCAGGCGGTACGCCTTAGCCACCGTTACCGGCCCGAACGGCCGGGCCGCATGTGGCCCCGCGTCAAGGCGTTCCTTCCGCCAGCGCCGGATATCGGCCTCGTGAATGTCGCGGAGATCCTTTTTGCCGAACGTCGGCGCCAGATGGTTCTTTAGCTGACTCTGGTACAGGCCCTCGGTGCGCGGTTTGAAGACGTGATCGCTGACCCAGTTCGAGGCGTATTCACCGAACCGCACCTTGCCCGCCTCTGGGTCCGTCCAGTCGCCGCGCCTGATCTCGGCTTCCTTCATCGTCAGCCAGATCTCGGCGTCGCCCTTGGACGTGAACGTCTGCGGCGCGGGCCGGTCTATCCCGTCCGGCCCCGCGTAACGCGCCTGGTACTGACCCGAGGGAAGACGCCGGACCCTGCCGAATCGCCGTTTCCCCATTACGCTGCCTCCCTCTTCTTCCTGGTGGTGATGGTTTCGATGAGCCCCGCGGCGATGAACTCGCGCAGCACAGACTCAGGGATGCGGACATGGCGTCCGACACGAACGAAGCGAATACGGCGTTCCGCGATCAGACGGCGCGAGAAACGCTCGCTAGTACTGAGGATCGCCGCGACCTCTGACACTGTGAGCAGCCGCTCCCCCAACGGCTTGTCGGCCTCCCGGGTCATGCCGCCTCCCCGGTTGCCGAAAGATCTGGACCGGGCCGGATGTCCGCCCGGCGTCTGGCTTGAGCGAGAGCTGCCTGCCAGCGCTGGCGGTCGGCGACCACGTGCAGGAGACGCCTGGCGTGGTCCATGTGGTCCGGGTCGCCGGGGGTGACCGGTTCCCAGACGACCGGGCCGGGTCGGCCTGGACGCCAAGCATGGACAGCAGCCAGTTCTTCCGGTCGGCCCGGTGATCGGCCAGGGTCTTGCCCGACCACTTGCGTGAGACCAGCACGCGACGCCCGGCATAGCCGAGGTACTCGCGCCGGTGGGCCTTGCCCTTGCATGCGCCTGGGGTCAGGCCGACCCGGGCGTTCTTGGGCTGGATGCCGTAGCGAAGCCAGTTGGCGCACCGCGACGAGCATGGCTCGAATCGCAATGCTTCGGCCAGCCGCTCGACGTGGGTCCGCTGGGTGTCGGTCTGGGTCTGGTGGCAGTCGGCGACCTGTTTGGTGAGGTACTTGGTCAGATACCCGATGCACCGGGCCGCGTTCTTGGACCCGGCCAGCACGCCCTGGGCGTCGAACCGCTCCCCGAACCGGGCCACGTGCAATGGCTCATCCTGCCCGCCGATGTCGTCGAGGGCCTGATCCCAGGTGGGCAGCACTTCGCCCGTGGCCGGGTCGAGATAGGTGGCCGCATGCTCATCCCACACGGGTAGCGCGTCGTCCTCGAGGCGGACGACGGAGGTGTCCGGCCACCACACCTGGTGATAGGTGGCCGCCAGAACTCGCCTCAGCTCCGTGCGGGAGACCGTGCCTCGGATTGCGAGATGGATGTGCGGGGCCAGCCGCCGTTGCGGCTCGACCGCCGCGAAGTACTGCACGTCATAGCCGAGGAACCGGCGGAGATTCTGAACGAGCCGATCGAACAGCGCCGCGAAGTGCAGCGCATCCCGCGCCGCCCGCACGTAGTCGTAGGTGGCCGGGTCGGTCGGGGTGCCGTCCTCGCGCACCCGGCCGTAGCTGGGGCAGGTGAGGGTGACGAAAAGGGACGGCCGGAACCGCTTGCCGTCCGGTGTCTCGTAGACCTTGCCGACCGTCCGCGCCGCGACCTTGCGGCGAGGCAGCGGTGCCGCGTCTTGCCGTCGCCGGGTGGTCCGGTGCCGCCTGGTCGCTCGGGCCGGGAGCACGTCGCCGCGCATCCCCGCCTTGTTGATCTCCTGGTCCAGCTCGGCGTTCAGCGCGTCCAGGTCCTCGGTGTCTTCGCTGTCCTTCTTGGCCTGGTCGCGCATGGCCCAGCTCACGGCCGGGTCGTTCGAGCTACCAGTGCTGAGGCGATGATTGCGGATAAGATAAGAGGGGTCAGCCCTCTGTGCGGTCCGCAGGCTGGGGGTTGCTACGGGCGGTGTCGGTGGCGGTCTTGAGCCGCCAGTGGCAGCGGACCACCTTGCCACCGCCGGTGTTCGGCTGCCAGGTGAGCCGGTCGCAGAGCGCGTCCACCAGTGCGAGGCCCCGGCCCGCCTCGGCGAGTTGCATGACCCGCCACTCATCGGTATCGGTGTCGATTAAGGCAAACGGCAACACCCCCAGTTCGCCGGTCCTGAGACGGCGCGGCAACCGCGAGTCCTGATCCCGGACTTCGACGGTCGTGATAGCCCGCCGCGCTGGCGGCGCAAGAGCTATCTCATAGACGTCAGACGGCTCAGTCACGTCGCTCATCGAGGAGGGCACGCACGGCGTCCACTCCCCGGACGACGTCGCCCCGGGCTGCGGCTTCTCGTGCCTCGATCAGCGCGCGAACCGCCTCGGAGTCGGCGAGGACCTCTACGGTCTCCTCCAGTTCTTCCAGGGCGCCGTCAGG
>Ga0181538_10001185_pt1 | contig 29936 bp, 25 predicted proteins | sample PEATcosm2014_Bin_40_FD_119773 | JGI IMG/M metagenome (GOLD analysis project Ga0181538, IMG submission 119773) | Peatland microbial communities from MTU Mesocosm Facility, Houghton, MI, USA - PEATcosm2014_Bin23_30_metaG | ecosystem: Environmental > Terrestrial > Soil > Wetlands > Peat | place... | reverse complement strand
TTTTAAGTCCTGTGCGTCTGCCATTTCGCCACACCGGCGGGTGCTTAAAACGCTAGTCGCGAATCCCGGCAAATGAAAGCGCGAACTTGGGCGCGAAGTCCCAACTCCCATCTGCCATCTTCTGGATTCCTGCTGCTACGGCGGACCGCCGGAGTCTTTTTTCCCGCCGTTGTCCGGTGCGGCCTTGGAATTGAACTGCACAATATCCGCCCGCACCGTGGTTTCGGGAATCGAGAACAAAATGAAGTACATGCTCGAATGCTCGATCACCAGATGGGCCATGGTTTTGGGCTTGCCCTCCTGCATTCCCGCTTCCGCATACAGCCGGCTCATCGCTTTCGTCGTCGTGGCGGGATAAATGGTGATCAAGCCCAGCAAACTGAAGCCCTTGCTCCGCCCCACCACGTTGGTTTTCACCACCACAAAATTCCCCTCCGACAGGTTGACCGCCGTGTGCGTGTTCGCCTGCACGGGCTGCTGGCTGAGCGGCCCGGCCATGGAAGAAGCCACCGGCGCCACTGCGGTGCAACCGCACAGCAGTGCCCCGGCGACGAGAATAAATAACAGTTTGATCATACTTTTTGTGCTGCTTTCGCAGCCGGCTGGCAAACGCTAGCCGTGAAACAACCCAAATGAAAGCGCGAACTTTTGCGCGGCGGTGTTGTCAGTGAACTCTTTTCAAAAGTCTGACGGGAGAACGATTACCGCAACAGCCCGGAGTGTTCTTTCAACCAACGCTTGGCCATCGGGTAATCGGGACAAACATGTTCCATTTCCCGCCAGAAGCGGGGCGAATGATTCATTTGCCGCAAATGCGTCAGTTCGTGCAGACAGATGTAGTCGCTGACGAAAGCGGGGGTCTGGATGAGCCGCCAGTTCAGGGAAATCGTGCCGCGCCGCGAACAGGAGCCCCAACGCGATTTCTGGCTGCGCACCGTGATGCGGCGCACGGTCAATCCGTGCCGGATGGCCAGCTCCAGCACGCGCGGCGGCAATTCCCGCGTGGCCAGTTGGCGAAGATGACCTTCGATGGCGGAACGCAAATCGGCCACCGGATTGGAGACCCGGATCGACTCGCCACCGAAGCGGATGATGCCAGATTCGCCGTTGAACCCGGATTCAATGCGGACCGCGTCGCCACGCAGGAGAATCTCCGTCCCAATCGTCCAGACGGCCGGTTTCCGGGGTTGTGCTTGGAGCCGCTGAAACTGACGTTCCAGCCAGGCGGCATGGCGTTCGACAAACTGTTGAGCCACTGCCGTCGAGCCGCCGCGAGGAATCGTAACGCGAATGGTGCCGTCGGGACGCAACCGGAGCAGATAGCGGCGTGCGCGCGGGTTGCGCACCATCAAGAGCGGCAACGGTCGTGACCCCAACGGCAATTGGACAACCGGTGAAGCCGGTGGCATCCCGGGTCCGAAAATTCGTTCAAACAGCATGGCGCAGCGAACAGCGGATTGCCTTAATCAGACCAGATCACTACATCCCATCCGCCCCAGTCGTCCCAACTGTTGGGATTGTCTTGGCTCAGTTCGGCATCTCGAAATTGTTCGTTGGATAATTGATAATCCGAACGGATCTGCTGGTAATCCCGATACTCCTTAGGGCTGCCGACATATACCCGGTTGTGGGCCACGTCGGGGAAAACGTAGTAGGGTTTCCCACTTCGCTGGACCCGGGTCACCTTGTCCGGCGGCAGGGCCTTGAGTTGTTGTTGCTGTTTGGCCGTGCCGGCAACAACGGGTTTGAAGCCGGCCAGGGTCAGCAGGTTCTCGGTTTTCTTCGTGCTGGCGCAGCCCACAGCCAGGGTCAGGAGCACGATGACACTGATGCACTGGAACGAGGTGAGGATCGGCTTCATAAATTTTCCCTTTTCAGTTGGTTGATTTTGCTGCTGACAGTGCGCCATTGTTGGCGCCGGGTTTATGCGAGTCAACTCATTCGTGGCGCCGGGTAAATTTGTCACAATGCAACGATCGGCGAAATTTTTATCAGGCTGGAAATAAAACAACAGCGATTTTCTTTCCCGTCCTACTGGGAACCGCAAATTACGGAGGATTTTCACGATTTTCACCAAAATTTCCGGACGGCATACCAGGTGCTTGAGTGTCGGCGGGCAATAAAATTCTGTTTATTGAGTTGGGGTGGGGAACCTCGACACTGTTGGACCGTATGAAAGGAGGTGGGCGACCAGATTTTTGATTTTTTTGCAGACAGACAAACTCGCATTTGTCTGGGGAGGAACACGACGCACGCGCCTGGCCGGGTTGGCCTGCAAAACCGGATTGTGAATTGGAGCGACAAAGGAGGTGACAATCAGTTGCAGCCGGACCCGGTCCGGGCGCGTGTGGCAAAAAATGAAGGGCGAACATCGAACATTCAATATCCAACACTGAACATCCAATTTTATCGCAAAAGATTTGGACATACATATTGTGGCCGGCGCTCCCAGAGCCTGCCGCGCGCGCTGCCGGAACTCATCGTGACAGTTCGCGCCGCGTGGTTTAGGCTGCGTTCATGCAGCAAACGACGCTGACGCTCGGCCATTCACCGGACCCCGACGACGCCTTCATGTTTTACGCGCTGGCGAAGGGTTTGATCCCGACGCACGGCTACCGTTTCGAGCACATTTTGCAGGATATCCAGACGCTGAACGAGCGAGCCACGCGCGGTGAACTCGACATCACCGCCGTCAGCATCCACGCCTATGCTCGCGTGAGTGATCAATACGCGTTGCTGCCCGGCGGCGCGAGCATGGGCGATGGTTACGGCCCGATGCTGGTGGCGAAACAAAAGTTATCCAGGGCGGAGATGGCGAAGAAAAAAATCGCCGTCCCCGGCACCATGACCAGCGCATTTTTGGCGCTGCAACTCTGGCTGGGCGACGCGTTGCCGCGAAACGCCCAAAAACCCTCAACCGTCAACCCTCAACCCTCAACCTTTTTTGATTACATCGTGGTTCCATTCGACCAGATTTTTCAGGCAGTCCGCTCTGGCGCGGCGGACGTTGGCCTGATCATCCATGAAGGCCAGTTGACGTATCAAAATGAGGGCCTCGTCGTTTGTGAAGACCTCGGCGCCTGGTGGGGCAGGGAAAACGACGGTCTGCCGCTGCCGCTGGGCGGGAATGTCATCCACAAGAAATTCGATTTGGCGGCGCGCCGGGAAATTTCAAACATTCTCACCGCGAGCATCCAATTCAGTCTCGACCACCGGGCCGAGGCGGTACAGCACGCGTTGCAATATGCGCGCGACATGGGGCGCGAACTGGCCGACAAATTTGTGGGGATGTACGTGAACCACTGGACGCTGGATTACGGCGAGCGGGGCAGGGAATCCATCCGCCGATTTCTGGGCCAGGCTTTCGAGCGCGGATTGATTCCGCGCCGGCAGGAACTGGAATTTGTGGTGTAAAACCGAAGTTGGAGTTCAAGCTTCAGCTTGTCGGGAGAGCAAACTAAAGTTTGAACTCCAACTTCGGATGCGCGGACACGCTGGCCACGCTCCTTTTGAACCATTGGCGTGAGTGAACGGATGACATCGGAAAATTTTAAACCCGTCGGCAAGACCAACGGGTTCGCCCAGGCGCTTGCCATTTGCCTGCTGCTGGTGGCGGTGACGTTGGTTGTTTATTGGCCGGTTACGCGTTGCGACTTCGTCAATTATGACGACCCGGACTATTTTTCGTCCAACACCCATGTCCAGGCGGGTTTGACATCAGACAATGTGGTCTGGGCCTTTTCCACGGGATGTGCCAGCAATTGGCATCCGCTGACGTGGCTGTCCTTGATGCTTGACCGGGAATTGTCCGGCGCCGGGCCGGCCGGGCCGCATTTCACAAATCTGTTGTTTCACCTGGCCAACACGGTGCTGCTTTTTTTGCTGCTCCGGCGGCTGACCTTGGCGACATGGCGGAGCGCGTTTGTGGCCGCGTTGTTTGCTTTGCATCCCCTGCACGTGGAATCGGTGACTTGGATTTCAGAGCGCAAGGACGTTTTGAGCACGTTCTTCGGGCTGCTGGCATTGGACGCGTGGGGACGATGCGTGGAGAAATCCAAAGTCCAAAGTCCCAAGTCCAAACTTTTCTACGGCCTGGCGTTGGTTTTTTTCGCGCTTGGCCTGATGAGCAAACCGATGCTGGTGACGCTGCCGTTTCTGATGCTGTTGCTGGATTGGTGGCCGCTCGGAAGAGTGGCGGGGGGCGGGGGGCGGGGGCCGAGCGTTCCGGTACGCGAAAGTCATATGGCTCTCAACTCTCAACTCTCAATCCTTAACCAATTAGTGGTGGAAAAGATTCCGTTCTTCCTGTTGAGCGCGATTTCGTGCGTTGTGACTTTCATCGTACAGCAAAAAGGCGGCGCGGTCGTCAGGTTGGTGAGGATTGCAATGGCCGGGCGGATGGAAAACACCTTTGTCGCCTATACCCGGTATCTGGCCAAAACCTTCTGGCCCAGCCCGCTCGCCAATCCGTATCCATATCCGGACCATTGGGGGGGGGTGCACATCATTTATGCCGTGGCGTTGATTGTCGGTCTCTGTGCCGTGGCTGGTCTGCAAGCCCGCCGGTTTCCCTTCGCCGCCACCGGCTGGTTCTGGTTCGTCGGGACGCTGGTTCCGGTGATTGGGCTGGTCCAGGTGGGAAACCAATCCATGGCCGACCGGTACACCTATTTGCCCCTGATCGGGATTTTCATGATTGCGGCCTGGGGTCTGGCTGCGATATGTGCAAGCTGGCGGCTGCCCAAACCGGTCGCCGGCATTCTGGCGGCCGTTCTTCTGACGGCCTGCGGCCTGCGGACGCGGGACCAGATTGGTTATTGGCAAAACAGCGGAACGCTTTGCCGGCATGCCTTGGCGGTGACGGAAAATAATTTCGTCGCCTGCAACAACCTCGGCACTTGGTTGTCGAAAAACGGGGAAGTGACCTCGGCGATGGACTGGTTCCGCCAGTCGTTTCAAATCCGGCCCGACAATCCGGACGCGCTCTACAATCTGGGCAACGCCTTCGCCAAGCTGGGCAACTGGGACGAGGCCATCAGCCATTACCATCGCGCCCTGCAAATGGCGCCGGACCAGCCCGACATCCTGAACAACCTGGGCTTTGCGCTGGCGGCGAAGAAACAATTTGCCGACGCCATTGCGTGTTTCGAGGCGGCGTTGAAATTGAACCCGGATTACGCCGACGCGCACAACAATTTCGCCACGGTTTTGTTCATCCAAAAAAGGTTCGATGAAGCCGTCCGGCATTTCCGCGAAGCCCTCCGCATCACATCCGGCAACCCGCAGATTTACAGCAACCTGGGCGATGCCCTGGTGAAGCAGGGGCAAACGGCCGAAGCCGTGCGGTGTTATCTGGAAGCGTTGCGGCTCAAACCTGGCGACCCCCAAATCAAGGCGAAATTGCAGGCGCTGGGCGCACAAATCTCAAATTAAAATTCGAATCGCGCCGTCGCGGCCCATCGCGGCGATCAAATTATAAACGTCCGGTTGCAGACAAAACGCCACGTCATCGCGCAATTCGGGAATCGCCAGCAACCGCCGGGCGTTTTCAGCATCAGAAACAACTTCGAACAGGTTGGACTTCGCCTTCCGCCAGGCGTTGCGGGCGGTTTCGACGGAATCATTTAGACGGACGCCCTCTCCCCGCCCAAACGGGGAGAGGGACGGGGCGAGGGGCGCGTCAGTTATTTCAAAAGGGTATGACAATAACTCGCCCAATGCGCCCGCCGCCAGCACGTCCTCGGTGGCAATGTTTTCGCGCGTGCCCGCGCACACGAGCACGATTTGCGCCGATTGAATCCGGCGGATGAATTGCGCGGTGGCCGTAAGATTCAAAAACGAGGCGGCCAAAACCATTTGCGCGCCCGTGCAGGCGCGCAACGCGCGGGTGCCGTTCGTCGTCGTCGAAACAATCGTTTTGCCGCGGACCTTTTCCGGCGTGTATTCGCGCGGCGAGTTGCCGAGGTCAAAATCAATGCCGCCGGTCTGGCCGGCGCGGATTCTTACGCCGTCGCGTTCGCCGCCGAGCAGGATGCCCGGCTGTTTTTGGCGGAGGGCCAGGGCCTCGGAAATTTCGGCGACCGGAATCACCGCCTTCGCTCCGTTGTGCAGCGCGGTCACAAACGTACTCGTGGCGCGCAGCACGTCAAACACGACGCACGTGGTGTCCCGCAAGTCACGCCTGGCCAGCGCGGGCAGTTCCGCCGGTGAAAGAATGGCATCAATGTTCATTTCTTTCGCGCGCAGGACGCAAGGCGGTGAAAAAGTTTTTCAGCCTGACATTTAGGAGGCGGCTGGTTCATATCTGAAGTCTGTCTAAAATGGCCTCGGTTATCTTGCGCGCCTGTCTGCCACTGGCGTCCCGCCCGGCCGTGATGCGGGTCGCAAAAAAAACTCTCCGCTCACCCTTGGTCACACAACCGACAAACCAGCCCAACCGGGCAATGCCCGCATTGGCATCACCCGCGGTGCCCGTCTTGCCGTAGAAGACTCGCCCGTCATCGCTGCGTGACAGCTCCATTAATTCGCGGGTGATTCGCTGGGCGTTCTTGCTCACGGGCAGGCTGTCTGCCCAGAGGCGTCTGACAAACGCCACCTGCTCATCGGCAGATATGCGCAAGGTGCTGTCCAGCCAAAAATTGGTGATGCCGCCGCTCGTGTCGCGGTTGCCATAATCCAGACGGCGGACATGGTCCGCCATGCGCTCCGGGCCGATCCGCCGCGCCAGCTCCTGATAAAACCAAACGACCGAATTAGAGAAGGCGCTGCGCATGGTTTGGTCCCGGTTCCACGATTCGATGGGGCGCATCACGCCATCCCACTTGAGCGAAAATTCCGGTCCGGAGGCGACGCCCGTCTCCAGCGCAATCAGTGAATTGGCAATCTTGAACGTCGAACAAGGAGTAAACCGCTCCGCACAACCCTTCGGATGGTAGCGGACATAACTGTCGGCCTGCGCATCATACAAAACAAAACATCCCTCGCGCCCGCCGAAAAACTCCGACAGGTCAAGGTTTGTCGAAGTCGCGCAGAATCCTGAACTGGTGCAAGCCAGCCAAATCAGAATCATGAATGGTCGGTGCATACGCGGAAGCCGTCTAACATTATTATTATGCCGCAGAGCATGCATGGCTCTGTGCATGGCCAACTTTTCCATCTACAGCCTTCATCATGAGCTTATGAAAGCAGACCTGTGAATTTCCATCAAGGATTGTCGGCACAAGGAAAATCTCGAAATCCGGTCTCGTCCCGTCCGGCTGGTCACCTCCGGTATCTGCCTTGGGTCCGGGCCGTCTTATTTCTTCGCAAGTTGGCAAGGAATTAGCTCATACCGGATTTGATGGACACAATGTTCTGTAAAATTCTTGTTGCAGTCCAGATCTTCGCGGCTGGCAACGTGGCTTACTTTGAAATCCGGAGGTTCCTTCAATTTTTACGCGCCAATTTCAATAAATCGAAATCATTGCAAGACCATCAAAATTCATCCGTTCCCGGGGGCAGCAACGGCTAATGTCCAAAAATGAGACGGCTGGTCGCCGCCATCCCAAACCCAAACCATCGGGCCGTGGTTGTTTGATTTTTCAGAAGCTGTGCTTTTTTCTTATCCAAAGCTTTCATCGTGGGTGTGTGAAAGCTGGCCTGCAAATGTCCACCAAGGAAAGTTATTTCCTTTTCGTCCGCATGTAATGAAAAAGATACTGCTGGGCATAACCGGCGTGCGGCCCGAAATGCGTCGCGGCAAAATGCCGCAGCCGTTTGTCGCTGACCCGGCGGCGCGGGAAATAGAGTTCGCGCAGCGCGCGTTCGACCCAGACGTCCACGGGAAAGGCGCCGTCAAAACCATAGGCGAAGAGCAGGACGCAATCGGCAATTTTGCCGCCGACGCCACGCAAGGTCATCAATTCCCCGCGCGCTTCCGCCAGGGTCAGATGCCGCAGCCGTTCCAAATCGAATTTGCCATCGGCGATCCGGCGGGCGGCGGCGAGGAGATGTGGCGCGCGAAAACCCATTTTGCACGCGCGGAGTTCGGGTTCGCTGGCGGCGGCAAGCCGTTCGGCAGTGGGGAAGGAGTGGGATAAATGATTTTTGTTCAAACCGGAACCGCCAAACCGTAGCCGCAGACGTGAGTCCGCGCTGACTTCTTGTAATGGAAGAGTGCGCCGACGGACGTCGTCGGCTACGAGGTTCGCAGCGATAGGCTCGCCGAATCGTTCGCAGAGACATGAAACGATTTGCCGGATTTGGACGATTTGTTTGGTCGAAGACAAAATAAACGACGCGAGACATTCCCACAGGTCCTGCCGCAGCACGCGCAAACCGCGGCACGCGGCCACCGCATCGCGCATCGGCGCGTCGTCGGGAAAAGTTTTGAGCACGGCGGCCAAATCCGTTTCGGTTTGCAAATAGCCGTGCAACCATTGCCAGTCGGCGACCGGCCCGGCGGTTCTAGCACAAATGCCGTTGTGCCCTTGCGTCAATCGGACCCAATGCCGGCCGATGACGCCCACCCAGGAATCATTGCGGGCATGCCAGCGGAAGGCCTGGCCGGAGTCCAGCGTTGCGGCCAGATCATAATCGCGGACGCGCAGAAGAATTTCCGTTCCGGCCATTATACAACGGATGGGGAGTTTCCGATTTTCAAGTTGGGCACGAGCACCGGCAGTTTTGCGTGCCAGAGCGGAAACCATTTTTTTCCGAAATGTTGCCACGCCGATTCGATGGCAATGGCCGCCGCCGCCGCGTACCCGGCGCCGATGATGGCGCCGGCCAGCACGTCGCCGGGATAATGCACGCCATTATAGACGCGCGAAAACGCAACGGCGAGCGCCAGCGGCAGCATGAACCGGAGGCTTTTCCGATAGAAAAGAAACAGCGCCATCGTGGCGGCAAACCAGTTGGCCGTGTGCGACGACGGCATGCTGTTGTGGCCGCCTTTGTTGGCCGCCATGTCCACGCCATATTCGTTGATTTGTGGCGGGATATAGCCTTTGCCGATCTCGCCGAAAAGCCGCGCCTCCGGCAGTGTGACGAACGGGCGCGGGCGGGCCACCGCGTGTTTGATGGTGTTGCAAATCAATCCGTCGTTGGTCGCGACAATGAAGGTTGTCAGCAACACGCAGAGCCGCAAGCACCTGTTGCCGAAGCAGAGCAGGGCGACGCCGACCACAACCGCCAGCACAATGAATGCATTCTTCGTCCCGTTGCTGCCGCTCAAAATCGGCATGAGCCAGTCGAAGAACGGATTGGCCAGCGACCGGTTGATGAAATCAAACAGTCTGGTATCGAGCGCTTGCAGCCAGTGCATTGGCGACAATGTAGCGGAAAACGGGAAGTTGAAAACTCAATTGCGCGGCAGATTGGAGTTCGAGGAATTGTACTGAAAAAAACGAGGTACAATTAATGAAATAGCTATTTCATTTATTGTGCTGTTTGTGCAGGGACGATTTTAGGGATGGCGCTCTATTTCGATGTAAATTTACGGCGGTCATGGACCGCCGCTACAACAATTCAGTAGGCAATGATGGAGCGCACCGGATAACCCTTCAGCTTCTCCCGACCGTTCAGGAATTTCAGTTCGATGAGGAAGCCGATTTCAAGGATGTTCGCGCCGAGTTTTTTCACCAGCGCGGCGGCGGCGGCGGAAGTGCCGCCGGTCGCCAGCAAATCGTCAATCAACACCACGCGCGCGCCCGGCTTGAGCGCGTCCACGTGCATGGCGACGGTTGCCGAGCCGTATTCGAGCGCGTAATCCTGTTCGATGGTTTTATGGGGCAGCTTCCCTTTTTTGCGGACGGGGACGAACCCGGCGCGCAATTTCACGGCGGCGGCGGCGGCAAAAATAAATCCCCGCGCATCAATTCCCACCACCGCATCCACCGAACCGGGTTTGAATTTATCCGTGAGCAAATCAATCGCGCCGGAGAACAACCGGGCGTCGGCCAGCACGGGCGTGATGTCCTTGAACTGGATGCCCGGTTTGGGAAAGTCCGGAATGTTGCGAATGGCCTGTTCAATTTCCCCGGGCGTGGCGGTGGCTTGGGACATGGCGTCAGTTTTCCTTGTTCTTTGAGGCTTCAAGTTTTTCGATCATTTTGCGGAGTTTTCTCAGCGCGAGATTCTGGATTTGGCGGACGCGCTCGCGCGTGACGCCAAATTTCTCGCCGACTTCCTCCAGGGTTTTTTCCGCGCCGCCGTCGAGGCCAAAGCGGTAGCGCAAAATTGTCGCTTCGCGCGCGTCGAGGTGCTTCACCATGTCCTGCAACATGCCGGTGACGGTTTTGTCTTTCAGATTTTCGTAGGGCGAGGCGGCGTTTTCATCCTCCACCACGTCGGAAAAATTGTTCGACTCGTCATCGCCGATGGGCGCGTCCAGCGACGCGGGACGGATGGCCGCCAGCCGCATTTGCCGCACGCGAACGGCGGTCACGTCGAGTTCGTCGGCCAGCTCCTCATCGGTTGGCTCGCGGCCCAGTTCCTCCTGCAAACGCATCGCGAGGCGGCGCATCTTGGATATCTTGTCCACGAGATGCACCGGCAGGCGGATGGTCTTGGATTGGTTGGCGAGCGCGCGTTTGATGGACTGCTTGATCCACCACGAGCCATAAGTCGAGAGTTTGCCGCCTTTTTTTGGGTCGAACCGCTCGACGGCCTTCATCAAGCCGATGTTGCCTTCGCTGATCAAGTCCAGCAGCGGCAGTCCGATGCCGTCGTAATCGCGCGCGATTTTCACGACCAGGCGGAGGTTGGCCTTGATCATCAGTTCGCGCGCTTTTTTGTCGCCCTTTTTAATGCGCGCGGCCAGCTGGATTTCCTCCTGCGGTGTGAGCAGTTTCACCTGCCCGATTTCGCGCAGGTAAAGTTTGATGGCCGTGTCGCCGTCGTAGGCCGAACTTTCCCGCCGGATGAATTGCGTGGTGTCACTTTCCCCGGCCGGTTTCGGCGGGGCGGGCGCGGGAACGGCAGGCGCAACGGTGGCGCGCGCGTAAACTTTTGCGCGGCGCGCGGCAACCAAGGGTCTGGTTGCGCGCCGTTTGGATTTTCCAGCTTTGTGTTTTTGCCTCTTTACCGCCATACAACGGGGAAACGTTACGGGCTATATATCAGCCTGCAAGAAAATTAAAACCGTAACCCAATCAATTTTCGGAGGGACAAGCTTTAGGATCCCCAAAACAGGGTCTTGTGCAACTCGACCATCCGAAAAACTAACGCCGGCTGTTGCGGGCGATGTAGTAAAGTAACGTCAATATGCTGGTAACCAGTGCGGCCACGTAAGTCAGCGCCGCGGCGTCCAGAACCCTGCTCACCCCCGCACGTTCCTGCTCATGTACGAGGCCCAGCCGGAACAATTGTTCCTTGGCCCGCCGGCTGGCGTCGTATTCCACCGGCAACGTGACGAGCTGGAACAGTGTTATCACCGCAAAAATCGCAATAATGATGGGGAGGGCAATTTTCATCAGGCCCAGAAAAATGCCCATCAGGAGAATGCCCGTGTAGGCCATGCTCGCGAACTGCGTGACTGGCACCAGCGCCATGCGCATATTAAACAGTCCGTAAGCCGCCTGATGCTGGAGTGCATGACCGGATTCATGCGCGGCGACGCCGACGGCGGCCACCGTCCGGCCATTGAAATTATCCGATGACAAAAACAGCGCACGTTTGGTCGGATCGTAATGGTCGCTCAGGCGGCCGGGGATTTCCTCCACCGGCACATTGGTGAGGCCGGCCTGGTCAAGAATTTCGCGCGCGGCTTCCGCGCCGGTCATGCCGGATTCCACCGGCACCTGGCTATACTTCCCGTAAGCCGAGGACAACTTGATTTGCGCCCAGATGCCGATGAGCAATCCCGGCAGGACGACCAACGACAAATATAATGGATCGAAATAAAAGATAAACTAGTTCAGTTGACAGCACATCGGCTGTTTTCATTCAACAAGCTGGCCGCGTGCCAAATCAATTTCCTTGAATTTACAAGCCTTTGCGCTGGTGGAAAGAATTTTTTGCGCCATTGCGACTCAGCCGGGATATGGATTTGGCGCAGATGCTTGGCCGACGTACCAAGCGGAATTGATCGGTAAACGGCAATTTTTCATAATATTGAAAGTCCCTCTTTGATCGTCCGGTACTTCAATGTGGGCAACAAATCCTTCCTCATTCGTTCCGTATCGCCGTAATAGGACACCCTTCCGATATCAATGAAATCGCGGGTCAAGGGTGAAACGGAACCGGTGATTCGCGAGCAGAGTTCACATAACTCGGCTGCCGTGTAGATCAACCACAGCGGTATGAACCAGGGCCGCCCAACACCCCACTGGCGGCAGGCCAATTCCAGAAATTCCTGCAACGAAACATTCCCCTCGTCTCCGATATGGTAAATACCAGATACGGAATTACTGGTGATTGCCGCAGTGCAAGCGGTGCAAAAATCATCTTTTGAAATCAGATGAATTTGGGTGCGCTCCTTCCACACGCCGAGCAGCCGACGTTTCGCGAGCCAACGGGCAGCATCAACCATCAGAATACCCCGGCCATATACCATGCCAACGCGAAGCGAAATCGGCTCTCGCGTATTCGCAAAGAGATATCGCTCCTCTTCCAGGCGCGTTTTCGCGTGAATGGATATCGGCGTTTCGTCCAATCGTCCCTTTGCCGGCTTTTCGATGGACGTCGTCCTTCCACGTGAGGGAAGCTGATCAAAATGATCCTTCGAACACCGTTCTCCCTCGCGACGTCAACGAGATTTTTAAAATATCCGGTATTGGTTGTGCCAAGAAGCTTTCGGGATTGGCTTTAAACAGCACTCCGGCAAAATGGACGATAACATCAACACCTTTCACGGCAGCTGTTAACGACTCACGCCTTGAAAGATCGGCCCGGACGGTCTCGGTGCTTCCTTCGACTTTCAAATCAGCGGGTACGTCGCGCCGGAAAACCATCAGACGCAGATGACCAGCTCGATGAGCAATCAGGTGCCGGGCAAGCAGCGATCCGAGATTACCCGCGGCTCCGGTGATCAATATCTTCATTGCCTGACGAACGGGCTGAACTGGTTTGCCACTCAAATTTCCAGCACCTTCTCAAAGCGCGTCAGGTTGCGCGCGCCGTTGTTCGTGACCAGCGCGACGTCTTCCAATCGCACGCCGCCAATTTCCGGATAATAAAGCCCCGGCTCGACGGTGACGACGTGACCGGGTTTCAAAATCCCCGTGGAAGTGGCGCCCACCCGCGGTGATTCGTGGATTTCCAGGCCGAGTCCGTGGCCCGTGCCGTGAAAGAATCCCTCCATGTGCCCGTGGCGCCGTCCGGTTTTGTAACCTTGCTGCTCGAAAAATTCCTGCACGGCGCGATGGGCGTCGCCGGTTGGTGCGTTAGCGCGGATTTTTCGGAAGGCGATTTTTTGTCCCTGATAAACCGTGTCGTAAAGTTTGCGCGCGGCTTCGCTGGCGCGCCCGCGCACGACGGTGCGAGTGATGTCGCCGAAGTAACCGGTTTTTTGCGAGCGCGGGAAAATATCAATGATGATAAGCTCATTTGCGCGGAGCGGGCCGTAACCGCGTTCGTGCGGGTCGCACGCCTGCCGTCCGCCGGCGACAATGGTATTGGCGGCCAGCCCGCTGGCCTGCAGGATGGCGCAGTCAATCACCGACCGCAGTTTTTCCGAAGTCAGCGGGACATTGTGGTAAAGCAGTCTGCGGTCGCGCCCGATTTTGGCCGTGCGCAGGGCCTGCATCGCCTCGGCCATGCCGACCTCGGCCATCACCAGCGCGGCGGAAATTTTTCTGACTTCGGCGGCGGATTTGATTTCCCGTTCCGGGAAGAAATTGCCTGGACGCGCTTTCACGGGAATGCCGAGTTTCTTCAGGTCGGTCGCCAGGCCGAGCGGAAAATTATCCGGCACGGTGACGCGGCGGATTCCTTTTTCACGCAAAATCTGCCGGACGATGTGGGCGAGGCCGGGCCGCAGGATTCCCCGGGCGCGGAGTTTTTGCTGATATTGGACGAGTGACGTAATGCGGCAGTGCGGGGCTTGGGCGCGGGCGCGGTCAATTTCCAAATCGCTCATCACGATCAGCGGGCGTCCGCCAGCCTGCAGGTAAATGAACGGATCGGGCACAAACAGGCCGGTGGCATAAAGCATGTTCGCGTCACGTTCGCTGTCCGCGACCATCAATAGCGTTTCAGAACTGCTCATTTGTAATCGTAATTCGAGAAACGTGATGCGTGAATTGTGTTCACGTTTCACGCATCACGTACCAAACAGCCGGTCGCCCACGTCGCCGAGGCCGGGCAGAATATAACCTTTGTTGTTCAGCCGGCGGTCAATGGCGGCGGTGAAAATCGGCAGTTGCGGGTAACTTTTCCGCACGCGGCGAATGCCTTCGGGCGCGGCGACCAGATTCACGAGCCGCACCTGTTTTGCGCCCTGCTCGGCGAGCAAATCCAGCGCGGCCACGGCGCTGCCGCCGGTCGCCAGCATGGGATCAATCAAAATGACTTCAAACCGGCTCAGGTTTTTCGGCAGACTTTTGTGGTAAAACTGCGCGCGCAACGTCGTTTCCTCGCGCTTGAGGCCGATGAACCCGACGCGGGCGTTGGGAATCAGTTGCAAAATGGAATCGAGCATGCCGAGGCCGGCGCGGAGTACGGGTACGAGAACGACATCGTGCTTGATCCGGAAACCGCGCGCGGGCGCGAGCGGCGTTTGCACGGAAACGGGACGGGTGGCGAACGAGCGGGTGGCCTCGTAAAGCATCAGCGAGGCGATTTCATCCAGCAGCCGGCGGAATTCCTGGGGCTGCGTCCGTTTGTCGCGCAACCGGGTGAGGTTGTGCTGCACCAGCGGGTGCGCGATGACGGTGACGCCGTTCACGTCAGTTCACAAAGGCGGGCGACAGGAAATAAAGCTGTCCGGCCTGCAACTTGGGCATCTCCAGGCCGAGGTCGAGCTTGATGTTGTGCGCGGAGTCGCTCTGCCCGAACAGGCGCAGAAACTCGGAAATGTCATAGCGCTCGCGGTATTCGATCAGGTTGGCCTTGGTGATGCCGGCAATTTTTTTTGTGGTTTTCACCGCGTCATCAAAATTGCCGAGTTCGTCCACGAAGCCATATCTGAGCGCCTCGGAGCCGGACAGCACGCGGCCGTCGGCATATTTTCCCCAGTCGGTGGCGAGCGCCTTGCCTTCCTTTTGGTTTTGCTTGTGCGCCTGGCTGCGGCCCACCCACACGACGTTCGTAAATTTCGCGTACGTTTCGTCAATCAAGTCCTGCACCATCACCCGTTCCTCCGCCGGGATTTCATTCGTGCTGCGTTCACCGCTGAGCATGTCCTTGAACTTGCCGCTCTTGTAGGTCACCGGCGCGAGGCCGACCTTGTCCATCAGTCCGCGATAATTCCACGTGTGCAAAATCACGCCGATGCTGCCGGTGATGGTCAGATCGTTCGCCACAATCCAGCGGCTGGGCGCGGAAATGTAATAGCCGCCCGACGCCGCCAGGCTGCCCATGGAACAAACCACCGGCTTGCCCCGCTTGACCGGCTTGCCCGACTCACCCGGGGTGTCCGTCTGGAAATCCGCAATGGCCTTGTTGATTTCGTCCGAGGCCATCACCTCGCCGCCCGGCGAATCCACCTTCAAAATCACCGCCTTGACCCGCTCATCATCCTTTGCGCGGTCAAGCTGCGCCTTGATCACGTCCACCATGTTGTTGCCGGCCTGGTCCCTGGTGTTATCGGTGATGATGCCGTCCACGGTGACCACGGCTATTTTATAGCGCGCGTCGGTGTCTTTGAGCAGACATTCCTCGAGCCGCGGGCCGGCTTCGCGCGCCATGCTGGTGCGAAAGCCACCCCGGCTGAGTCCGGAGCCAAACGCGTGCGAGATAAATTGCGTGAAATTTCCCAACAGGCTGAACGCCAGCAACACGAACAGAATGATCGCAAAAACCATCCAGCCCCGGCTCTTGCGCGGTTTGGCCGGCGGTGGCGGCGTGATGATCGGCGGCGGTGTCAACGGTGGCGGTACGCTGTTCGGCGGCAAAGGTGGTGTTTCCATGTCCATAACGCCCGCAAACTAGCGCAAAACCGGCTGGGGAGCAAGGCGGATTGCCTTCAATTCTCAATCGTCCTCGTCGTCGTCCTCGTTCTCGTAATCGGAAATAAAAACCTTCCGCGGTGTGCGGACTTTACTGTCAGGCACGGAAAGAACTTTATTTGCCTCGACAATCATCGTAAGAAAATCCGATGCCTCGTACGCGTCTCATCGCCATGGCGCTCATGCTGGTCACGCTGGCGGTCTATCTGCCGGTGAGGTCAAATGTTTTTGTTTATGATGATTACGATTACATCGTCAACAACCACATGGTCCAAAACGGGCTGACCTGGGCCGGCATCCGGTGGGCTTTCACGACCTGGCATTCCGGCAACTGGCATCCGCTGACCTGGATTTCACACATGCTGGACTGCCAGTTGTTCGGACTGAACGCCGGCCCGCAGCATGTTGTCAATGTGCTCTTTCACAGTGCCAACACGGCTTTGTTGTTCATGTTCTTGTTCCGGTTGACGGGTTATTTATGGCCGAGCGCGCTGGTGGCCGCGCTGTTCGCCTGGCATCCGTTGCACGTGGAGTCCGTCGCGTGGATAGCAGAGCGCAAGGATGTGCTGAGCACGTTTTTCGGGCTGTTGACGTTGATCGCGTATGCTCGATATGTGACCGGTGACAAGTGGCAAGTGACACGATCGCACCCCGCTTCGTCACCCGCCACCCGCCACCCGTCACTTTTTTACGGTCTGGCACTTCTGTTTTTCGCGCTCGGCCTGATGGCCAAGCCGATGCTGGTCACGCTGCCGTTCGTCATGCTCCTGTTGGACCTGTGGCCGCTGCAACGAATTTCAGTCCTCAACTTTCAACTCCCGGTTTTCCGCCGTTTGTTGGTTGAGAAATGGCCATTCTTCCTGCTGCTGACCGCTTCGTGCCTGACCACTTTCCTGGCTCAACACCATGGCCAGGCCATCGCCTCGTTTGAACAAATTCCGCTGAACCAGCGTCTGGAAAACGCGTCCGTTGCCTACGGGCTCTATTTGCTGAAAATGATCTGGCCGGCCAACCTTGCGGTCCTTTACCCGCTGCCGGAAGAAATTTCCGGGCTGGCCCTGGCGGCGTCCGCGGCGGTCCTGGCGGGCATTTCCGTCGCCGTTTGGCTGGCGCGTAAATGCAGTCCCTGTCTGCTCATCGGCTGGCTTTGGTTTTTGGGAACCCTCGTGCCGGTCATCGGCCTGGTTCAAGTGGGCTCCCAAGCCATGGCCGACCGTTACACTTATTTCCCGCTCATCGGCGTATTCATCGCCATCGTGTTTGGGGGACGCCAACTGGCCGATCACCTTCGGATTCCCAAAGCCATCAGCCTGATCCTGGTCGTCATGGTGCTGGGAGCCTGCGTCATCATCACGGAAAATCAATTGACCTATTGGCGGAATAACAAGTCGTTGTTTGTTCACGCTCTGACCGCGACCAGGAACAATTATATCGCCCACCTCTGGGCTGGCATGGGCTTTCAAGACGAAGGCAATTCCAGCCAGGCACTGGCCGAGTATCGTGAATCCGCACGCTTGGACCCGGACTATTTGTTCACCCATTTCACCCTGGGCGGATTGTTGGATAAACTGGGCCGGCCGGAGGAAGCGTTGGCTGAATACCGCCGGGCGTTGCAGATCAATCCACAGGAGCCGGCCGTGCATGATCGTGTTGGCGCAACACTTGTCGAGTTGGGACATTACGACGAAGCCTGCGATGAATTCAGGGACGCCGCGCGGCTTGATCCGTCCACACCCTGGCCGCATTTTTACCTGGCCAAGGCCCTGGCCATGCAGGGCCGCGACGGCCCGGCGGCGGCTGAATTCAAGGAGGCCTTGCGAATTGAACCGGACAACATTGAAATCCTTGCTTATGCGGCGCAACTGCTTTCGGCCAGTGAAGACCCGCAGGTGCGTGATGGGCAAACCGCTCTCGCCTATGCCTTGGAGGCAAATACTTTGGCGAACAGCGCCCAACCCTTCGTCCTTGACGCGCTCGGCATGGCCTGCGCCGAAACCGGACAGTTTGAGGAAGCCCAACAAGCCGTGCAAAAAGCCATCAATCTCGCGGTTGCCGCCAAAATGAACAACCTTGAATCCTTCCAGCGACGGCTGGAATTTTACCGGGATCACAAGCCCTGGCGCGAATCGTTCCTGGCCACCAACGCGCTGCCGCAAAAAATTCAAACCCCTTGAAATTTGCGCCGGGAAATCCATGAAACATTCCGGGCGGGCGATACGTCTGGTAGTTGAAATGAAGACATTTTTCCGACTGCTCTTCTGTGCGGCGCTGTCGCTGGTTGGCGCGATATTGGCCCGGGCCGACGAATTCGACTCCGCCGGCGTGAAAATCCATTACGTCGTCGCAGGCAAGGGCGAACCGGTAATTTTGATTCACGGCCTGGGTTCGAGCGCGGCGATGAATTGGGGGATGCCGGGCATCACGGCGGAACTGGCTAGGCATTATCAAGTCATCGCGCTCGACTGCCGCGGGCACGGCCAGTCGGGCAAACCCGAGGCTGAGGGCGACTACGGTACGAACATGGTCGGGGACATTGTTCGCCTGATGGACCACCTGCACATCGCCCGGGCGCGGATGGTGGGTTATTCGATGGGCGGCATGATTACGATGAAACTGCTGGCGACGCACCCGGAACGCGTGAGTGCGGCGGTGCTCGGCGGCATGGGCTGGCACAAGGCCGACGCTCCGATGAACCGGTTCTGGGAAAACGCCGGTGGCAAAGGCCGGGTCAATGCGCCCGCCGCGTGCATGCATGGTTTTCCCGCGCTGGGAGTCACCGAGGCCGAAATCAAGGCCGTGAAAGTGCCGGTTACCATCATCGTCGGTGACCGCGACCCGTGCCGGCGGATGTATGTCGAGCCGTTGCAGCAGGTTCGTCCCGACTGGCCGGTGCATATCATCGCCGATGCCGGCCATTTGAATTGCATTCTGAAACCTGATTTCAAAACTCAACTGGTTGCGGCGCTTGGCCGCTGAAATTGGGGTTTGGTGGGGCGAGCGTACTCGCGAGCCAAAAGGCAGGGCGCGTCACTCCGTGCGCGCCGGGTTTTGCGTTCGGACGAGCGGCGGGCAAGGGACTGCCCGCCCTGCCTTTCTTGGGTCAGACATTCGGGTTTTGAAAAATCCGTGTTCATCCGTGTCCATCCGTGGTTGAAATTTCCCATCTTTGCGTCTTTGTGTTAAAATCGGGCGCTGATTATGCAACCGGAGAAATTGACCCTCAAATCACAGGAAGCGCTGTCGGAGGCGCAACGCCTCGCGCGCACGATGTCGCACCAGGAAATGGACGGCGAACATCTGCTGTTGGCCCTGCTCGGCCAGTCCGAAAGCCTCGTGCCCGAACTGCTCCAGAAAATCGGCGTGCCGCCCGCGAAGTTGCAGTCCGAACTCGAGCGCGATTTGTCCCGCCGTCACAAGGTCGAGGGCGGCGCGGAGGTCTATGCCAGCCCGACCCTGCGCAAGGCGCTCGATGCCGCGCAAGCCGAGGCGACGAAGCTCAAGGATGATTACGTCAGCACCGAACATCTGCTGCTCGGTTTGCTGTCCGATGGCGGGGCGTCGCTGAAGAAAATGCTTTCCGCCGCCGGCCTCAAGCGCGACACGGTTTTGAAGGCGCTCGCCGATCTACGCGGCAATCAGCGCGTGACGGACGAAAATCCCGAAGCCAAATTCCAGGCGCTCGACAAATACGGTCGCGACCTCACCGCGCTGGCGCGGCAGGGGAAGATTGACCCGGTGATTGGACGCGACGAGGAAATCCGCCGCGTGATGCAGGTGCTGACGCGCCGCACCAAGAACAACCCGGTGCTCATCGGCGAACCCGGCGTGGGCAAGACGGCCATTGCCGAAGGCCTGGCCCGGCGCATCGTGAGCGGTGACGTTCCCGAATCGCTCAAGAACAAGCGGCTGGTGGCAATGGACCTCAGCGCGATGATTGCCGGCGCGAAATATCGCGGCGAATTCGAGGACCGGCTCAAGGCGTTTCTGAAGGAGATTACCGCCAGCGAAGGCAAAATCATTTTGTTCATTGATGAGTTGCACACCATCGTTGGCGCGGGCGCGGCAGAAGGCGCGACGGACGCGGCGAACATCATGAAACCGCAGCTCGCGCGCGGCGAACTTCGCTGTATCGGCGCGACGACGCTCGACGAATACCGCAAGCACATCGAGAAAGACCCGGCGCTCGAACGGCGTTTCCAGCCGGTCCAGGTCAGCGAGCCGACGGTGGAGGCGACCATTGCGATTTTGCGCGGACTCAAGGAACGCTACGAGGTCCATCACGGCGTGCGCATCCAGGATTCCGCGCTGGTGGCGGCGGCGACGCTGTCGCATCGCTACATCACCGACCGGTTTTTGCCGGACAAGGCGATTGACCTGGTGGACGAGGCGGCGTCGCGCATCAAGATGGAATTGGATTCCAAACCGACGGAACTGGACCAGTTGGATCGGCAGATTTTGCAGTTGGCAATCGAGCGCACGTCGCTGGCCAAGGAAAAGGACGCCGCGAGCAAGGAACGGCTCAAGCTGATTGACAAAGAAACTGCCAACCTCAAGGACAAGTCCAAGGCGCTCACGGTGCAATGGCAGAACGAGAAGGCCGCCGTCAACGCCGTCAGCGTGGTGCAAACGCAACTCGAACAGGCGAAGATTGAACTCGAGCAGGCGCAGCGGCGAGGAGATTTGACGAAATCGGCGGAAATTCAATACGGCAAGATTCCGGATCTGGAAAAGAAACTCGCTGCAATTGAAAGTAGGGCAGGCGTCTCGCCTGCCCAGCCGGCGGAAAAGGACAGGCGAGACGCCCGTCCTACTTTGCTGCGCCAGGAAGTCACGGACGAGGACATCGCCAGGGTCGTGGCGGCGTGGACGCACATTCCGGTGAGCCGGATGCTCGAAGGCGAGCGGCAGAAGCTGGTGAAGATGGAGGAACGGCTCGCGCAACGCGTGGTCGGGCAGAAGGAGGCCATCAAAGCTGTGTCCGACGCCGTGCGCCGCGCCCGCAGCGGATTACAGGACCCGAACCGGCCCATCGGCTCGTTCATCTTTCTTGGGCCGACCGGTGTGGGCAAGACCGAGACCGCCCGCGCGCTGGCGGAATTTTTGTTCGATGACGAAAACGCCATGATCCGCATAGACATGAGCGAATACATGGAGAAGCACACCGTGTCGCGGCTCATCGGCGCGCCGCCGGGCTACGTCGGCTACGAGGAAGGCGGGCAATTGAGCGAGGCCGTGCGGCGGCGACCGTATTCGGTGGTATTGTTCGACGAGATTGAGAAGGCGCATCACGACGTGTTCAACGTGCTGTTGCAGGTGCTCGACGACGGACGGCTGACGGACGGGCAGGGGAGGACGGTGGATTTCAAGAACACCATCGTCATCATGACCAGCAACCTCGGCTCGCCGATTATTCAAGAGTGGTTTGAAAGTAGGAGCCGACGTGAGGAGGCTCAAACTACCGGTGGAAAATCCAGTCAGAGACTCGTCACCTCGTCTCCTACGGGGGAATTGGAGAAACAAGTGATGGCCGAGTTGAAACGGCATTTCCGGCCAGAATTCCTGAACCGCGTGGACGACGTCATCATCTTTCAGAGCCTCGACGAGGAGGATTTGGCGCGCATCGTGGATATTCAACTGGAGAAACTGAAAAAACGGCTGGCGCAACAACAGCTCACGCTGGATGTGGACGGCGTGGCGAAAAAGCTCCTGGCCCGCGAGGGTTACGACCCGCAATTCGGCGCGCGCCCGCTCAAGCGCGCCGTGCAGGAACACATTCTCAATCCGCTTTCAATGCGCCTGCTCGAAGGTGAGTTCAAACCCGGCGATAAAATCAAGGTCAACGCGAAGGATGGGGAACTGGTGTTTGAGAAGAAATAAACCACAGATGAACACCGCACTGAACAACATAAAAGTTTGTCGCGGGCACAAACTTGGCAAAGACCTACAGGCTTGCATTGAGGTCGTTAAGGAATGTGCCATTTCGCGGCATAATGGCTCGCTTCAATCTAACTGTGATATTTCGGAACAGGGATTTTGATTCGCTAATCGACGCGGTGCTCGCTTTGTACAAAGCTTTTATTGATGTCCAAACACAGATTCCAAACACACCGGCGAAGCCGATGGACACAAGTCCAATTTCGTTGCAGCTGGGTTGTGGCGGCGATAATTCTTGATGGAAATTCGCAAACCGGTTTTCATCAACTCATGTCCGCCGCCGCAGTTGCATGAAGCTGGAATTGATCACCGCCGAAGGGCCGGCGACGTTGTGGATGCGCAAGGGGCGGCTGATCCGGTTTCCGCAGTTGACCATGCCGCTCCTTGCGGCCCTCACGCCGGGGGACGTTGAAATCCATCACACGGATGAAATTGTCAGTCCGGTCAACTTCAGTCGCGCCGTTGACCTGGTCGGCATCACCACCACCACCTGTTCCGCGCCCCACGCCTATGAAGTGGCCGATGAGTTTCGCGGACGCGGCGTCAAGGTCGTGCTGGGCGGGCCGCATCCCACATTGTTGCCGGATGAAGCCGCCCAACATGCGGACTGCGTTTTGATTGGCGAAGCGGAGGGTGTTTGGCCCGCGTTGATACGGGATTTTCAGGAAGGCCGGCTCAAACGCTTCTACCGGGCGTCGGCTCCGCCTTCATTGGCCGGGTTGCCTTGGGCACGCCGGGAACTTATCGAGCGCCGGGCCTATGGACGCGGCGTGCTCATCGCCACCCGGAGTTGTCCCAATGCCTGCGGCTACTGCATGTTGCCTCACTACTATCATCACCAGTATCGCTGCCGCCCCGGCGAAGAGGTGATTGCGGAAGCCGCCGCGATTCAGGAGAAAGCGCTGATCTTCTGGGACGATAATATCATCGGCAACCCGGACTACGCCCGGGAGCTTTTCCGCAGCCTGATTCCATTGCGCAAGCGGTGGACCAGCCAGGCCACCTTCAACATCGTGGATCACGATGATCTCATCCAACTCGCCGCCGCGAGCGGTTGCGAGGCGCTCTTCATCGGCTTGGAGTCCATCTCGGTGGCCAGCCTTCGGGAGACGGGCAAGGCCTTCAACAAACCCCGGCGATACCTGGAGGGCATCAAGAAACTTCACGACGCCGGCATCGCCGTCCAGACTGGTTTGGTCTTTGGTTTTGACCACGACGACGTCACCGTTTTTGAACGCACGCTGGAGTTCCTGGAGCAGGCGGGCGTGGATGTGGCCTCGATTGGCAGTCTCACGCCATTTCCGGGAACGCCGATCTTTCGCAAGCTGGAGGAGGAAGGCCGGATTCTCACCCGCGACTGGTCAAAATACAACGCGCGGACGGATGTCGTTTTTCAACCGCGGCAAATGACTCCGGATCAACTACAGGCGGGAGTCGATTGGGTGACGAAACAATTTTACTCGTTGAGTTCCATCTCCCGGCGGCTGCTGGCCCGCTCCCGAACGGGTCTGTGGTGGAACGTTCCCAGGAATTTGGGCTACAAAATCGCCTTCGATAAGCTCGGCAGGCGGGGCTACAATCCCGCCAGGCAACGCGCGCCGGCTCTCCGCCCGCCAGGTGGTTGGATTAAAGTCACCGCAAAGGCTGATGAACTGGTTTTTGAAAAGAAATAAACCGCGAAATACACGAACCACGCGAAAACTTTTTAACGCAAAGACGCAAAGAATTTTAACCGCTGATTGACGCTGACCTGCGCGACGGGCGCGAGCACGGCGGGTGTCCGTTGATTCAAAAGGGCGGTAGGGCGCGTCACTCCGTGCGCGCCGCCGGCGCTGTGGACTACGATCCATCAGCCACATGGCTTTATTTGGCCTTGCTCTCCAGTGAAGAACCGGTGCGATTCCAGCGCGGCCGCCAGTGATTCTTTTTATCGAGGGAAAGTACCACGCTCGTGGCGCGGCCCACGATTTGACCACGCGCCACCGTGCCGAAATAACGCGAATCAAAGCTGTCATCGCGATTGTCGCCCATCATGAAATAGTGGCCGTCAGGAACCTGCACCGGCCCGAAGGTCCGCATCGCTGGAACTCCGTTGATGGCCATTACGGCGTGCGGACAGGCGGGAAGATTTTCCGTCGCAAAAATGCTGCGTTCGCGCTCAGTCTCGGACAATTGCGCCGCCATTTCCGGGTCCGGTGACGCGTATTCCACGGGCTGGCCGTTGATGACCAGCCGTTCATTCTGCAACTCAACGGTGTCGCCGGGCAGGCCAATGACGCGTTTGACCAGCCGTGTACCATCCTTGGGTGAAAAGAAAACGACGATATCGCCGCGCTGCGGATCGCTCCACTCGGTAACGTGCCAGGTGGTGAACGGCACCTTGAGGTCGTAGGCCAGCTTGTTCACGTAAACGCGGTCGCCTTCGAGAATCGTCGGCTTCATCGAGCCGGTGGGCACATCGTTCCAATCCGCCAAAGACGACCGGATGGAACACAGGACCAGCGCGAGGACCAAAAGCGGGCGGATTTCCTGTCGCCACCACCGGCGGGCGACAGCACGATATTTTTTGACATTCACGGAACTTTGACATCGCAGCAGAACCCCCGTTCATTCTGTGGTTAATCTTCAACAAAACGTAGTGGGTCAATTCATCCAGTCTGGAAATACAAGGTTGGCCGCGGCGTTGTAGTTTTTGTGCCACGGCAAACTCCACAAATCCTTCGCCCGCACATTGTTCACAGAGCCGTCGAAATAGACGATGTTGACACCTTTGCCGTGCCGCGCGATGGCAAAGAAATCCATCTCGACCCATTGCCATTGTCCGTTGAAGGCGGGTGGCAGGTCATCGGCATACGGGCCACCGCCGCGCCACTGTGAGTCCAGAAACAGCGGCGTGACCGAAGGTTGGGTCACGGCACCGTATTTTCTCCAGTGCAAACTGGCGTCACGCCCCTGAACGTTGTTGGTGTCGGGATTGTAAACCCAGCAATTGAGACCGTAACTGGCAATCAATGGCAGCGCGGGATCAGCCGGGTCGGGAATGGGAAAATCATACGCGGTCGTGGGACCGCCATAATCCAACGCGTTCGGGTTGTCGGGTGTGGTGTGAACTTCCTGGTCGCCTGGCCCGCGCCGGTCGGTCGCCTTGGGACAAAGCAGCGGGGGTTTTTGCGCGTAACCGTTGGTGAATGGGAGCACCCAGACGCCCCGGGCCCAATTGGCGGCGGTGCCGGACATGAACGTGTCATTATTTTCGTCCGCATAAAGCCGCCAGGTGACGCCCCACTGCTTGAGATTGGAGATGCAAGTGGCATTGCGCGCCCGGTCCTTGGCGCGGCTCAACGCCGGCAGCAACAATCCCGACAGAATCGCAATGATGGCGATGACCACAAGCAACTCAATCAAGGTGAAGGCACTCGACCCGGGTTGCTGGGCATCCGGTTCCGTGCGTCCTGGCATTTGCACATTCATTTGGACAACGGACATGCCCAATGCTCACGCAGCCCGCCGCGTGGCGAAGCTTTACGCGGATGTTCGCCCCGGGAATGACCGGTCGGTTCTACCGGACGCGGCAACGGTGAATGTGGCTCGTAAAGGCTGAAACAAAGAAGTCCGCTTTTCCTGCGCCTGTTCGAAGGTGGCTTGTGCGGCTTGGGATTTTAGCCGTTTGGTAAATGCCGAAAAGGATTTGCCAGCGGCAAAGGCCGCCAGGCCGGGCGAGCGGGCGCGAGCGAGTCAATTCAAACCCGGCTTGTTGCGCCGAAGCCCGCGAAGGCGGAGCGATAAAATCAAGGTCATGGCCAAAGGCGATGGACTGGTATTGGAGAAGAAATATAACGCAGCAGCCGGAGTGTTTATCCGTGGTTAAAATGGAGTTCAACCGGCAAAATCCAAAACTTGTTCCCGCCAGATTCTCTGTTATCGTTCACGACCTTTGTGAACATTTCGGAAGAAATCCAGAAGCGGCGCACGTTCGCCATCATCTCGCATCCGGACGCGGGCAAGACCACGCTCACGGAAAAGCTGCTGCTGTACGGCGGCGCCGTGCAGCTCGCCGGCTCCGTCACCGCGCGCAGGAACCAGGCGGCCACCACGTCCGACTGGATGGAACTGGAAAAGAAGCGCGGCATCTCAATCAGTTCCACCGTGTTGCAGTTCGATTACAACGGCTACCGCCTCAACCTGCTCGACACTCCGGGGCACAAGGATTTTTCCGAGGACACCTACCGCGTGCTCACGGCCGTGGATTCGGTGGTGATGGTGATTGATTCGGCCAAGGGCATCGAGCCGCAGACGCGCAAACTGTTCGAGGTCTGCCGCCAGCGCGGCGTGCCCATCTTCACGTTCATGAACAAATGCGACCGGCCCATGAAAGATCCGCTCGCCCTGCTCGATGAACTGGAGCGCGTGCTCGGCATCGGCGCGTTCCCGGTCAACTGGCCCATCGGCAACGGCTTCGAGTTCCAGGGCGTCTATGACCGGCAGACGAAACTGATGCATCTGTTCGAGCGCACCGTCGGCGGCCAATATCGCGCGCCGGTGCAGGTCGGCGGACTGGACGATCCCGCTGTTCGCGGCCAGCTTGACGACGAAACCTTTCGCCGGACGATCGAGGAACTCGAAATGCTCGAACACGCCGGGCATGAGTGGGATGACGCCGCCGTGCTTGCGGAAAAAACCACACCCGTCTTCTTCGGCAGCGCCCTCAACAATTTCGGCGTCCAGCTTTTGCTCGATGGATTTCTCAAACACGCCCCCGGACCGAAAGGACGGCATTCAGCTTCACCCGTAGGACAGGCGTCGCGCCTGTCTCTAACTAAAGAAAAAATTAATACAGAAAATGGAGACAGGCGCGACGCCTGTCCTACGTTCATCACGCCCGAACATCCCGAGTTCTCTGGTTTTATTTTCAAGATTCAGGCCAACATGGACCCGAAACATCGCGACCGCATTGCGTTCGTCCGCGTCTGCTCCGGCAAATTCGAGCGCGACATGACCGTGCATCATTCGCGGTCGGAAAAGAAGGTGCGCCTCTCCAGTTCGCACAAACTGTTCGGCAATGAACGCGAAATCGTGGACGAAGCCTGGCCGGGCGACGTCATTGGTCTCGTCGGCCACGACAGCTTCGGCATCGGCGACACGCTCACGACCGATCCCAAAATCGTTTACAAGGAAATCCCGCGCTTCACGCCCGAAGCCTTCAGCTACCTGCACAATCCGAACACGGCCAAGTTCAAGCAATTCCGCCAGGGCCTGGAGCAATTGATGCAGGAAGGCGTCATCCAGGCGCTTTACCTGCGCAATTCATCGGTGAAAACACCGTTGCTCGCCGCCGTCGGCCCGTTGCAATTCGAGGTGGTGCAGTTCCGGCTCGAAAACGAATACGGCGCGGTCTCGCGCCTCGAAGCCGCGCCGTGGACGGTCGTCCGCTGGCTGCCGGTGGACATGAAGGAAGACGACCTCGACGCCCTGTCGCTGCCGACCGGCTCCCGTCTTGCCTACGACATCGGCAAAAACGCCGTGGTGCTCTTCCCCAACGAATGGGCCGTCGAATATTTCACCAAAACCAACGAGCGCGTTCCACTGTCCGCGTTACCCGTGCAGACGGTGAGGGAATGAGATTCAAATCCGAAATCCGAATGACGAAATCCGAAAGAAGCCCGAAACCCGAAGCCCGAAACCCCGCATCGCGCGTTGCCGGGCTGTTCGGATTTCGTCATTCGGATTTGACCCAATGTCCACTCTTCTCACTGCCACTGATGTTACCGTCCGTTACAACGAGCGGACGATACTGGATGCGGCCACGCTGGCGATTGACGAGGGGCAGCGCATCGGGCTGGTCGGTCGCAACGGCAGCGGCAAGACGACGTTTTTGAAGATCCTCGCTGGACTGCAATCGCCGGACGCGGGCGAAGTCACGCGGCGGCGGGACCTGGTGGTGAGTTATCTTTCGCAGGATTTCACGCTGGATCCGGCGCTCGACGTGCGGGGCACTGTGCGCGCGGGCGCGAAACACGTGCTCGATCTCATCGCCGAGTTTGAAGCGCTGCCCGCCAGTTCGAAACGGCACGAGGAACTGGAACATCGCATCCAATCGCTCGAAGGCTGGACGCTCGACCGGCGCATCGAGACCGCGATGTCGCACCTGAATTGTCCCGCCGCCGACCGGCGCATCGAAGCGCTTTCCGGCGGCGAGAAACGGCGCGTGGCCATGTGCCGCGCCCTGGTCTCGGACCCCGACCTGCTGATCCTCGACGAGCCGACCAACCATCTGGACCCGGAATCCATCGAATGGGTCGCGGAATTTCTCGACGAATTCCACGGTTCGTTCCTGGTCGTCACCCACGACCGCTACTTTCTCGACCGCGTGGCGAAGCGCATGGTCGAGTTGTCCGACGGCAGGTTCTGGCGGCACGACGGCAATTACACCGATTACCTGCTCGACAAGGCCGAGCGCCAGGCCGCCGATGCGGTGATTGAGCACAAGCGGCAGATGTTTCTGAAAAAGGAACTGGCGTGGGTGCGACAAGGCCCGCGCGCCCAACGCAGCAAGCAGAAAGACCGTTTCGAGCGTTACTACGAGACCGCCGCGCAGGACGGGCCGATGGTCGAGGAAGACATGGGACTGGTCATCCCGCCGCCGTCGCAACTGGGCAATCGCACGGTGGAGGTGAGCAATCTGGGCATGGACCTCGGCGGACGCACCTTGTTTCGCGGATTCAATTTTGCCTTCGAGAACGGCAAACGCGTGGGTGTCTGCGGCCGAAACGGCCTGGGCAAAACCACGCTGTTGAAAATCATCCTCGGCCAGCTCGCGCCGACGGAGGGCACCGTGAAGACCGGCCAGCTCACAAAGTTCAATTACGTGGACCAAAGCCGCCTGCAATTGAATGACGAACACACGGTGCTGGAAGAGGCGTCGGACGGCACGGAGTTTGTAATCTGGGGCGAGATCGAAAATTTCCGTGCGCTCGTATCTGCGGCGCTTTCTGTTCGCCGCCGACCGCATCCTGACGCAGGTCAAAAAAATTTCCGGCGGCGAACGCAGCCGGCTGTTGCTCGCGAGGATCCTGAAAAACGGCGGCAACTTCCTCATCCTCGACGAACCGACGAACGACCTCGACCTGCCAACATTGCGCGTGCTGGAGGAGACGCTGATTGCGTTCCCTGGCGTGGTATGCGTCGTGAGCCACGACCGCTATTTTCTCAACCGCGTTTGCACGGACATCCTCGCCTTTGAGGGCGACGAGAAAATCCAGCACAGCGCCGGCGACTACGATTATTACCTGGAGAAGAAACAACGTGTGCTCGTAGCCGCGTCTCATGAGAGCGCGGCCATTGTTTCTTTGAATAAGTCTTCCGCACTCTCACGAACTGTGGCTACAAAGGCTGCGAAGGCGCCAAAACCGGCCAAGCCCCGCAAACTTTCCTTCAAGGAAGCGCGCGAACTGGACGAATGGAGGCGCAAATTCATGCGGTGGACGCGGAAATAGCCCGCATCGAAGGCTTGTTTGCCTCACCGGATTTTCACCGCACGCACGCCACGCAAACCAACCAGCTCACCGCCGACCTCGCCGCCGCGAAGGAATCTCTCGCCCGGCTGTACGCGCGCTGGGAGGAGTTGGAGGCAATCAAGGCTGCGGCGGAACGGCAGTAATCACTGGTGGTTTTTCGTCGCGCCTGCTTGAAGACGACTTTAAGCCTGGCAATGAAATCAAGGTACCCAAGGTAGTCTCGCTTCCGCCTTCGCCCGGCTTCGGCGCGACGAGCCAACCTTGGGCTGATTGATTTAATCCCGAAGGAGGGTGTTACGAAATTCGGAGCAAACGATTGGATTGAAGTGAGTTGCACCTAAAAAATGGTTGTTTTGATTTCTGAGCGGACGTGCTTGGATTTTTCAGGTAGACCGTTGCC